>Ga0307507_10003411_pt1 | contig 30902 bp, 10 predicted proteins | sample 7_EM_MG_FD_207223 | JGI IMG/M metagenome (GOLD analysis project Ga0307507, IMG submission 207223) | Populus trichocarpa ectomycorrhiza microbial communities from riparian zone in the Pacific Northwest, United States - 7_EM | ecosystem: Host-associated > Plants > Roots > Unclassified | place... | reverse complement strand
CCTTTCTTTCTCTTTTGGTAGACTAGAAAGAACACGAATGAATTAAGAACCAGTTACCTTATATTGCAATTGCAGTACCCCCCCGGGTGATACCGACATTAATAATTTATAAATAGAACTAATCCGCGAAGCCTACTGTTAAGTCTCTACGGCGTATCCTAGTTAAGATAAACCCATTAACTACTAGCGCCTTGCTACTACTGGCAAGGACTCCTATCTAATATAGAATAATTTATTAGGAATTATTATGATTGTAAATAGGCAGATACCCCTAGGGATTAAACCCCTAGGTAGTTATAACCACTGCTAGTTCCTAAACGCCCTTAGCAGTATATTATAATGGACTTTAAATTATTTCTAAAGGATAAATATGGCTATGATATAGCCTTTGTGGTAGTTAACCAACTAAGTAAGTAAGCTATTTCCCTCCTCTGCTTTAAGACTATAACTGTAAAGGATATAGCCCGCATATATATTAATAATATTTACCGGATCTATGGCGCTCCTAAGTTAATTATCTCTAATTATAGACCCTAGTTTATATTGGACTTTTAGAACAAATTCTACCGCATCCTTAGAATTAAGATTAAACTCTCTACTATATTCTATCCTTAGACTAATAGCCAAACTAAGATTATAAACTAATACCTCAACCAGCGACTTCGTCCCTTTATTAATTACTACTAGGACAACTGGTTATAACTACTGCCTATAATAGACTACGCACAGCTTACTCTCCCTTATAATAGTATAAGAATATTACTATTTAAGTTACTCTATAGATATAAGCCACGAACATCCTTTAATTGGAATAGACCTATAGGACCTATAACAGCCCGCAAACACCTCAGCTATAAAAAGGCCCAGACATTCGCTAAGAAAATATATAAAGCCTAGGATATTGCCCAAGCAATTATAAAAAAGGTATAAGAGAAGAAAGAGGCCAATATAAACTAACATTGTTGTAAGGTAGACTTCTATATAAGAGATAAAGTATAGATATTAATAAAGAACTAGAAGACCCAAAGGCCGAGCTATAAGCTAGACCACTAAATAGCTAGCCCCTATAAGATCCCTAAGAAGGTAGGGCACTCTTTTAAGGTTAAGCTACTAAAGTTAATAAAGATCTACCCTATCTTTTTTCTAAACTAACTGTGGAAGGCCACGGACAACCCATTACCTAGACAGTACAATAACCCCCTACTACTAATTCAGATTGCAGAGGACAAAAAATAGGAAGTTAAAGAGATCTTAGCAGTTAAAAAGGACCGAGGTACCTTAAAATACTGTATAAGCTAGGTAGGTTATAATAAAGATCTAGAATGGTACCCCGTATCTAATTTTAAGTACTCTCCATATAAGCTACGAGATTTCTACCTAGCCTACCTAGACCTCCCCGGACCACTATATAAACTAAACAGCTAGATTAAATGCTAGGAAGAGGGGTTAGATAACTATAATAATTTAGATAACAATAAAGAACTTAGATAAAGCCTAAGGGCAGGCTTTTTTAGGAGGGGGGAGTAATATAACGGTACTAGAGCGCATTACCTGCTACATTGCCGTTCCTAGGGCAATTTGCCGCAATCTACCATATTCTATAAGCACTACTTATAGAGCTAACCAATTAGGATTTTCTATGCCCGGTATAGAAAATCGCTATTAGCTCGCTTACTAATACCGCCTTGGCGACCCCTTTATATCTTACCAGTCTCTAACATTCTCCTTCTTCTTCTCCTTAGCTTAGTATTCTTATATAGTAGCAATCTATAAGCTTCGGTTTAGAAGCATTTGTATAAGCCCATTACAGGAAGGGCGCAAAAAGGCTTTAGGGAAGATTTAAAGGAATAATATAAATTCTATCTAAATCTATAGGTATATAGCTCTTGTAGAGAACAAGATATTGTATAAAGAAGAGAAAGGAATATAGGAAAATTATAATTAAATATTCGGGGTCTTAGCAGTAAACGTATAGACATAAGCCCACATGGATTTTAATAGGTTTTAACTAAATTCTATTACGTTACTGGAATTTAGTGGAATTTAATCAAAAGTAGAACTTAGTGGAATTTAATTAAATTGTCGGAATTTAGTAGAATTTAATTAACCCAGCAGAATTTGGCAGAATTTAATTAAAGCATTAGAATTTATCTATTAAGTGTTTTACTAAGACATTCCTACTATAACTAGGCTGGTTCCATTATAGTTACCCCCCCCCCCCCCCCCTTTTTAGCTAAAGGTCTAAAACAATTCAATTTAGTTAAGAATTTATAACTTATTGCCTTATAAGCGTTATAATATAGTTTAAGTTCTTTTTAATTTTAAGTTTCCTACTATTATATTTCGTGTCTTTATATTAGGTAGTAGTTGTTTGCCTTTATATTATATCCATCTAGCTAGAGCAGGCCGCGAAGGATAGTCCTTATAGAACTCTTTTACTAAGGAAGGCGCGTTAGCCTTAATCTAGTTATAGGTTTCCTAGGTTTATGTTTTATATCCTTCCCACTTAATAAGAAGTTTAAATTATTTAGATTATGTTTTTTATTATATATTATTAATTAAGTTAATAAAATAAGAACTGTTACCATTGTTAATAATTATAGAAGGTAGTAGCGGAATTTTGTAAGTTATAGGATTATCTTTTAAAGGTTGCAGCAAGCTTATATAAAACATTAGGTGTATTTTTATCTTAGTTAGTAGTTTAAGCTTATAGGTATATAGGCTTAGTTTCTTCTTAATTTAGTATAGGCCTATAAACTTCCAATTAAGTTTCTTTAAGAGCCGTTAAGTCTTTAGGTTTTATATATTTAGGTAGGCTATATCACCTTCCTTAAAGTCCTATATAGGAGCTTGTCTTTTATTTATATACCATTCCTATAACATTTAAGCGTACGTTAATTTTACTTTATAATAGTTCCGTTAACTACTTTATTTAATTAGTAAAGTTGTATATATTAATTAACTAGATCCGTTTAATTGTAGGTCCTATTATATTAATATTAGATTATAGTTTAGATCCAAGTTAAGGGTCTTGTCTATAGGTTACGTAGAATAGTGTTACGCCTATTAATATGTTTATTATATTATTTATAGTAAACTTAGCTAAAGGCAGCCATTTTTCCTAGTTGTCTTATAGGTAGGAGCAGTATATTTATAAGTATTATTCTATAATCATGTTTACAGTTTTAGTTTAGCTATCTATCTCTAGATAAAATACAGTTAAGAGTTATATTTAAATACTTAATTGTTTATATAGAGCTTACCAGAAGTCCAAAATAAACTGGCTTTTATAGTTAGATATTATTAAGTTAGAAAGTCTATATAACTTAAAGACATATTTAACGAAATATTTGGCTACTAATATCGCATTAATTAAGTCTATGAGTGTCGGGAATGAGGCAAGCTGCCGTCACGCCAGGCATGTTGCCGTCACGTGCTGACGTGGCCCTAGCGTAGTGAGGAACCTTAAGTTCCTCACCCCTTTCCTCATTCCTATCAAAAAGAAGAACAACCATTATACTATCTACGAACCGTAGCTACATGATATCCCCTTGTGTAACCAACACTGATTAGTAGTTAACTTTACTGTTATACCACAGAACAGCTAGGTATCACTAAAAAGAGATAAGCCACTATACCAGTGCTACTTGTGCTAGAGGAAGCTGTCTTTTAAGGTCAGAACTGGTCCTAAACCTTAAATAGAACTCTTCCACGAATCTAAGGATCTAAAAGGCCAGAACTGGTCCTGAGCCTTTTTAAGATTACGGATTCTTGCGTCCATTACGCAGAACAACACACTTTATAAGTCTTCGCGATTTAAGGCCAGAACTAGTCCTAAGCCCTACAATCGCAAATTCTTATCACAAACGCGTACTAAACCACAAACGCATACCAAACGACAATCCCTATACCAATAACACTTCCCTCCCTCCGAAAACATAGCTACGCCTACTTTAAATAACTGGAAAGACTCCTTACTACTAGGGGTAGCTAAGCACGCGAAACTTATTAATAAAGATTGGGACGAATTCGCCTTTAATACAACAACTTATACCGTAAAATAAGTTAACGGCTTTCTCCTATACCATATTATATTCTACCAAAATAGATGCTACGCCGATTTACAACTATGGGAGTATTTTAGGGAGGATTTTATGGGATGGACTGCTAATACCTGGGCACTTAGCAACATTAATATTGTTTAGGATTTTCAAGACTTCCTCTATAGGAATAGGGTATACGTTACTAAGAACAGTAACCCAATTGCTAGTAATATTTAGGCCGTTATTACTAGTATAGAAGAACTAATATGGATGGAAGCTAAGATTATACATTAACTACAGAAACCTAAAAACAACCTATATTCTTCGGAAGGCAACTTTAATTTGTATTAAAACCCCTAGAACGCTGACCCCCTACCTAAAGCTGCTCTCCTACCTAGAGGTGCCCTCCCACTTAGAGTTGCTCCGCCTCTACCTCCTCTACTCCAGCCAACTAGTAAGCCTTTACTATAAGAAGTCACGAATCTAATAAAGGTATATTCGGACGAAGAGAAGAAGTTTAGAGGAGAACTATACAACATGCTCAGAGCAAAACTATAGGTCTTTTATAACTGTTGCAATAAGGTCAGAATTTAACGCCACTAGTACTATTACGCTTTCTCTATTATATTAAAGGGACAGGCAGTAACATTCTATTACAACTATATTACGGGTAAAAACTATAGCTTTAATATAATGCTTTAGCTTACCAGAGCCCACTTTAAGACTAACAAAAATTGCCAACTTTATATATCCAAATAGCGAGAGACTACATTCTAGAGAGTTATTGCTTCTAACCCAATAAAGACTCATTTAGAGTGCCTTCAACTACTCTTTAATAAACTCTAGAAAATCCAACGTGGCCTTACTAAAACCTATTAAAACAAGAACAGCCTAAGGGACCAGGTTATCTCAGCATGCTATAGCGTTCCTAAGTGTAACTTGGCGCTATATAAACCTGCGGATACGTTTAAAGGAGTATGTACTAAGCTACACTCCGCTATAGGTACTGCAATGCAAACATAAGAATCTTAACAGCTCTATACCAAAAACCCTACCTAAACAAGTATTCCCGACCAACATAATTATAACTGGACTGATTAAATATATGGTGGCCGTAGTAGGGAATATGGAAGAGGGTACAATTAACATCAACCATAAGGCAACTGTGGAGGTCCTTATGGAGGTTCATTTCGAAGTAATCACCAGAAGAAGTGCTATATTTATAAGAAGCCAAAGTGCTGGTCAACTAGACACTCCCTTAATGAGCGAAAAGAGGTATATAACAAGTTCTGTCAAAGTGCAAGAAATGTTAGAAATTGTAAGGTCACTGCGGCCTACTTTTAAAGCTTCCTAGTTTAATACAAAGGCGTAGAAGACCTTAAGGGTAAGGTTAATAAGGTCAAACAGCTCCTTATAGATATGGAAATTGAGGACTACTCTCCTAACCAATACTTTACTAAGTATGGTAAGGTAAATGGTATACAAACCGTTGCTGTTCTTAATGACCAATCTATGCTCCATTTTATTACAAAGTTAGATATCTTTAACGAGCCAAAGGAGAGCTCTATGTTTTCCTTTAACGATAGATACTTAGCAAACGTCTTCTATGGTATTATGCTGGATACTAGAGCTGTAGGAGTATCTATAGTAGGAGAACCTTAAGTTTGAGCCCTTCAGCAGCTTAATAGCTCTGTTCAGATTGACTAATTAATGGCAGGCCAACATACAATTCGCTTTGGTAAAGGTACTGCGATCTCTCTTGGCACAATTAGGGTCCAAACCCCCTTAGGATACATCACTTTCTATATTATTCCTACGAACACTCCGTTTCTATTTTGCATTAAAGATATAGATAAGTTAGGCATCAGGCTTAACAACCTTAAGAATATACTTGTTTAGGGAGACAATTAGGTGCCTATTATGCGCAAGTGGGGTCACCCCTGGTTGCTCCTTCATTAACTAAAAAAGAGTGTTACTTGGAGCCACTTAACTAAGTCGGAATTACGCCAACTGCACCGTCGTTTTAGCCACCTATCCATTTATTAATTACTTAGGGTTCTTCAGTAAGCAGGCCATAAAGTCAAGGTTAAGGCAATTAAGCATCTTATAAAGTACTGCTATTACTGCCAAATAAACCAGAAGTCCCCTAGCCAATTCAAGTTCACCCTTAAAGATAACTACAACTTTAACTTCTATATTATTATCGACGTTATATATCTTAGCGGCAAGCTAGTACTCCAAGTTATTGACTTCTTAACCTCCTTCCAAGCCGCATAATTCTTAAAGGATATGTTAGCTAGAAACGCATAGGATACCCTTTAGTTATGCTAGATTAATGTCTACCTAGGACCCCCTAATTAAATCGTCCATGATATAGGAAAGAACTTCTTATTTATAGAGTTTTAATAACAGATAAAGGCAATGGCAATTAAGGTTAAGGAAGTCCCTATTAAGGCACATAATAGTATTAGAAAAGTGGAGCGATATTACACGCCATTATGCCGCGCATATAAGATTATCTCTTCAGAACTAGAGGATGCTAGCAAAGAACTTACCTTATAAATGGCTATTAAAGCTATTAACGATTCTACTAGCCCGGATGGACTCGTACCCACGTTGCTAGTCTTCGGCGCCTACCCTTAAATAACTAACGATTCTCCACTATCTCCCTTCGTTGTGCAATGAGCTAAGGCTATTCGCAAGGCAATGAAGGAGGTACGACGTCTCTACGCCACACGCCAAGTCAACGACGCACTAGGAATGAGAAATGGCCTAAACACCTTAACTACGCTTAATCTGCCACTCCAGTCTGAGGTACGCGTATGGCATAAAAAGGGAGGATGGTTAGGCCCACATTAACTCATTGCAATTAATGGCCAGACTTGCACTATTTAGATGCCTCATAGACCTACTTAATTCCGTTTAACTGTTATTAAGCCTTACTATAAAGATAACAGTTCCGAGCCTTTACAAGATGCCCTAGAAGATGCCCTGGAGGAGAACCACAATCAATATGCTCTAGAAGGCGACTACAATCCTGATACAATATTAGTAGATACGCCACAACCACGACGCGGTAGAGGTCGCCCAAAGGGATCACAAAATCGCCAATATCTTATTAATTTTAAAGAGCAATTCATTGCCGCTATTGAAAATGGAGTCAAGTTATTAATGGCCTTTATAACAGCCAAGGAGAAGGATAACTTCAAACTCGCAAAACAGCTCTAAAAGGAAGGTTGTATTATAACTCCAGAAGCTCCTTTCTAAGCATCTAACAAGCAGGAGATTAAGGGTCTTATTGTAAGAGGAGTCTTTAAATTCAAGAAGTATAACCCTACTAAGTTCAATAGAGTTCGCATCTTTAAGTTAAGAATAGTTAATGAAATTAAGGGCAAAGCTACTGACGCCCTATTTAAGAAATCAAGGCTTGTCATCTAAGGCTACAATAACAATGGTAAGAAGGTAATTCTTACGCAGTCTCCTATAATTTAACAAGCTAGTTAGCGAGTTATTGTTGCGCTAGCTCCCTCCTTAATAAAGAATAGAATGGCAGTTTATTTGCGAGATATTACTTAAGCCTACACCTAATTAAAGACGCACCTTTAGCACTTAATATTAGCATACCTTCTAGAGCAAATTTGCCACTAGTATCCTAAAGATATAATCATAGTTATGCTCAAGCCATTATATGGGATCGTAGAGGCAGGAACTTACTAGTGGGCTACCTATAGCAAGCACCATAAAGAGAAGCTTTTGATAACTACTTCTATATTTAATCCCTGCTTCCTTATTATAACTATGGGAACTCCATTTGGAATCATTGGCATGCAAACTAATAATATAATTATCTTGGGAGACGACCAATTCTTAGCTCTTAAAGAAGATGAGCTAGTAAAGGCAAATCTTATAGCAAAGCCAAAGGAAAAGCTTAGTTTAACAACACTATTACTTTTTAATAGATGCATCCTCTCCCTAAACAAGGATTCTATTGCTCTATGCCAGAAGGGTCAAGGCAAAAAGATTAACATTATTAACGCTAATTCTCTAAAGCAAGGATACGTGGAGCAACGCGCTTATGGAGCTTATATTGCTTCTATCTGTCAACCTGAGGCTTTATTTAATCTCTCTGTTGCCGCCCAATACTAGGAACCAACTAAGGACAACATTCTTGCCCTAAATAAACACCTTTCCTGGTAAATAAACCATCTTAACCGGGGCCTACACTACGTGCCTATTAATCTTCCCACTGCTAAGCTCTTTGTATTTGTTAATAGATCGTTTATAAACAATAAAGATTTTAGCTCCCAGCTAGGATATAAGATCATCATCATAAACAAGTTTACTGGAGAGAATGACTTCACAATCTATGGCAACCTTATCCATTGGAGCTTAACTAAGAGCAAACGCGTCACCCGAAGTGTTTTGGCATTAGAGATATATGGAATAGTTAGCGGAGTTAATATAGCAATTACAATTAGAACTACCCTAAAGATGATTATAAATTAACTCAAACTTCCTATTATCCCTATAATCATATACACCGATTCATACTCCCTCTATAAGTGCTTAGTTAAGCTTGGTACTATAAAGGAGAAGCGCCTTATAATTAATATTATAGCACTTTATCAACCCTACAAACGGCAAGAACTCTTTAAGATTTAATAGATTAACGGTTAAGATAACCTAGCAGACATAATAATAAAGGCAAACCTAAATAAGGCTCTAGAAACGTTTGTTAATATAAACACTCTATATATATAAGTTAAAGGTTGGGTTAAAAGGGAGTAGGAGTATAACATTCTGTAGACCCTAACTTAAACCAGCTAATTAGGATTTTCCATCCCTAGGATAGAAAATCGCTATTAGCTTGCTTACTACTAGCGCCTTAGCAGCCTACCCATCTTTATATTATCTGCCAACTGCCATATTGTTGCATATTATTTGGTATTGTCGCATATTATTTGGTATTGTCGCATATTATTTAGTATTATTATACACTGTCTGGTATTATCGCATCCTGTCTGTTTGTCTATATATAGATAGCAACCACAAAAAGAAGAGTTGCCAGTGTTAGGAATAAGGCAAGCTGCTATTACGCCAGGCATGTTGCCGTCACGTGCTGACGTGGCCCTAGCGTGGTGAGGAACCTTAAGTTCCTCACCCCTTTCCTCATTCCTATTAAAAAGAAGAACAACCATCATACTATCTACGAACCGTAGCTACGTGATATCCCCTTGTGTAACCAACAATGGGAATTATATATTATATTTTTATAAGGCGGTTAATAACTACTATAATATTTATAAACCTATTACTGTTAGGCAAGTCAACTATAAAATTAATTAAGATGTCGGGCTATCTTTATATTGGAATTAGTAGCGGTTAAAGTACCCCTTACTTCTTTATATAATAGGTCTTTCTACACACATACATTCTGTATACTTAAACGTATTTTTATACGTAGTTGTGTATTATAGGCTAGTAATATACTCGTTAAATAATCTTATAAGTTTTTATATGGCTAGAATATCCTACTATAGGGAAGTTGTGTATAAATTTAAGTATCTTAAATTGTAAGGGTTTGGAATTTGGAATTACTATCTTCTATTAATAGTATAATCGATTCTTTTAAATTTCGTATTTAGTAAGTGTTGGTTACACAAGGTGATATCACGTAGCTACGGTTCGTAGATAGTATGATGGTTGTTCTTCTTTTGAAAGCAAAGGATTATAAGGATCGCAGTGCCTAAGTAGGGGGCTGATTAGTCACCATAAGGATGACTAATCAAAGATACGACAATGACACGTAACTATGTAACTGCTGTCCTTATATTCCGACAGTAAGTATAATATCCTTATACTATTATTTTCCAGTTTAGATTACCTTTGTTATATCTACTATCTATATATTATTTTTATATTTATATTCTATTAGCTTATTAATTTCCATTTCCTATTTATTAACTTCCAATTTATTTCTATTAAGTTCCGTATCTAGAAATATAGAATATAGTTTTTTAAAATGTTTAGGGAGCAGTAAGATCTATAATTAATTTGTAATCCATTTATCTAAAGCATTTATAGGTAAGTCCTATAATTATTATATTAATATATTAGGCTTTTAATTAAGTTTGCCTAGTTAATATATAATTTTAAAGTTAAATTATAAGAGGTATTTAGCCCAACAAATTTAGCGCTATATTAATTGTTTTATAGTTATAAAGTATTATAGGTTCTTATAGTCCGTTAACATATATATTAGAAATAATAATCCTTCTAGCTTAGGACGCCGTTATTTAAAGTATCTAACAATTGCAAGTAGTTTCTTATTATATATCTTATAGTTTAATTTAGTAGGGGTAAGTTTTTAGGAGAGAAAGGCTACTAGATATAGTTCGCCATTCTTATTATATTATAACAACACTCCCCCTAGCGCATAATTAGATAAGTCAGTTTTAATAGTATATTTAAGGTTAAGGTTTAAGTAAGTAAGAATTGGAGTAGTTATAAAGCGATATTTTAAATTATTAAAAGCTCGTTTATATCTAGCAGTCTATTTAAATTTTATATTCTTTTTTATTAGGTTTACTAATAGCTAGGCAATTTCTAAGAAGTAGTTAATAAATTAATAATAGAAATTTATAAATCCTAAAAATCCTTAAATATCTTATACGTTGCTAGGGCTTTCCTAATTTATAATTACAGTAACTTTCTTAGGGTTTATTTTAATTCCGTTGCGGGATATAATTAAGCCTAAGTATATAACCTCATACATATAGAACTTGCATTTCTTAATATCGCATTATAAGCCCGCGTCTTATAAGCGTTTAAGGACTATTTTAATATATTTCTAATATTTAGAAAGTAAGGATAAGTAAATTAAGATATTGTTAATATACACGGTAATAAATACATTAAGGAATTTACAAAGTATATTATTAACGTATTGCTAAAACATACTAGGACTGTTCTTTATGCTAAATGGTATTACTAGGTATTTAAAGAGTCTCCATTATATATAAAAAGCTATATACTTTTTATCTCCTTTATATATACAGATTTTATTAAAGGTGGTAACTATATTAAGCTTTATAAAGTACTATACCTTTACTAAATAGTTAAGCGTCTCTTAAATTAAAGGAATTGGATATTAATTTTAAATTATAATCGCGTTTAGAGCTTAATAATTAATATAGAATCTTAAGCCTCCTCCTGGCTTTTTAATAAATAGTATGGATAAGGTAAATAAAGATTAACTAGGGCAAATAAATCCTTTTTCTAGATGCTAATTAAGGTATTATTATATTATAAGCAGTTCTTCTTATAATATACCGTATAGCGGACCAAACTTTAGTATTATACTAGGCTTAAGTTCTATCTTAAAATTATATTTTTCTTAGCATAGAGCTAGTTGGTCTATAAATTGTTTTTTAAACTTATTAATTAGGTTGTGGTACTCTTTAGGTATAAGAGGTTAAAGATTAGGATATTATTTCGGTTTTAGTGCTTTCTTAATGTCTTCTATAGTTATAGTAAAGATTTTATAATTTTGTCTTTTTGCCAATAAGATAAAAGGCGTGGCCTATATTATATAAAATTTAAAAGGTTTTAATATAATATCTTTATATTCTTTACCATAATTAGTAATTATAAATTTATTATATTGGCTTAAGGTTTATGGCAAGGGTAATTTATATTATATTATATTTAAATAGTTATGTATATATTTGTAGGGCAAATGGTTTTTTAAGTAATAACTTTAGTAGTAAGTTATACGGAACTTTAGTATTTCTTTAACCTAGCTAATTAAAGGGTATATCGTTTTAGCCATCTGTATCTAAGTATAACTTTATATTACTTTAAGGGTGTTATAAATAGGGAGACGTGTTTAAGGTATTTGCCTATCCATATTTTTACTAGGGCGTAGTGCGTTATTTTGCTATATATTAAGGGTTTGCTATTAAAGCCTTATAGGCTTTAGGGCTTATTAAGTTTCTTTAAATTTAGGCGTTAAGTTTTTGCATAGTTTATATTAATAAAGCCTATACTGGTAGCTCCGCTGTTTATTAAATTTTATACCTTTTTCTATTTTCTAAGTGTTTAAATTTCGCTAAGTATATTAAGGGAGTTGTGCTATATATTAGCGCTAGAAAAGCCTAGATACTTATACTCTTCCACTTTTTATCCTAAGGCGCGACTTAGTCTTAAGATAATTTGTTTTTTAAGTTAACTAAAGGTAAGGTGCTTTATGGCGTCTAAGTACAATTTATAGGGTGGGTATAATTTAAGGAATGAGTATAACTTAAGGAATGGGTATAATTTAAGAATTGGGTATAACTTAAGGGTTAGAAGGAACTACGGCGGACTTTTTTAAAAGGGTAAGTTCGGCAATACTTTTAAATATATTCTTTTTTACCATATCTAAAGCATTCTCCATTTATGGCTTAAGTTCTTTGTTTATTGGTTCCTAAGGATGCATAGGATTAAGCGGCATTAAGGTCTATAGGGTTGTATATAGGGCTTTTAGGTCTTAAAGAAGGATTACGCTTTAGGGTATATACCGGTTTTATAGAGTTTTAAATATAAGTTATAGCTGGCTTTAAAGAATAAGTCTATTTATTATATTAAAGGTCCTTATTAATTCGTTAATATATTATAGCAAATTTAGATAGGTCTTTTAGTAGTTCTCTACCTACTAACTAGGCTTTAATTTTATCTAAAATAGCTTATTAAAGAGCAGCGACTCTAGTGGCTTTATTCTAATCTAGCTTGCTAATAAGACCTAAAAATTCCAAAAAGAAGCTAGTAAAGTCTTAATTCTATTATTATAGGTTTTTAAGTTTAGTGTCGGTATGCTTTAACCTATTACAGACCTGTAATCATTTTGTTACGGGTATGCTCTTAGGTTTGTAGATGTCTATTTCTCTATTCTATATGCGAGGCCTCGCGTACTTATAACACGCGAGGAATGCGCACGTAAGGAACGCGTACGCACGTGCTACCCCTACCCCTAATAGGTTACCAACACTGGGCAACCTCTAAAGAGGCCTAAAATATGTCTCCTATCTAGTATAGTCTATTCATAGCATATACGTAATGGCTTATGCCATTTTTATCTAACGCCATAGTCTCTTATCTATATAGTCCGAACCCGCCCCAAATCTGCCCCAAGTTCGTCCTTACGGATTAGTATTAGTCCGTTCAACCCATCTAATAGCCTTTAGCTGGACCGTATTTGTGTTAATAAGTTAAGTTAAGGCTAGACAGGGCTTGCCTTTTGTTATTACATCCGCTGGGTTCGTGTTGCCATTAATCTATTTAACTTCTGTAATTTCTCTTTACTCGTACGCCTGCCGTAAACATATAACGTTAATTATAAGGCGTTTTTTTTACATAGTGCCGAGCCGTACAAGACAGTTATAAAGTGACTTTAAGTCTATACACATCACGAGTGGTAGGTTAATGTTTAAGATCTTATTAACTGTCGACTTAATTGCGGCTCCAATATCAAACCTATAAGCCATTCCGTATAGCTCCGATGTAAGTATACTTCTCGTAACTCTCTTGCACTTTATTAATAACTAGTAGATAATATTTGCCTTATTTGTCGCATCCGCGAGAACTAGTATATACCCAATTTGCGACAATAAGTCCTTGTTATTTATAAAAGATGCGTCTATAAAGGCTAGCAATTATAAGGTAGTGACGTCTAACTTAATATATATAAGTCCTCTAGCGGGGTTCTCAATTTGCCAGGCTAGGCGTTAGTTAAATGCTTTTGCGTTATCTTTATTTGGGTTAATTACCTGGGCAGTAACGGATAGGTTAAAAGCAGCTTCCGGCTGGTAGATGGACGCGACGTACGCTCCTCTAGCGCGTTAAGCGACGTACTAGTCCTTTAGCGTAAGTGCCGTATAGACAATACCTCGCGAGCTCATAGATATGGCGGGTCTAGAAACGTCAACTATACTAAGGTTCCTATATTAACGCTCTTATATTAACATCAGTCCATCAGTCGTAAGTTATATAATACCGCCGTTAAACTTAAGAGGCTTTTCGGCTGTTAGTTACTCGCGCTCCTTAGCCATAAGTTAGGCCTTATATAGTTCGCTCTCTTCGCGGTCCGCGAATACTCCATTGGCAAGTAGTAGCATGTCGTCCGTCTATAGTCCGACTACTCCGAAATACGTGGAATCGTTGCTATAGAGTAGGCATAGGTTATACATTGACTGGTCTATACCTAACTGTTGCAGGTGGTATGTATAATATGTCTTAAACTAGTAGTTTCCGGCTTCTAGTACTCCGTAAAGGGGCTTAAGCACCCGTAGTACGGACCCTTTATTAATTCCTAGTTTAGTCTATACTTCTTATAGAGGTTGTACGTAGAAATCGCAGTTTAGCTTTGTAGCTGATTGCATATAGGCTTGCGTAATATCGCGCAGGTAGATCTATATATCTTGGTCTTGCAGCATGGCTCTAATGCATAGAATTAGGCGTTAACTCGCCTATTGGATAGTAGGTAACTGGGTAAGTACTACGCTCTTTTCTATATCGTTGTACGCCTGTACTACTAGTCGTGATTTCTTAAAAGCTGCGTCTATGCCAGCGTTCTTAACCTTATTAATAAACCATAAGTTAAACAGATAGGCCGTTGCGGGTATATCCATAAGCTTAACTACCTTAAATACTCCTAGCTTAAGTAGGCCTGTGAGTTCTTTCTGGCGTGAAGCTCGAAACTAGGTACTTATAGTATTGTTATCTTAGAGAAAGACTAAAATGTCGGCTTGGTTTATAAGGAGGGGGTACTTACATAGGCGTCCTCTACCACGCTTTTGTGGTTGTATAGCGGGTTGTCCAACGGGTTGCTTAACAGGTTGCTAGATAGGTCGTATAATAGGTCCTAGGTTGTTTTTGGGTACATATACCTACTGCTCTTAGGGATCGTCCTGTTGGTCGGGTTGTAGGTTATTATCGAGTTCTAGATCCAAAAAGTAAGGCTTTATAACTGTTATGCGGAAGGGTATAGGACTATAGGGCAGTTGTATGGTACATATCTCGTTTTTAACTATAAGTAGGTTATACAGTCCTAACTAATATCCTAGTTAGCCTGTATTTCCTTCTCTCTAGACAAGTACTTGCGAGTTAGGTAGTAAGTTATAAATAGTATCTATTCTCAGGCCATTTCGCATGCTTAAAGCGTCCGCAACTTGTCGTTTGGTATATAGCTTGCGGATCTCTTCCATAGCTTTTTTAACTGCGGTAGCGCGTTACGTAACTGTTGGCGAAGGCGCGTCCAAATTAGTTATACAGGGGTAGGCGCCAAATACTAGTAGAGTAGGTACCAGTCCGTTAGGTTCTACAGAGTCGTTAATAGCCTTAAAGGCTATCTGGAGAGCTGCGTCCTTGTTAATATTTAGTATTTTAACCGTAATAATCTAGTATGCTCTCCGTAATGGACTATAGTAACGTTTAACTATTCTAATTAAGTTATAAGCCTCGACTAGCACGCCCTGTCACAGTGCTGTAATGCAAGTAGGCTAAATAACTACATTGTGGTATGAAGAGGAGAAGAAGATGGAAAGGGGGTATTGTATATAAATAGTAGGGCCAGCCCGCTAAGGCGCTAATGGTGGGCCAGCCAATAGTAGGAAACAGTACAAGACAGTGTATGACAGGTCAGTGCCGTGACAGTACTCCCCTCCCCCAGAAGGTTTGGTCCCTAAACTAAATAAATAACTCTAAAAACAGGTAATGCGCGGGGGCTGGTTTTCGTTGCGAAGATGTTGGTTCCGCTTACCGCCCTTAGCCAAGCCAATGGCGATTTTCCATCCCAGGGATGGAAAATCCTAATTGGTTAGTTTAGTGAATAAAGTTGGCAGAACTTTACACCGCCACTAGAATTAATCTGCGTGGCGTTTTATGGCATTCCTTAGCAAGAATCTGGCTAATTAGACAACTTTAACCAGCGGTTGAAGTTCTATAACATCTTAACCACTATAAATTAATATTATAGTTGGCTATAACCTTGGCGTAACTTTTCCTTATCTTATACCCAGTCTAGGGGTCTGGGCTTCTTAGGGTGTTGTTTATAGAACTTATATAATGCACGCTCGCACCCTTTTAGGGACTTCTTGGGTTCCTAGGTTTCTTTATTATAATACTTCCACTTAATATAATATGTTAGGCCGTGCTCGTCCATTTGTTTATTATATATATTAAGGATCTTTTTAAATTCCTACTTATCTATGATATTGCCATCATCATCTCTTTCGGCTATCCTTCCTGTAACATTACAACGTTCCTTTTTATTAATGCGTACTTAACCAGAGATCTCTTTAGGGAACTAAAGGCGGACTTTTAAAGTGTGGAAAGACTTATTAACGCGGATATAGTCTGGGAGGTTAACTATAACTGCTCCTCTATAGGCAGCTAGGACAGACCAGGGTCCGTCCTAGTTATTATCCCACTTTCTCTTAGGCCGGTTAGTCTTTATGTTTTTAAGGCTAACCATAACCATGTTATCTTTTTTAAATATTATACCTTTATCTTGTTTTATATTAGTGTTGTCTTTATAGCATTACTAGGAGATATAAGCTAGGGCTTTAAGCTGGGTTAAGATGCGCTTAAAGTGGTTAGTAATAGTATTAGCTTATAGGTACTCCTTCTTTGCATATATAGACAGGGCTGATGGCTAAGGGCCCGCTAGTTCAACACCCAGATATAGGTTATAGCCATAGTTAGCAAAGAACGGTGAGATTCCCGTAGTCTTATTAATCTGGTTGTTTATAGTAAACTTAGCAAGGGGGAGCTAATTTACCTAGTTGTCTTAGGTGAAGCTTATAAAGGCGCATAGGTACTTATTCATTGCTGCATTAATAATCTCAGTTTAGCTATCTATTTTAGGGTGCTATGTGGAACTAGGGCTTAGAGTTACCTTTAGGCGCTGGTTTAGGCGACGCTAGAAGTTAGAAACGAATAAAGAGCCTTTATTAGAAATGATAGTATTTGGAGCGCTGTGTAACTTATAAATAGTGTAGATAAATACTTTAACGAGCTCCTCAGTATCTAGGCCAGTAATAGGAATAAAGTGTCTCATCTTTATTAGGCGGTTAACAACAATAAAGATGTGTCTATATGTTTTGCCGTTATAAAGGCACTTAGGTAGGTTAACAACGTGGTTAATGGAGATATCGGTCTATAGGCGGACTGGTAGTTCTAGTAGTTTTAGGAAACCGGGTGGTGCTAAGTATGGGGTCTTTATACGGAAGCAGAGAGCGCAGTCTTTTATAAAGGTAACTGTGAACTGTGAAATACCTGGCCACTAATAGGTTTGATTAAGGAGGTCTAGCGTTTTAACGCGGCCTAGGTGGCCCGTAGGACCCGAACTATGCATGTGGTGTATGACTTCTAGTTGGAGTTTAGGTAAATCAGGGATAAATACTTAATTTCTATAGTAGATCAGGCCGTTAACAATTGAACATTTGGATTTATTACAGCAGAGTAACTTCCTGATCTGCTTAGGCCAGCGACATGCTTTACGGCCTTCCCGTTCGCGTAGCGCAGCCAATATATCCCTAGTGAGTTTATTCTCCTTATAGGCATTCTTAATAAGCTCCTTAAGGGGTTTTTTCTTAGGCTCTGGGTCCATTACTACAATAAAGTCTTTAACGCTCTGGTCTTGGGATTTGCTTAGCAGCTCTTCTAGGATAGCGGGGTTGACTTTTTTTTATAGTAAGACAACGCGGTCTCGGTGTTGTAGACGTTTATTACCAGTATTAGCAGGTACTACGCCTGGGAGACGGCTAAGAGCGTCTAGGATTGTGGCTTTAGTGCTAGGCCTATAGGTAATAATAAAGTTAAACTAAGAGAGGAACTCAGCCCATCGGACTTGGCGCTAGTTTAGTTATTTTGTTATCATAAAGGTCTAGAGGTTCTTATAGTCCGTAATAATCTCAAACAGTTACTCAGTTCCTTGTAGTTTAAGGCGCCATTCTTCTAGTACTTTTATAATTACTAGGAGCTCCTTATTATATATCTTATAGTTACATTCTAGGGCGGAGTGCTTAGTAGAGAAGAATGCGACTGGCTTAAGTTTACTATCTTTGCCAGCTTGGTAAAGCACTCCTCCTAAAGCCTAGTTCAAGGCGTCTATCTCTACTACGGTTTTCTTTATATAGTTGTAGTATGCTAGGACCGGTGCTGTAGTAAACACTGTCTTTAGTGTCTAAAAGGCTTATGCTTAATTAGGGCCCCATAACCAATTGGTACTCTTCTTCAGTAGCCTAGTTATAGGTTCAACAACTACGGAGTAGCTTTAGATAAATTATTGGTAAAAGTTCGCAAAGCCGAGAAATTGCTATAGTTCTTTAATTAATATTAGGTCCTTCTATTCCTATAAGGCCTGCACCTTCTTAGGGTCCATAGTTATGCCATTAGTTAAGATAATTAAGCCGAGATATTTTGTTTTAGTAGCATAAAACTTAGACTTATTAATGTTAATCTGCAGTCTGGCATTGCCAAGTCTCTAGATAACTTCATTTATATATTTAGTATGCTTAGTGCGTGTTTTAGAGAAGATAAGGACATCATTAAGGTAGGCAGTACAGTAGTCATTAAGGGCGTTGTGTAAAATATGGTTAATGTAGTTTTAGAATGTGGTGGGCGCATTATAGAGACCAAACAGTGTAACTAACATCTCATAGAGTCCGAACCGGGTAATGAATGCTGTAAGCCACTTATAACCTTCCGCAATTTAGATCCGGTTAAACGCAGCAATTACGTCAAGCTTAGTAAAGTATTTGGTACTATAGAGTGCATTAAGTGTCTTGCGGATTAGTGGTAATAGGTACCGATTCTTAATAGTAACTGTGTTTAGGCCTTAGTAGTCATAGCAGATTTATATGCTACCACTAGGTTTCACAGCAAGGAGGAGTAGTACGGCAGCTGGTGAGGTCAATTTGTGGATAAAACCCTTATCCAGCATCTCGTTAATCCATTTCTTTACACAACTAAGTTTAGTAGGTAAGAGTGGTCTATTCTTATGATATAGGGCCTGCTTTCCGGGTATAATCTTAATTTTATGGTCCTATGGTTGGTAAGGGGGCAGCTTGTCTATATTCTTAGGGAGGAAGTGTTTAATATGTTCGCGAAACTCTTTTGGTAAGTATTATAGAATATCTTTACAGGTTAATCCTAGTTTGCCTTTTAGGAATTTCTTAATATTAGTGTCAACTATCTTTTAGCGTAGAAACTTAGGCTTAGTTTTTAGGTTTGTTTTAAGGAAGTTATGAAAATAAGGGGGTAGCGCTTTATGGGCTTCCTCCATTATATAGTCGCCTTCCACCAGCCAGCGGAAAGATCTTTCTAATAGGTTTAGTACTTCTATTAGGCCTATAGGCAGCTCTTTAAGCAGCTGTCAGTATTCTTCTTATTTAACTAGTTCTACCAGCTCCGCCATATAGATCCTCATCACCTTTACATCTTTTTGTTTACAGAACTGGGTGAAATTAATGGCACAAGTGCATCTAATGTTGTCCAGGTTAGGACGTATCTGGTTCTCCGGTGCTACGGCTAAGCTAGTACAGCTTGGTCGGCCTAGGGGGGCGGAAACAAGGCGGCGGCCCTATACAGTACGCATAGGAGACGGGTATAAGGTTGGGCGTTATAGGGGGGAGGTCTCAATTGCTCTGGTTTCGGTCTTGGCTATAATATCTTTGGCTATTATATATGCGGTCGCATATGTGTATAGCAAATGACTTAAAGTTAGGTGTCTTATTAGCTGACCTGGGTTAAGCGGGTGTATACAGGGGACTTATAGTTCTGGCGGTGTTTGTTTTTTCAGGGATAGGGCGGTAGTCTAGTCTTCTAGGATCTCCGCTTCATTTATTGCGTATATTAGGTCACTAGTATTAGGCACCTCTTCTACTGTCGGCTAACGGTATCTAAGCGTTGGCCTTGCAATGCGTCTGCATGGTGCTACTTAGTCACAATTAGGAATATGCTATGGGAGACAGTTATAGGCACAGTAATTGGAGTCAAACTTAAGCTCTAGAGCGGGGAAGTCTGTCCTTGGGTTATGTTTTTTAAGCTAGGGCATTCCAAGAATTACTAATATAGAGGGTGATAATTTCGTGATATAGAAAAGCATAGATTCTATATGGTGGCCAATTATTATTTTTGCTGTAAAGTAGTGGGTAATAAAGCTAGATGGGAGTCTATTAGTAAGGCGGAGTAGTTTTAGGACTAGGAGTCTTTTTATTATAATATTATGCTTTTTTATAAGCAAGTCTTCGTCTATAAATGCTGGTGCTATACTACCGGTGTTAATAAGGCTTACTGTTTTAATGAAAACTTATAGGAGTGGGTTGCGTAGTAAGGAGAGGTAGGTCTAAATAAGGATGGCATTTCTATCATTGTTTACTATTCTGAGGTTAAGTGGTAGTTAACTTAGAACAAGGTCTAACTAATCTAGTAGCATAGATTTAATCCTTTTATCCTCCTCCCTATATGGTTCTGACCCTTAGAGGTAACTTAGTCCAAAGGTTAGCCTTTTAATAACTGACTTGTAGGGCTTAGCTAGTGGCTATGGTCTTAGCTAGTGTGCCCTAACATATCAGTCTTTAATAGTGTATATATACTAGAGGGTACTTCACCAATAACATGGCCGGTCTCACAATTGGTAGCGACACAGAGCACTTATCTGTAGTTTACATATGGGACCATTGGCTGGGGCTGTATTAGGGAAGGCCATTGTAGGGGCGGGTTTCTGTATCCAAACTCACGTCCTTATCCACGGTTACCATTTCGGTTGCCATCCCCTCTGCTAAAGAATCCGCCACAGCTAGGAGGGGGTTAGCACGGTGGCATTAGGAGGGGATTTGGGTTCACCCTAGGGTTATAAGCATCTTTCCAGTAGCCAGGTTGACCACATGCTATGCAGAGTCTGTTATCTATGTGGTGTCTTCAAACGTTATTAGGGAGGCTACTACTACCGCTACCAAATTTAATGGCGTCAAGGTCCATTAGGTCATTCTATAGTGCTAGTGCTAAGGTGTTATTATTAGGTAATATAGGTCAATAGCCGCCAGCGGTACTTAGCTTAGCGGTATTCAGCTTCATATAGTGGGTATAGTTCTATAGGTTATAAGCAAACACGTCCATCTGCTTACTCCAGCCTTTATAGTTAGCATCGCCGATCTTGCAGCTGAGGGTAAGGGCTAGGTCTTTCATCTTTAGTAAAATATTCTTCTTAAGCAAGTCCACTTTTTGTTCCTTAGTCTTATTTACTTTAATTATTAACTCATCAAGCTCTACTTTCCAGGACCAGTAGTTACGCTTGCCCTAGCTTAAGGTATCCAACTTATTTTTAGCTGCTTGGGTTATATCAATAGTCTTATAGTGCTTCCTCATGTACACAAGCATAGACTCTTGGTCAAAGAAGGTCCATTTGCTTAAGTTGTTTGGGTATATGCGTAGTATATCAAGGCCATGCTTAATATAGTCATAGGCCTTATCTATCAGCATGTCTGACATATAGAGGATTTCGTCTATTGGAGTCTTAAAGCACTTTGCATCTCTCTAGAAAACGCCTTAGATCTTTGTTTCCCATATCTTAAATTTTTTTTATTTTTTAATTGGTGATCCCTTGCCATTAAATAGGGTTGGATCTTTTGCTTCACGCTTTTTTCTACGGGGCTCAGTTAGAAGAAGGGAGCTAGTAGCTATGTTCTTCTCGGCAATGGTCTGGGTAAGTATAGTAATCTAAGAGCTTAGACTTTATATGGTCTTAGTATATGTAAAAGCTTATTATTTGTTTTGTTATATACGTGGTTTAAGTGTCTTAAGGGAGTTAATTCTGTGCTGAGCTTCTTTAAGTTAAGACTTTATAGTTCGGCCTTTGTCGTAGACGGCTTAGAGGCCGTTCTCAACGCTAGTTAAAAAGGTTGTACATATAGAAAGGTGCTGGAAGGTTCCTGCTACATTAAGGTCCTCAGGGTACTCCGGGCCATTCCTGATTGCCCAGGCAATGTGGGTATAGGAGGTATCGAAGAGGTAGGCGAGCGCTTTGCGTAGGTTCGTTGATGGGGTATTATCCATGTTATAGTCGCCCATTTCAAGGGATCTAGGTAAGGCAATTGAAATCTATAAGGCTAGCTATGATGCTGAGATTGTTTATAACTGTACTAAGATTATTTAAGATTATACTGAGATTGTCTAGGACTGTGCTGGGGTTGTTTGGGACTGTGGTATAGTATTATCGGTCGCGCCAGGTCGCGATTATACTGGGAAAACGGAGACAGTATACTTAGGAAGAGGGAAAAAACAAAGGTTGTAATGGGGCGCAATTAGAGATACCATAAACTGTCATAGTGCTATAATGCAAGTAGGCTAAATAACTACATTGTGGTATGAAGAGGAGAAGAAGATGGAAAGGGGGTATTGTATACAAATAGTAGGGCCAGCCCGCCAAGGCGCTAATGGTGGGCCAGCTAATAGTAGGAAACAGTACGAGACAGTGTACGACAGGTCAGTGCCGTGACACGCCCTTAGTTATAATGCCTATTATAGTAGCGTACTCTTTAAATTCCTTACTAACAAAGTTCTTACCTATATTATAAGTAATAATATCTAGTAGTCCTAAGTACGTGTTAATCTAATACATCCGTACGACATCCCATATGTGTTTAGCACTAATATTCTATAGCTATCTGCCGGCCTAGAAGCGTGTACATTTATTAACTACATATAGGACTAGACTCCTATTAATATACATAATATTGACAATAATGCAGTAGTTAAAATTAACATTATTGCGGAGCGTGAACTTAAACCAGCAAGGCAACTTGCCGTATTTCTAGCAAAAGTGGCAGTAACGGGTAAGGTACTCAAGTGATTTTGTATCAACATTATATCTAGAACGGTTAAGTACTTTCTACAGTCTCTTGACTGACGGGTGGCCGAAACGTTGGTATAGACGATGTAATTCCATATTAGTCAGGTAACAGGGGTTCTGGTTAAAAGAGTTAAAAAGGTAAGTCCGTAAAGAGAGGTCCCACAAGAGAAATAAATAGCCGAATCGTTATATAATAGGTATATTGCCCATAGAAGTCACAAGTATATTTATAAGGTTATTGTAATACACCCATAAGTTATTTATATCTGCTAGGCAGAGCAGGAATGGCGTATTTATATTAATAATGTAAAAGTTGACCTTACCTACTAAAGTTAAGACTTGTACGGACCTAATTAACAACGTAGTCCCAATTCCAAATTATACGCTTACTGTGCCTTTTGTTAACACATTAAGCTGTAAAGTTATATCTTACTTTTATAATGCTAGGAACTGTCTATAACTAGCTATAGATTGTTGCGAGGCACCTATATTAATCATAATGCCTATAAACTCGTCTGTTATATAGCGCGTAGGCTAACTACTATACGCACAGGCGTTTGTATCCTTGGGTAGGTTAAGGTTTATAACAGGCGAGTTAAGGTTTACAGTTACGGTCGTGTCTTAGCCCGTAAGGTTATGGCAGAAGGCTCTATTAGCTAGTTCTTGGGCCATAATTACTACTTTGTTGTACAAGAGAGTGCTAAAAGATGTAAAGTAAGAAGAGCTATTTGCGTTGTCCTGCTTAGTTTTAGCTTTATAATTAATAACTAGAGCTATAAAGACTTTATCTAGGTTCTCTAACTCTTCTAGCTCTGGGCCTTCTCCCTTACACTTAATAAGATATTGTTTAAAGTGTTCTTAGAAGCGCTTACCCAATTATCCATTATATCGCCCTATAAACCTAGCTTTAGACTTGTCCCATTCTTTGTCCGTATACTTCCACAACTAATAGCCGCTTTTGCCGCATACGAAGCAGCACTTCTTTCGGTTTAGTTATAAAGATTAGTTTTTACGCGGATCCTTATAGTTAGAGCCGTTGCGGTCCCGGTAGTTATATTAACGGTCTGTAAAGTACGCACGCGGTTCTTCCTAATGGTCCGTAGCGTATATATAAGTCTGCTCTTGCTCCTTCTGGTAGGCAATAATAGACAACTATAGCTTATTAATAAGGTGGCTAAAATCCAAAGGAGGGTCTGAGATTGTAATTCTACACGCCAGTACGCCCTGGTAAGCTGTAACTAGCTTATTATATAGAAAGTCTATAATCTGTAAGGCGGGCATAAGTCCGTATTATAAGTTATAGAGCTTTGTAAGCAGTATCTAAAGGCACTACAAAGTCGTCTTGTTTGTGTTCTCCTAGATAACAGAGAGTAGCGTTATAGCATTCCATTTATCTAGGTTTCTGCGGTGGTATCTAGAACCCTTAAAGAAGTTCTATAAGTAATTACAAATTTCTTTAAAGGATCTTTTAGATAGCTGGTAGTTATAGTACTGGTCCTAGGCTAATCCCTTTAGCATTATAGGAAAGGCAATCTTATACGTGGTAGGTGGCAGTCCAGATCTTATGCAAATATTGTAAAATATTGTTAGTTTATAGTTAAAGCTTTTGGCTCCGCTATACTTCTGGTCTTTGGAGTATAGCTTAGCTACGGTTATAATCTGCCGTTTATAGTTTAGGATCTCTATAGGTGGGGTCTGAATTGTAATAGGTAGAATATGGCTTATAGCAGGTGGAATATAGTTTATAGTGAATAGAGCTGGCAGTAATTAAGGTGTTTGTTATAAGGGTGTTCTGGATAGTTATAAGGGTGTTCCAAATAGTTATATAGATGTTTGGAAGGGTTCGTATAAACAGAAGACCTGGTTAAGTTAGTTGTGAGGGACTCTCTTCTATAGCTATAACGTCTTTATATCCGTAACGTGCTTATAGATCTCGCGGATCTTATTATCTAACCATTTATACTGTTCTTCCTCCATAGCCGTGTTGAGTAGAGTCCTTGGGATTGTCAGACTCTTTGTGTTTTTAGCTATATATACTCCTCTGCCCTAAAGGGTTCTACGTAAGTCCTAGGTAATCTTAGTTCCAAGGCTATTAAACTCTTAGATTATAAAGTCCCAAAATTCTTCTTAAAAGAGCTCCTATAGGTCCGTATCTATCGCTTCGGATATCTTATAGTCGTACAACTTTGTTCTAGCGTAGTCCTATATCTCTTCTTAGGAAGCTCCCTCTAGCTTAATTCTATTCTCTTACTTCTTTATCTTCGTGCTCCAGTCTTCTATGGTTAAGGTACTCGCTATTATATTCTTATGCAAGGTAGCGTGTGTAAGGTAAAGGTATTTTTCAGGTAGTGATATGATTTTTCGGTCCTTTTAACGCGATATATAAGGTGGTTAAATTAACAACTCTTCCTTGTAATAATGTTAGCGAAACTATAGTCCTCGTATAATATAGCGCAAGGTGGTTAAATTAACAACTCTTCCTTGCGGCAGTATTGGGCGGGGTACGGTTCCCTTCTTCGACTAAGGTAGGCGGCAGTGCGAGTTTATACGGAGTCGTAAGTAACCCGTACGAGCCGTAAGCTATTGCGTATCTCCTAATCTGTACGTCTACTGATTAGTGTCGGTATGCTTTAACCTATTGCAGACCTGTAATCATTTTGTTACGGGTATGCTCTTAGGTTTGTGGATGTCTATTTCTCTATTCTATGTGCGAGGCCTCGCGTACTTATAACACGCGAGGAATGCGCACGTAAGGAACGCGTACGTACGTGCTACCCCTACCCCTAATAGGTTACCAACATTTAGTAACAGCTATATATTTACAGCTGGCGTTATTATATATTTATTCTAGCAGAGAGATAAAGGTTTTAAAATTAATAAAAGTGCTATTATAGAAGAATGGATCTATGGTTTATACGGCGTCCTTACTTAAATAAGACATTCTATAGCTAACCTTACTAGCCTTAGTAGGGTATTAATTATAATTTATTAAGAGTTTAAGACGGAGCTTGGTTATAAAGGGATATAGGTTATTTTAGTTTCTATTAAATATTAGAGAATTAGGGAGCTTTTTAGATTTTATAGTAAGTACTAGGTTCGCTATAGGTATAGGTTAAGCTATTATTACTAGTTTAGTGTTCGTATTTAATGGATTAGGTTTAGGTACTATTATTTTAATCTTGTTTATAGGTGTTGCTGTTAGGGTCTGTAATATAAATGCCTTAATATTGCGGAGTTCTTTATGGAGCGCTTCTATAGATTGCTGGTACTAGGCTTTTAGTGTAGCCTGCTATTAAGCTAAGGCGTCTATAAAGGCCTATTGCATTATATTTAACTATTCCCTAACTAGGGTTATAATACTTATAGTTATTAAAAGGGATTTGGGTTCGTTTGCCATTTTAATAGGGGTTGTTTTAATATAATGTAATATAAGGACGCGAAGAGGCTTTAGGGAAGATTTAAAGGAATAATATAAATTCTATCTAAATCTATAGGTATATAGCTCTTATAGAGAATAAGACGTTGCGTAAAGAAGAGAAAGGAACATAGGAAACTTATAACTAAATATTTAGGGTCTTGGCAGCAGATGCGTAGGCATAAGCCTACGCGGATTTTAATAGGTTTTAACCAAATTCCATTATATTAGTGGAATTTAGTGGAATTTAATTAAGTTGGCGGAATTTAGCAGAATTTAATCAACTTGGTAGAATTTAGTAGAATTTAATTAAAGCGTTGGAATTTATCTGTTAAGTGTTTCACTAAGACATTCCTACTGTAACTAGGCTAGTCCCGTTACATAGGGCCTGCCCTATCTATACCTACTACTTTTTCTATATCTATATAACTATAATAGGCTGCTAAACCTAGCTGTTATTAACTATTTTATATTTATAGAGCTTTTATAGCTAGAGGACAATCCTACTAGTTATCTTACTAAGATTATAAAGTTAATAATAGTTTACGGCCTTTGCAGCTCCTAGAATCCGCGAGCTCTCTATATAGTTTTACTAGGGCTAGGCCTTTTACTAACCTACTTAAAGCGGTACCTTAAGCCTTTTAACCCTACTACTGTTATATATAAAGACGGCAATTTAGAATACCACTATTATAATAATCTATAGTTATAGTCTATCTGCTTACTAGGGGGAGCTATATTTAAAATAGACAACCGCTAGATTATTCCATATAGCCTATATCTAACCATAAAGTATTATATATATATAAATATTAAGGTCTGCACCTCTATAAAGTCCGTTAAGTATATCTATAAATATATATATAAGGGAGGCAACCGCACCACTTTATAACTTATAGACGGCGATAAGGTAAGCCAGTATTTATAGGGCTATTGTATTGGCCCCTTTAAGGCCATTTAGCGGCTATTTAAGTTTTCTATTTATAAAGAGTTCCCCCCTATAATCTAGCTTACGGTGCACCTTTAAGGCAAATAGCCTATATACTTTTAGCTAGACTAGTCTATAGAGGAGATTTAGTAGTACCTTAAGCTCTCCTATTTTATATTAACGGCCTTTTTTAAGTATAACGCAGAGTATAAGAATAGCTGTAACTGCCTATATTAAGACTTCCCTAAGCGGTACGTCTTTTATATAAAGCGCTAGAAGTAGCGTCCTTACTAGTACGCAACCACCTCTATAACCACCTCTGCACCTAATATAATTACCTCTTCTTCTACCGCAGACGACTCCTATAACGCCTTTTACGCTATTTCTGCCTTCTTAGTTATAGTAAAGCCTACCTTTACTAAGTATCTAGAAGAAACTAGAGTTAACTTAATAAAGCGCGTTACCTAGTCTAAATACGATAATCTTATTTCCTAGCTCATAGATCTAAATCGCATAACCTACTTATAGGAAGAACGCAACGCTAAATTAAAGGCTAAGCAACGGTGGTATATAAAAGAGGATATTTACCTAGAGCTATAAGGTCTTTAGAGGCGCCTAACAAAGCCTAATAAGCGGGCCTTAAAGGTGGTTCCTAAGCTGGATATTTACGATATAATTATAAGGAAGTATAGTAATGTTAAACACTTAGGATAGAAGAAGACTTACTATATAATTGCGACCAAGTATTACGGTATAAGATCTATTAAAGTTAAATAGCCGCTTAAGCACTGTCAAATTTATAAGGAGTAAGTATTACTTTTAGAAAATATCTTAGTTATATATATGTGCTAATATTCTTATAGAAAGGCTTCCTCTACTATAAGGCCTCCACTTAATATAACCGTCTCTTTAGCTCCCTTTAATTACATCTAAGGCGATCTAATTAATATACGCTCTAAGCCCAACGGCGAATATAAATAGATCCTATAGATACGCGATTACTTTAGTAAATACCGCGCCCTCTACCCTCTTAAGCAGAAGACTGCTAAGGAAGTCGCTACTGCTATGTTATAATAGATATATTACTACAGTGTTTACCCATATATTTAGTAGAGTAATAACGGTATAGAGTTTAAAGGCGCCCTTTTTATATTACTTTATCCCTATAGAGTAAAAGTTATTAAGAGCCGCCCGCACCACCCTTAATTATAAGGCCTAGTAGAGTAGGCTAATAGCTTTATAAAGAAGAAGCTTTATATAGTAAAGTAACTCTTAGGAACTTCGCGGTAGGCAACAGCTTACCTAATTATTACGGCCTTAATTAATTATACGTACTATAAATTAATCGGCTACATGCCTTTTCGCTATTTATATAGAAGAGATCCTTAGGCTTCTACTTTAGTAGCGCCTGCCCTAAGGGCTACGGTAGAGCCTCTACCTAATACTAAAGTCTCTAAAGTCAAGGATAAGGATCTAGATGACAATAAGGAAGTTTTAGGTCCTCTACTAGAAGAAAATAGTAATAGGCGAGAGGCTGCCGAACAGGAGCGTAATAAGGAGGACAATTACTCTATTACTTTAAGCGCCCTTACTACTTCCAATAAGGATTGCAATAATATTTCTAATATAGAAGATAATAGTAATTAGCTCTCAACCTTAGGTAAATCTTCTAATAAGGAAGATGAGGAAGAGGACTATAATTTACCTAATAGATTACAAAGGCAAGAGACTCCTCTAAATTATACTCTATCTAACAATAATCGCCTCTCTCCTAATTACTTACTAATCTTAATTTAAACTCATTAAATTTAATTCTTAGGATCGAGTAGATTTAGGCAGCCTCTACCTTTACTAGATGGCTTTTTTATACCAAGCTAAGAGGCTAGTATGCGGGAGGCGATTAAGATAACAGATAGAGAGGCCAAAGCCTTAGCGGTAGTAAGATCTAAACCTACCGCAGATCTATATCGTACAGCCAAGAGAGCTCTGCAATCTATCTAGTAGCAAGAGTAATTATATCTAGACGACTAGATTAAAGATCTAAATAATCTTTACTATACCCCTAAAGGCTACTTTATAGACAATCTTGCTATTTAAATTAAAGCTTTATAATTATAGCTCTATTGCAAAGCTAGTAAAGCTAGCATTCTACCAGCAGATCTTTAAGAGTATTACAATGTGGTCATATCTGCTTTTAGGCATAAGTTAAGTCTGGCAATTAAGAACTCAAATAACCCTATTTATACTATTCCACTATAGCCAAAGCTTAAGCGGCAGGTATTAAAGAAGCTTAAAGAGCGCTAAAAGGAACTATAGCTGTAGAGGCGTTTAGTAAAGTTAGACTCTATTTACAATATATCGGATATTTACAAGAGAGTTTAATAGTAATCGGCTTACTCTCGCAACTAGATAAAAAAGAAGTACGGTACGCAGCACTCTATTACTATATTTAGTATAGGCGACTTGGTCTTTTTTCCAACTCCTAAAAAGCTTTAAAAGGCTACTAAGATCTCTTATATACCTAGCTGTATCTATAAGATCCGAAATTAAGGCTACTATAAGATTTATACTTAATACGGAATCGTAAAAGAGCCCTTTCTTAGCAATAAGCTTATTAAACCAGGAAATACTTATAACGCTTAAATTCCTATAAGCGTTAGTAAGATTATACCACTTTTAAAAGTAGTAAAAGCTTACCTAACTACTGCACAGCCTACTAGCTATATATATAAACAAGGATGTAGTAATCACTAATATGGTTATTAAAAAGGAAATATAGAGTGTTCTATATACTGCTATAGAGGGAAACACTATATAAATTAACTAATAGAGGACTCTGTAAAGCCTCCTATAAGAGGCTATAGAAGGCTTACTAGTACTTAGCTTAGCCCTTAATTAAAGCAAGCCTAATAGGAGACCTTATTATAAAGCCCTATACTACCTTAATTAATAATAGCAAATATAGAAGGTAATTAATTAAGCCTACCTTAAAGGCTGCGCAAGGTAAAGGAAAGGAAAACCATAAAATAAGCAAGGTTAGCGCAGTTAAGGGAAATCTAAATCGCAATTATGCTAAACCTAATTAGGCAATTAGTCTATGGTTAGTAAACCCTCAGAGGGCCTGGTTTTAAAGAGATTTTGGTAAAATTAGAGCTTTATAAAAAAATTGATTTTTAGTATCGGAGAACGCAATTAATTACCCCCAACCTAATTGGCTTCTACCACTTATAGGCTCTATCTATAACGCGGAAAAGCCTTTAAATATACTTATTAATCACAGTATAATCTAGTTTAGATAGAATTTAATGGTGTTATGGTAGTTAGGGGGGGCAGTTGAATTTAATCTCTAAAGCCTTATAAAATCTTAGTAGAAAATCAAAATCTTATACTTTTATGCCAAATATCGCAATTATGCTCTACTAGATATTCAATTATAATATGCAAGATATATTACTACTTATTTTACACCTAAAATCAACTAAATTATACAGTAGTCAGTAACCAAAGTTTTTGCACCTTCCTAATTAGGCAGTTATATTACTATCCACCAGAAAACTTCCCACAGAGCCTTAAAAATACTATAATATTCTATAAAATCTATCTAACTGTTATTTAGGTATAAAA
>Ga0307507_10003410_pt1 | contig 30903 bp, 5 predicted proteins | sample 7_EM_MG_FD_207223 | JGI IMG/M metagenome (GOLD analysis project Ga0307507, IMG submission 207223) | Populus trichocarpa ectomycorrhiza microbial communities from riparian zone in the Pacific Northwest, United States - 7_EM | ecosystem: Host-associated > Plants > Roots > Unclassified | place... | reverse complement strand
TATACCCTTTCTTCCCATTTCCTTACCTTCTCTCCTTACGCAACGTCTTAACTTTATTACACAGTTTATATACATAGCTTAATAATATCTACTTCGCTATATATTATTACCACTTATACTTACTCCGTAACAGGGGCCTAAATCCCTATATATCTAGAAGCTCTAATTCCTCTACTAGCTTATAGACACTCCTCTAGCTATTTAACCATTTTTTAATGCTCTGCTTTTTGTTATAGGCTTTAAGAGCCATGTATTAATTAAGGACGTCGCGCTTTTAACCTAAGGTAGTAGGGGCAAGTGCAGTCTTTAACTCTTAAAGGCGTTTATATACCGTTTTAAGGTCTTTAATAAGAGGGAGGTAGGCTACCAACGTTATACGGACAATATAATTGCTAATATTGTTTATGGCTTGCTCTTGCTTCTGGTATACGCGGATATTATCCTTATATTCTATATAGAGTTAATTATAGGCAATAAGTTGGTTTAGATCTAGCTTGGCTATTAATATAGCGGTAGGAAGCACGTCTTTTAGTATAGGTTAACTAGGTAACTACAGCGTTAAAAGCTTATTTTTCTTCTTTTATAGGTTAATATACTGCCATACATTATTTATTTTAGTAGTATCTTAAATAATAAAGAACCATTGCATTCAATTAGATAGCTTTTTAAGGATAAGGTTGAATTTTAAATAAGGTCCGTCTATATTAATTATTATTTTTAGAATTTTAACAGGTCAAGCAGGGTCCTAGATTAGCGTCTTAGCGAAACCTTATTTTAACATTTTTTTAATTCGTTAGTTCGTTTGTCTGTTAGGTATATTCGTCGGTTAAGTACAACCGTCTATTTGTTTAGTAGGTAAAGAAGCTCAAGACACTTGCAAAGGTAGTAGAAGTAGTAACTTTATAAATAAGGTAGTAGATTAATTAGTTTGGTAGGTAGTATAATCCGGACTCATAACTATAAGCTTGCAGTATAGAAGAATTAAATAAGCGACTTAATTCTAAATCTATGGAAATCAAGTAAACTAAATACATAAAAGTAGACCCCAAACTCCGAAGTCTATAACTTAATATTTAACCATATCCAAGACATACAAGGGTAGGGTCAATCCTGTCTTAGAGCCTCTCAGGCGACGATCTTATATCTCAGCGTAGTGCTGGTAAACTGTTACAAATAATGCTAAGTAACTTTCGCACTAATTGCAGTATATAAGCTTTCGGTTCTTTTTATCGTATATTGGCTTATTCTCATATAGTGGGCAAGTAAATTTATGGACTAGAGACCAAAGCTGCACCTATTATGTGCTAGAGCTCTTAATAGAGCTAGGAGTATTTTTAAGAAGAGATAAATCCGCTTCTGAAGCCATGTTTCGTACGATACTGCAGTAGACAAGTAGTAAATTTAATGGAAGAAAATTTGCGGGGAATGCCAAGAGAATATCACAATACTTTAATCAATACGAGATATCGTATCGAGATAAGATTAGATTTTACCCAACTCTAAGGCTTTCTTGAAGCTCCGTAAAAGGACTTTTCTCGAAGCTCTGCACGAGGCTCTGCTGAAGCTCTGCTCGAAGCTCCATATCTTATATACTTCTCTACGTCTAATTATCTCTAAAATACTACAAGCTAAAAGCTCTTTTTCTTCTCTATTACCTCGAGGTTATAGCAATATTATAGCTCTATTTTACGAGAAGTTAGACATGGGCAGTTGGTCATTTTAGTCTATTTTATTACAATCTTGCCTTACTACCAAAATTACATACTTCTCTACGTCTAATTGTCTCCAAAATAGTACGAGCTAAAAGCCCTTTGTCTTCTCTATCGCCTCTATATTATGGCGATACTGTAGCTTTATTATATAAGAAGTTAGATATAGGTAGTCGGTCAGTTTTAGCCCAAAATCTACAAAGATTCAATTCCAAATCTAACTTAACCTTTGCGACGATGTATCTCGCCTCTTAATACTCTAGGTATAGGGCTATAGTATATATTTATAAAGATATAATTACCTAAAGAACCTATTACATCGAATAAAGTATTAATAACTATTAGTAGGGCCTTAGTAGAGCTAGTTAAAGTTAAAATACACGATCTAAAACATCCATTTCTTACTAAAGCGAGGCCTATAAGCTCTTAGACACTCCGTAGAAGATTTTTGCTAGTGGTAGTGGTGCGCAGGGGGCTGATATTAGTGTGCTATTCTAATTGGTCCAGGAGTTGACAGGAGTTAGTCTATACGCCATCCCGTGTTACCGGAATAAATCTTTGCGGAGCGTCTAATTTATAAGATAATAGATTATCTAACACACCCCCTTAGCTTCGAGCTCGTCAAGGACGAAGCTAACCACCTTTTCGTGTCCGTTAATGTGTTAATTAAACTATAATCTTATCTAAATCCTTCCGTCTCGCTCTAATCTTCTCCCTTAGGTCCTCTAGTTGCTTCTCCTTAGTTAGCTATTCCTTAATATCCACCATTCCAATTATATTAATAAAGTTCTAGAACTTCTAATTGGGCAGGGTCTTTATAAGTCTATCAGCAATTATATCCTTTATCGCTTTCTATTAAAATAGCACTTATTTTATTATATATTTTTAGCGCGGCTAGTATTAATAAATATTAACGTATTAGAGCTTTGTAATTAACTTTACGTATCTTCTATAATTAATTAGAGTATTTAGGTGTTATTATAGTTAATAATTAAGGGCTCGTTTAGCATTAATATTATTGCTTTAAATAGTCTACTAATAAAGATAGCTTTCTTTACTGTCACGGAACCCTACCGTAGGGGCCTCTATAGGAGAGCTCCGTGCTCTTATATACACCTCACGTACAGCTTAAGTCAGCTACGCGTAGGTATATCACCTCCTTACGTCCTCAACCCTTACAATCGATCGCGTAACATCTTGTAGACTCCTCGAATACATACGTTCTATAGCCACTGCCCCTCGTCCCATAACATTTACTGTCTATAATAGGGCTAATAACTCGGCTTCTATGCTTAACGTTATTACTATACCCTACTTATTTGCTCTTTAGACAATCAGTCTACTAAATAGCTTTATAATATGTCCTTATAAGCTCTTTCTGTTAATGGAGTTGTCCGTAAATAATGCATCGCTAGTATAGATAAATAATTATGCTTTATTTCTACCGTCTCCGTTATCTTATCCTTTATTGCTTATTTCTTTATCTCTCCCATTTATTTATTCCTTATCTCCTCTATAATAAATTGCTTTACCCCTTATGCTATATAGGTATTAGATTACTCTATCTACTGTTTAATAGTACTCCTAGCTTAGATTCTAATTAAACCTTACTAGCTATAATATTATAAAAGTAATATCTAGACGCGTTATAGTGGCTATATAAAGTATTAAACCTAATTTTCCCCAATTTAGTATTATAGAAGCTGCTTTTCTTAGTAAGGATATAGGACAGATATTAGGGGACAGAAGCGTCAGATAGATTAATTAGTAATTAGTAGAGAGGAGTTCCGATTCTGCTATAGGAGTGTTTAAAAAACGCCCTTTAAGATCTATCTTATACTAGTTAGCTATCTTCTTAATATAAGCTTTCTAGAATAGCCATGGGAGCCTCTAGCTATAATTATATAGTATATAGATTCCTAGGAACTATTTTAGCTCTCTAAGGGTACTTATTTAGTATTCCTTACCTAGCTCCTTAATCGCTTCTTAAGCTTTTTATAAGGGCGCAAAAAGGCTTTAGGGAAGATTTAAAGGAATAATATAAATTCTATCTAAATTTAAGGGTATATAGCTCTTACAGAGAATAAGACATTATGTAAAAAAGAGAAAGGAATAATAAGAGAATTATATAATTAAATAGTTAGAGTTCTTAGTGGTTAATATATGCGTATATATATACGCGGTCTTTAACGGACTTTAGTGTTATAACGCTAGTAGAAAATAGTAGATTATGGCAGACAATTATAGATAGTTATAGACAGTTATAGATAGTTGCAGACAGTTTTAGACAGTTATTTATTAAATATTTCACTAAGACATTCCTACTATAACTAGGCTAGTCCTATTATATTACCCCCCCCCTTTAACTAAAGGTCTAAAACAATTTAATTTAGTTAAGAATTTATAACTTATTATATTATAAGCGTTATAATATATTTTAAGTTCTTTTTAATTTTAAGTTTCCTGCTATTATATTTTGTGTATTTATATTAGGTGGTAGTTATTTGCCTTTATACTATATCTATCTAGCTAAAGTAGGCCGTAAAGGATAGTCCTTATAGAATTCTTTTACCAAAGTAGGCGCGTTAGCCTTAATCTAGTTATAGGTTTCCTAGGTTTATATTTTATATTTTTTCCACTTAATAAGAACTTTAAATTATTTAAATTATATTTTCTATTATATATTATTAATAATAATAATTCATTGCTTAACGTCTGATTCGGATCCCTATTGGGCCCACGCGGACTACTCCTTATTTACATATGGGGAGAAAACTCTATTTAAGAAAATAAGAAAACCCCGTAATCTATCTCCCTACCTTTTGGGACTCGCCTACTTAACGCCTACAAGGCGCCTATAAGTCGCCTATGGTGCTCTACTACCTTACTTTTTAACCTCCTTAGAAACCACTGCTGCTATAATAAGTCTACGGACGCGCTAGTATCATAAACTTTCACTCTACTACTGTAGAGTTATTAGGAGGCGCCTATTGCTCGCCCCTTTACCTTCTATTGCTATTTCCCTTGCCACCTAGAACTGGTCTAGTACTTTTTGGCTAATAAGCCACTGGGTAACCACCTTAAGACCTTTTTATATTAAGAGCAGTGTATTATAGTTCTCTATGCCAGCTGCTAAGAGTATTGCTTCTTAGTTAGTGTGTAAGGGGCATAATAGTATTATATATTTTGGTATCTATCTTAGCCAGCTATATTTATATCTTGGGCTGCCTAATAGGATACCTACCTAGTAGAGCCAGTCTTTTAGTCCTATTATTCCTATTTTTAAGAGTATTGCCATTGTATTTTCTGCCTTTATTAGGCCTTCTTGGAGCCCTTAAGTATTTACCCCCCATAGCGTTAACTATGCTATAGCTTAGGTTCCTCTTGCTTAAGACAGCCTCTATACCTTTAACTCCTATGCGCCTCTCCAGCGTTGGTCTAACTAGTATTGCATTACGGTAGATAGTTTCCTGGCGTTCTTTTATGCTCTACTTTAGCTTCTTTCTCTCTCTTGCTATTGTCTTTGCTGGCCTCTTACGCGTCTCCCTTCCTCCTCTATATGGGCCTGGGCCCTAAAGCAGTACTATTCTTCTTCTAATTTTTTTACCTGTTTCTCTAATATATCTTCCCTGCTTTAGGGTTGTTAGTTTATTCTCCTATAGGGCACCCTAGGGTCCCTCTATAGTTTATTTAAGCGTGTCTTGATATACTTTGTAATATTAGAGTTGCGTTTATTTTGCACCCTTTGCATTACAGCGGCTTTAATATATAGATATAGGGGGGGAATGTTGGCTTCCTTCTTAAGTAGTGCTGTGGCCGTTTACTTATACCCACCTATTATACTCCAGAGGCAGGCTATTTGGACCTTTTGGAGTGGTTTAAGGAGTAATTTAGGGGGGCCTTTCTTAGTTTTACTAATGGCCCAAATACTGGACCTATACGTTATGGTTGGCTGGATAACTGCTGTGTATAGTAGGCGTAACCTCTGGAAGCATGAACCCTATATAGAGTTGACAATCCTGGATAACGCGATATACTGTGCTTGGCCCTTACGGGCTGCTTACGCCATATATACGCTCTATTGGAGCTTGCTGTTTACCCACACTCCTAATACCCTTAGGCCCTGAACTGGTTGACCCCTAAAGCCTTAGATGTGAATTATATGCTAGAGATCTGCAGATTGGTTGCGTTTTCTTATAAAATAGATTAGCTGGTATTTCTCTGGTAAGAATTGGACTCTATATTATCTTGCCTATTCTATATAGGTGTTATAGGCTTTCTCTAGTGTTCTGTAATTCTTAGCGGCTATTAGCCCATATATAATTAGGTTTATATTGTTAATAAAGCCTATCCCCTAGGTCGCCCCTTCCTTAAAGGAATTAAGTAGGTTACTTATAAAGAAAAGGAAGAGTATAGGCAAGAGGGGTAATCCTTATGGTATTCCTATTATAACTGTAATAGGGGGGCTCTGGTATCCGCTAAAGACTAATAATGTTTCTTTTTGGCCTGTAAACCCTTGGATAAATTGTATAATCTATTCTAGGAAGCCCTTTGCCCTAAGGATATATAGGAGGCGCTCGTAGGGTATATTGTTGTAGGCACTACTAATATCTAGGCTAAGTATTGATACTATAAAGTCCCTTCGCATTACCCATGCAGATTTAATAGTGGTAGCGAGTAGTGTAAGTGCTAATAGTGTTAAGCGGTTCTTTCTTGCCCCCATTTAACTTTATAGTAGTAGGGCGTGTTCCTTAGCTATATCTGCTATATGGTCCGCTATTACCCTTTCTAAGACCTTGCTAAGGGTATTTTCTAAGGTAATAGGGCGGTAGCTTTCTGGGATTAAGTAATCTACTTTGCCTTCTTTTTATAGGACAACTGTCGTTATAGATCTTCTAAGTTGCGGGTAGTAGCCTATAGTAAAGTATACTCTGGCTACATCTGTAAGCTAAGGTGCTATAAGTGGTCTATAGGTCTTTAAGGCCTTATTTAGAATCCCATCTGGTCCTAGTACTGTATTATTTAAGAGGCGGCTAATAGTTCTGGCTATTTCCTCTATTATCATGTCACTGTTGACCCGCAGGTAAGTCACTAGTGTTTTACCCGTAATATTACTGAGGTCTGCTAGAGCCAGTTAAGGGAAGAACCTTTTTATAAGGATTTTTGCCTTCTTATTATTGTTGTTAGTGGCCTATAATTCGCCTACTCTTTGTAGGGGTGGTAGGTGTAGGTATTCTGCTAGGCGCCCTACCTTTTTCTTTACCCATTTCGCCATGGCCCAAAGGCCCTTATTATGGGGGAGGCTTGGGTTAGAAGTGTGCTTATTTATAAACCGTCTCCAGTTATTTCTTGCTTTTTTTTTTAGGGTATTCTTTAACTGGTTTCTTATATCTTTGTATTGTCTCTCGTCTTTAGGGTTGTGGCTACTTATGTATTTCCTTCTTACTCGTCGTTGGTTGGCAACAAGAACCGCGTATTATACAGACTATACGTATTGCGCGTAGGGGCCTGGTTTTAAGACTAGGTAGTGCTCTTCTAGCCTATTTTTAATTGCTGCCTGGGTCCTTTCTAGTCTTTGGTTAATTTCCTTAGGGGTAGCTAATAAGCCTCGCTTATTTAGTATTAGGTGGATTTCTTCTAGGTCTTAAAGTTATTGTTTAACTATATTAAGGAAACTATCTATCTTAAGCTTCCTTATTGCGTATCTTTTACTATTTAGTTGCGCCTTAATATCCAGATCTAGTTGTATTTGGATAGGGATATGGTCTAAGGCGAGTGCCTATTCTTCTTTAGGGTTGCACCTTTTGAGTCTCTGGTATAGGCCTTCGTCTATAAATATAAGGTCAATTATACTTCTGGCGGTGCCTTGTTGCTATATAATTGCTCCTAGGGGGGTGGCCAACTTAAGGCTCTAGATGTCTATGGCTCTTAGTAGGCACTTTGCCTATTAATTAGTAGCAACATGGATACCTCCCTACCGCAGGTAGTAGAGGTTTATGTCTCCTAATAGAATAAACTCTATGCCTTCGGTTTCTAGTAATCTTATTACTAATATAATATTCTCTATTTGTGGGACGCCTTTAACCCTAGGGTTATACATATTAATAATTTATACCAGTCCCCTATATATCTGGATTGTTATAACTGCAATATCTGGGTTAATTGCCTGCTATAACTATAAGGATAGGCTAATAGCCTTACTGATTATAAAGCATACGTGTATAGCTGCTTTTGGTTTGTATAGGAGCTAGAATCCTTAGGGGTAGTATATTAATTGTATATAGGTATTATAATACGGCTCTTATATAGTAAGGATATAGTGTTTCTCTAGGTCTAGACTGTCTAGTAGGGGCCTTATAAGATGGTGGTTTATATTGCCGCAGTTATACTATATAATAGATAGGTAGTGGACCTATAGCAAGGGTTTTTTGTCTCTCCTTTATTCCTTACTTCTTATATTTCCACTTTCTCTGAGATATTTAGAACTTCTGTCTCTTGTGTCTATACCCTAGTCGCTACTTATTTTGTATAGAGCTTTCTATTTCCGTGTCTTGTATTTTTACTAGCGCTTCTATATCTAAATCTGTTATTATCTCCAGTTCTTCCCCTAATCTTACTAGTTGGCTATGTGCCCTTTATAGGTCGGCTATAAATATTATATTTGCCGCGTTAAGTCTAATTCTTAATTGTCCTAGTCTTAAGCTTGCTGTGGATATCTATAGGGGTCTTCCTATAGGGCGTCCTCTCCCTTATATACCCTATGACCCTTGTGTCCCCTGTGACCCTTATATCCCTGTTTGGTCTGGTAATATTGTGCGGCGCCGCTTCTAGCCTATTAAGGCTTAGGATGGCTGGCCTAGCCCCCTATTACTAAAGGTAGGAAATGATAGGAAGGCACCTGCGTCCCCCTAGCTTATTACCTGTTGTTTCTATTTATATAACCTAGCGTGTAGTTATTCCCGTAGCTGTTAAGCCCTTACCTTCCGTTTTCTATATTTAATATAGTCTTCTCTCTCCCACGCCTTATATGTACTTTAGTGGCAGTTTACGCATTTTATTTGGTCTTAGTTTAAGCAGTGTCTTATATTATAGGGGCCTGTATAGTGGCCGCAGCACACCTATGCTGCGCATGTGGTTTGGGTGTATCCCTATTATGCGCAGCAATAGCATCGTTCTAGGCGTAGTCTATAGTTATAGAGTCTTGTGTTGTATATAAGGCCATTTATAATTATTCCTTTTTAGATAAGGAGTTTTTGCATTCCTAGTATATATATGCTGATAATGAGGGAGCTATATGTTTGTCTAGCGTCTCCCTAGCAAGTCTCTGGCGACCCTTATATCCTCTTATTGTTCTTATTATATGCTTAATTTGTATTTTCCTATTAAAGCTATTGGATTTAGGTAATCTTAAGTCCTAGAATAAGGTATTCTATTTATTTTACTATCTCCTATATAATTGCTGTGTTATCTACCTGGCGTCCCTTTTCTACCCTAAGGCTTATGGGAACCGCTAGGACTTCAACTAGGTAATCCTTACAGAGTACTTTTATACTAATGCGTTTACCTAGCCTATTCCCTGCCCTTATAGCTTATTCCTTTACCTGTTGGTTCTTTAGGGTGACTTTAATGTCTCTGCTCCTAAGGTGCTGGACTATAATAGTGTTGTGGACCTCTTTGCAAATCTTTATAAGGACTTCTATTTCTAATTAACCCTTAAGCCCCTCTGCTTTTTCTATATTTAGTTATATTATAATTATATACCCAGTTGTTATCTTAAAGGGGGTAGGTTCCCTGTACTATAGAAGCGCAGCTATAGCGGCCTAGGTGCGGTTCGCTAGTAAGGGGGGGTTTTATTTGTTTTTAATTTTGCTTAGCCGTTAGAGGATTTAATTAAGGGGTTGCTAAAGGGGTGCCTAAGGTTCGCTAGACTGGCGGAGCTATTCTACTAGCTATATTAGTTTGTTATAGCTAATAGTTACTCCCCTATAATTCTAGATACTAGACGCGTCTAATAGGCTTTATATTTTGTTAGATGCTTTCTTAATAGAGGTATTTCTGCTTTGTGGTGTGGTATTCGCCCGTCTTTGTTGTGGAGGGCCATTGCTGGGCGTGGCTCTGGCGGTCGCGCGCGAGTGCGAACTACTGTCGTTCGACATATGCCCCCCCTGCGATATATGCATCTCAGGGGGATTCTCTAAGTGATTTTTAGGGTTCTTTTGGTTGGTTTTGGTCTTTTTAGGCCGGGTACAGCAAGAGCTCCTTTAGTATCTAATAATTATAAGTATTCTTTATTGTATATTTTTATTATATATTATTAATTAAGTTAATAAAGTAAGAACCGTTACTATTATTAATAATTATAGAAGGTGGCAGCGGCACTTTATAAGTTATAGGATTCTCTTTTAAAGGTTATAATAAGCTTATATAAAATATTAGGTGTATTTTTATCTTAGTTAGTAGTTTAAGTTTATAGGTATATAGGCTTAGTTTCTTCTTAATTTAGTATAGGCCCGTAAACTTCTAATTAAGTTTCTTTAAGGGCCGTTAAGTCTATAGTTTTTATATATTTAGGTAAACTATATTACCTTTCTTAAAATCCCATGTGGGAGCTTGTCCTTTATTTATATACTATTCCTATACTATTTAAGCGTATATTAATTTATTTTATAATAGTTTTGTTAACTACTTTATTTAATTAGTAAGGTTATACGCGTTAATTAACTAAATCTGCTTAATTATAGGTCCTATTATATTAATTTTAGGTTATAGTTTAAATCTAAAATAAAGGTCTTATTTATAGGTTATAGTAGTAACTCTTTAATTAACGTCTGATACAGATCCTACTGGCCCACATAGACTACTCCACACAGGGGGGAAAACTTATGTATTTACAGGAAGAAAACCCCTGCAGTTGGGGGAGGAAAAACCCTATGAGCAGCCTCAGTAGGATAAAAAACCCCGATTTGCCATGTTTGCACGTAGCTGCGGCCCTGCGGGCCTACAGCACGTCCTCCTCCTTAGATGTTTTGAACTCCTTAGGAACTACTGCTTCCTTCTCTAGCTTATCCAAAGCTAGGGTTCACTACGCCCTAGCTAGGCCTTGCCAATCAATTGCCGTGTATTTGCCTCTCCTATATCTTAACCATCCCCTGTGTGCTATCTCTTATTGACCATTGCTATATACGCCTTGCCTCCCCCCCCTAGAGCCATTGAAGGTATAAGGGGGATTTATCCGTTCTAACTACCGTGATACCAAGCAGCGGGATATATTATATTGGGTATCTTTTATGCCTAGGCCCCAGCTAGGCCCTTTTAAAGGGTCACCACTCCGTTAAAAGAAGATAAGGAAAACCGTGGGTCGCAATCCAGGCTGCAGTATTACGGCAGTAAAACGGCGAGTGACCGTATGCTCCGCGGGCGATCGCCCTAGGGGTTAGGAGGGGCCGTATATTTGCTTGTTCATTCGTTTGTTCGCGCGTTCACTCGTTTATTAATGTGAGGTCATTAATGCTTTCAATTAGGGGTCAGGGGATGTTATTGAGTACTATTTATCCATGTTGGATTGTATAGGTGCCCTGGATAGAACAGTGTAGTAGTCGTCGTATTATAGAGGGCCAACAGTGGTGGTTTTCAAGATCTCACCATCCGAAAACCTTTCACCACCGCCCTTAACGCCTACAACCACCACCAGGTCCTGTCCGCACGCTATAAGACGTCTCTGCGTTGGCTCTGGATCTGATCTTCGAAGACCCAGGTTTGTAGCCGTCACCACGTACAGGTGCAGAGTCCGATTTCGACTGCCTATTTATAGGTTATATAAAATAGCGTTACGCCTATTAATATATTTATTATATTATTTGCAGTAAACTTAGCTAAAGGTAGCCATTTTTCCCAGTTATCTTATAGGTAGGAGCAGTATATTTATAGGTATTATTCTATAATTATGTTTATAATTTTAGTTTAACTATCTATTTTTAGATAAAATATAGTTAAGAGTTATATTTAAATACTTAATTATTTATATAGAGCTTATTAGAAGCCTAAAACGAACTAGCTTCTATAGTTAGATATTATTAAGTTAGAAAGTCTATATAGCTTAAAGATATACTTAATAAAATATTTAGCTACTAATATTACATTAATTAAGTCTATAGAAATTATATATTATATTTTTATAAGGCAGTTAATAACTACTATAATATTTATAAACCTATTACTACTAGGAAAGTTAACTATAAAGTTAATTAAGATATTGCGCTATCTTTATATTAGAATTAGCAGTAGTTAAAGTACTCCTTACCTTTTTATATAAGAGGTCTTTTCTTATAAGTACATTCTATATACTTAAATGTATTTTTATATATAATTATGCATTATAGGCTAGTAGTATACTTATTAAATAATCTTATAAATCTTTATATAGCTAGGATGCCCTACTATAGGGGAGTTGTATATAAATTTAAGTATCTTAAATCTTAAAGGTTTGGAATTTAGAACTACTATCTTTTATTAATAGTATAATTAATTATTTTAAATTGCGCATTTAGCAAGTATAATATCCTTATACTATTATTTTCCTATTTAAATCGCCTTTGTTATATCTATTATCCATCTATTATTCTTATATTTATATTCTATTAGCTTATTAATTTCCATTTCCTATTTATTAACTTCCAATTTATTTCTATTAAGTTTTATATTTAGAAATATAAAATATAGGTTTTTTAAATATTTAGGAGGTAATAAGATCTATAATTAATTTATAATCCGTTTATCTAAAGCGTTTATAGGTAGGTCCTATAATTATTATATTAATATATTAGGCTTCTAGTTAAGTTTACCTAGTTAGTATATAATCTTAAAATTAAATTATAAGAGGTATTTAGCCTAATAAATTTAGCGCTATATTAATTGCTTTATAATTATAAAGTACTATAGGTTCTTATAGTCTATTAATATATATATTAGAAATAACAATCCTTTAAGCTTAAGATGCTATTATTTAAAGCATCTAATAATTATAAGCAGTTCCTTATTATATATCTTATAGTTTAATTTAGTAGGGACGAGTTTCTAGAAGAGAAAGGCTACTAGATATAGCTTACTATTCTTATTATATTATAATAACACTCCGCCTAGCGCATAATTAGATAAGTCTATTTTAATAATATATTTAAGGTTAGGGTTAAAATAGGTAAGAATTAAAGCAGTTATAAGGTAACGTTTTAAGTTATTAAAAGCTTGTTTATATCTAGCGGTCTATTTAAATTTTATATTCTTCTTTATTAGGTTTACTAATAGCTAGGTATATAACGGGACTAGCCTAGTTATAGTAGGAATGTCTTAGTAAAACACTTAACAGATAAATTCCAACGCTTTAATTAAATTCTACCAAAGTTAATTAAATTCCGCTAAATTCCGCCAACTTGATCAAATTCCACCAAATTCCACTGACGTAATAGAATTTAGTTAAAACCTATTAAAATCCGCGTGGGCTCGTGCCCATGTATCTGCTGCTAAGACCCCAAATATTTAGTTACAAGTTTCCTATATTCCTTTCTCTTCTTTATATAACGTTTTATACTATATAAGAGCTATAAACCTATAGATTTAGATAGAATTTATATTATTCCTTTAATCTTTCCTAAAGCCTCTTTACGCCCTTATATTACGTTATATTAAAATAACTACTATTAAAATGGCAAACGAACCCAAATCCCTTTTGATAACTATAAGTATTATAACCCTAGTTAGGGAACAGTTAACTATAATACAACAGTCCTTTATAGACGCCTTAGCTTAGTAGCGGGCTGTACTAGAAGCCTAGTACTAGTAATTAATAGAAGCACTCCGCGAAGAACTCTATAACGTTAAGGTATTTACGTTATAGACCTTAATAGCAACACCTATAAACAAGATTAAAATAACAGTACCTAAACCTAACGTATTAAATGCGAACACTAAACTAGTAATAGTAGCTTAATTTATACTTATAGCGAACCTAATACCTACTATAAAATCTAAAAAGCTCTCTAATCCTCTAATGTTTAATAGAAACCAAAATAACCTATATCCCTTTATAACTAAGCTCCGTCTTAAACTCTTAACAAACTACAATTAATACCCCGCTAAGGCTAGTAAGGTTAGCTATAGAGTGTCTTATTTAAGTAAGAACGCTATATAAACTATAGATCCATTCTTCCGCAATAGCACTTTCGTTAATTTTAAAACCTTTATCTCTCTACTAGAATGAATATATAATAACACCAGCCGCAAATATATAGCTGTTACTAAACTTAAAACCCTATAATAATAGAACCGAGACTTTACTAGCTTCTTTTTGGAATATTTAGGCCTTATTAGCGAGCTAGATTAGAATAAAGCCGCTAGAGTTGCTGTCCTTTAATAAGCTATTTTGGATAAGATTAAAGCCTAGTTAGTAGGTAAAGAACTACTAAAAAACCTATCCGAATTTGCTATAATATATTAACAAATTAATAAGGACATTTAATATAACAAATAGACTTATTCTCTAAAGTTAACTATATATTATATTTAAAACTCTATAAAACTAGTATATACCCTAAAGCGCAATCCGTTTCCAAAACCTAAAAGCTTTATATATAACCCTATAGACCTTAATGCCACTTAATCTTATGCACCCTTGGGAACTAATAAACGAAAAACTCAAGCTATAAATGGAGAGTGCTTTGGATGTGGTAAAAAAGGATATATTTAAAAGCATTGCCAAACTCACCCTTTTAAAAAAGTCCGCTATAGTTCCTTTTAATCCTTAACTTGTACCCAATCCTTAAATTATATCTATTCCTTAAGTTATACTTATTTCTTAAATTATACCCGCCCTATAAATCGTACTTAGATGCTATAAAGTACCTTACCTTTAGTTAACTTAGAAAACAAATTATCCTTAGGCTAAGTTATATCTTAGGATAAAAAGTAGAAGAGCATAAATGTCTAGGCTCTTCTAGCGCTAATATACAACATAACTCCCTTAATATAATCGGCGAAATTTAAATACTTAGAAAATGGAAGGAGGTATAAATCCTTATAGATAGCGGAGCTACTAGCATGGGCTTTATTAACATAAACTATATAAAAACTTAACGCCTAAATTTAAAGAAACTTAATAAGCCTTAAGGCCTATAAGGCTTTAACGGCAAACCCTTAATATATAGTGAACTAATACACTATACTCTTATAAAATTGCGGATAGGCGAATACTTTAAATATATTTCCCTGTTTATAACATCCTTAAAGCACTATATAATAATACTTAGATATAGATAGCTAAAATAATATAGCCCTTTAATTAGCTAGGTTAAAGAAATACTAAAGTTCTATATAACTTACTACTAAAGTTATTACTTAAAAAACTATTTGCCCTATAAACATATATATAACTATTTAAATTTAATATAATATAAATTACCCTTACTATAAACCTTAAGCTAATATAATAAATCTATAACTGCTGATTGGGGTAAAGAATATAAAGATATTATAATAAAACCTCTTAAAATTCGTATAATATAGGCCGCGCCTTTTATCTTATTAGCAAAAAGATAAGATTATAAAATCTTTACTATAACTATAGAAGATATTAAGAAAGCACTAGAACCAAAATAGCATCCTAATCCTTAACCTTTTATACCTAAAAAGTACTAGAACCTAATTAATAAGTTTAAAAAACAATTTATAGACTAACTAGCCCCGTACTAAAAGAAGTATAATTTTAAGATAGAACTTAAGCCTAGTATAACACTAAAATTTAGTCCGCTATATGGTATATTATAAGAAGAGCTGCTTATAATATAATAATACCTTAACAAGTATTTAGAAAAAGGATTTATTTATTCTAGTTAATCTCTATTTACTTTACCCATACTATTTATTAAAAAGCTAGGAGGAGGCTTAAGATTCTATATTAATTATTAAGCCCTAAATATAATTATAATTTAAAACTAATATCTAATTCCCCTAATTTAAGAGACACTTAACTATTTAGTAAAGGTATAGTGTAACGGAACCTTGTAGCAGTAACTACAGTAGGTCCTGTTATTAGGCTAGGTATATAGGTAAGAACAAATCTACAACGTAATAACAACTAGTGGAGTAGTTGCCCAACAGATTAACTCCAATTATATTCTAAGATTTACTACGAAGAGAGAACTATCTAGGTAGGGACTATGGTCCTTTAAATATATAACTACACTCCTAAGAAATCCCTTTACTCCGTAAGGTATGTGTGCTCTGTCTACTCTATTCTATAGATTATATAGATTACACAGATTATATAGATCATATTATATAACCTTAGCTACCATTCCTTATTATATAGTTCTATTAGATCTATTCTAGATTATACCTATATTAACTAACTAGCTTCTTCCAACTCTTCTCTAAGTAGTTGTAATATTGTACTTAAGCTATCCGTAATACTATCTCCCTTCTCTTTATCTTTATCCTTAAAGATTCCTAACATCTCCAAGTCGTCTACTAGAGGTATAATGTCCGTTTAATTAGTTTGGTTAATATCCTTACTTATTATACCTAAAGCGTCTTCTTCTTCTTTAACCCTTTGTTATGCGCGTATGGTCTCCTCCATACTGTCACTGGGTGAGATAATGCCGTCTCCGTGTTCTCGTTATGTAAAAGAGGGGTTAGTTTATATTGCGCTAGCAAGTCCTACCGCCCAACAGCCATCCTCTTGCTCGGAGTGTACTAAAGCAAATATCCATTCTTCCTGTAACGTTTGTTCTATCTTTAACGCTAAGTATACGCGTCCTATAACTCTTAACAGTCTTTAAGTTCCCTAAGTAACTTATTATAGGGTCTTATGTTTAATCTGCCGCTGCGGGGCTCGGTAGCGAGCTTATAAGTGCCTTAAGCGAGATTTGTTATTTACAAGACGAAGACCACGCTTATGCTAAGCAGGTGAGAGATAAGGAGCGTTATGCTCTTAAAGCCCGCGCCTCTACTTACGCTTGGTTACTTCGTCTTAAGAAGGTTCGTAAGAAGGTCTGTTTTAAGGAGTGGAAACTTGTTTAACAAGGCTTATAGGAGCTTGGTAACAAAAGAATAAATCCTCTTCTAACTAAGAGGGAAACAGCTCCAAGTAGCTTAGCAGGTGCTCCTCCTAGGTCCCCCTTAGGTAACTCGTTCTTTGGCGATCTTTCTTTGTTAATACTGCCTAACCCTTTTTCCTCCAATACTCCTATACCTTTCCTATAGCGTTCTCCAGGTTGCTTAGTGGCTCCTAAGTAGTCTTACTATAGCCTATCCACTTTACTTTATACTATGTTTTATCGTCTATATCCTCGTAACTAATAATCTTTAAAATTTGCCATTTATCTTCTTCTTGCCCTCTATATATGTCTGCCTTATACGCTGGTAGTTCAACGTTTCCGTGTGCTGGTTCTAGCATTGCAATATATTATATAGGGTAGATCTTTATTTTGGCTATTAGGTTCAACTTATACGTAACTAATAAAATTCCTTATACGATTTTAAAAGGTCCTAGTCTAACATAGTCCAACTTCTTACTTAGTCGTCGACTTTTAAAATTTTTGTGTAGTAGCTATACTTTATCTCCCTCCTTAAGATCTGGTTCCTTAGATCTCTTAGCATTATAGTACCTTTTTATTCGTTCTTGTACTAGTTTAGCTATTTCTTTAAGGTCTGTATAAAGATTTATTAACGTCTCCATTCTTTATTTCGCTGTGCTACTTATTTTCTTTACTTAACGTGGCGATAATAATGTTCTTAGCTTATACCTGTAAGTCGCCTTAAATAGTAATATCCCTATTCCTTCTTGTGGTATTATATTATATATAAACTATATAACTGGTAATAACAATACCCAATTATTTTATGCGTAGTTAATATAGTGTCTTAGATACTGCTCTAATATCTAATTTAGTCTTTCCGTCTGTCCGTCTATCTGTGGGTAATATGCTATAGAGGTTACTACGCAAACTCCTTATTCTACTAGAAACACTTCCTAAAATACTACTATAAATTTTGGATCTCTGTCCAATACTATTTTTATTAGTGCCCCGTGTCTTACAAACACTTCCTTAATATAGATTTTAGCAATATCCTCTACTAATACCTCTTTTATGCACGCTATGAAGTATCCCTACTTTGTTAGCTTATCCACTATTACTAAGATCGCGTCATAATCTTGCCCTATAATAGGATCTTTTAACTTTAGTAACTTAACAATAAAGTCCTATAATATAACTTCCTATGGTCTTTCTAGTACTTCAATAGGTTATAGCCCTCTATACGGCTTATGCCTCGTTGGTTTGTTTCTTTGGCAATCTAGATATTCTTTTATAACTTGCCTTACTAGTCCCTAAATTCCTTAAATAATATACTCCTTTTAAAGTCTTAATACTAAACCTATAGCTCCGTTGTGTTCTTATATTATTCCCTTATAAAACTCTTTTACAAACTCCTCTATAATTAACTTTAGAATATAAGTAGCTTCTCTATTCTTGTACTACTCTAAGTCTAAATCCTTAAGCTGTGCTTTCTAGATCCTTTGTGTCTAATTACTCTCTAGTAATTTATAGATCTGACTTTCTTTAGTTGCTATAATCCTTAGGTAATTATACCTAATCAATCCGTCTTAATTCTTTTGTAATAAAGCTCCTAATAGCTTTTTGTTATTTTGTAGTTTAGCCTTTCTGCTTAAAGCGTCTGCTTATGCATTATCTATACCCTTAGTATACTAAATCTTAAAATAGTATTCTGCAAGCATCTCCGCCTATCTAACCTATCTTTGGTTAAGTTCCTTTGTTGTTAGGAATCCTATAAGGTTCTTATAGTCCGTCTTAACTACAAATAGTTTCTCTGTGCCTTATAAGAATGCTCTCTATTTTTTAAGTACTGTAACTATGCCTAGCAACTCCTTGTTATAAATATTGTAGTTTAGTTCTAGTGGTGTCATCTTCTAACTATAGTACGCTACTAGATGCCATGCATCTTAATGCTTCTGTAGTAAGTATGCTCCTAGTGCAAAGTCTAATATATTTATCTTAATAACCGTGTCTAACCTTAGTTGATAGATCTTGAGGATTGGTTCTTAGGTAAATAACTCTTTAAGTTCTTAGAATAGCTTCTTTTGCTTACTATCCTAAACCCACAGTTCCTCCTTTTTTGTTAACCTTGTGAATGGCTCAATGCTCTTTAACCATTGCGCTATAAACCTTCTATAGTAATTGCAAAACCCTAGAAACGACCTTAACTGCGTAACGTTCTCTGGTTTCTACCAATTTACTATAGCTTTAACTTTCTTTAGGTCCATGCTGATTTTTCCTAGTTCAATAATAAATCCTACAAAATCGGTCTTCCTTATAAAGAACTCGTATTTCTTAATTGCTACTAGCATCTGTTCTTCTTGTAGTCTTTTTAAGACCCACTTAATATGTTCTCTATATTCTCCCTTACTATCTAAGTAGATGATAATATCGTTAAGGTATACTATAATAAACTCATCGAGGTGTTCTCCTAACACACTGTTAATTTGCTTCTAGAACGTTGCTAGTGCGTTTATAAGCCCGAATTATATAACTAATAGTTTATATAGTCCTTCTTTTAACCTAAAAGCTGCCTTCTATTTATTACCTTCCTTAATTCTAATCTAATGGTACGCCCACCTCAGATCTATCTTTGTAAAGATTTATGCATTACCTATTCTGTCTTAGATTTTGCTAATTAAGGGTAAAGAATACCTATCCTTTCTGGTAATACTATTTAACTATCTATAGTCTATACACATCCTAAGTTTTCCGTTTTTCTTTGGGATGAACAATACTAGATATCCCGCTAATAACTACAATAGTCTAATATACCCCTTTTATAAGTTTTCCTGGATAAACTCCTTAAGTGCTACTAACTCTGTTTTAGTAAGCTTATAAATTAAAAAGAACCTTAGGCTTGTTCCTTCTTCCAACTCTATCTTGTGGTCCTATGCTGCATGCTCTAACAGCTTTTCACTTTCTGGTAACTATAACTTTTTACCATACTTGTGGTATCTCTTTGGTATATAACTTAAGCCTCGCTTAGTCTCTTCGCATATTGCTCCAACTTGGTACTATACCAACTTGGTTTACTATCGCATTTTGCGTTGTTAAGTATCTCTAATATTGACCTAACCTATAACCCAATTAATCTTTAGATTATACTCCTGTAACTAAGGTATCCCTAGTATCGCCTTATCCTATCCTAATAGTGTGGTGGTGTAGATTGGACGTCGCCTACTGTCTTAGCATTTTCCTATATTTATAGAGCTTCGGCTTTCCTCCTTCTTTCCTCCTTATCTTACATACAATGACGACCCTACCAGTTCACGGAATACATTCTTTTCTTTCTTTATTACCAACAGAGAGACAGACAGGCAGACAGACTGACTAACTGACTGATAGATAGATAGTACCGTGACTTTCCTATCTAAGAGACACCGTACCCTTCCACATATTATTTGGCATTCCACGTGGGGACGACGGCAAGCTCTTTAGATTAGAAGTCTAGTGCTATATATACAGAAGACACGCAGGAATATACTACAACTGCTAAAGAACCGCTAGCTGTAGAAGAACAACTAACTGTAGAAGAACCAACAGACGAGACAGTAGAACTAGAGAACCAGAGAACTAGGCAGTATTGGACAGCAAGGGGAACCAAGCAGACCCTAAACAGAAAGACAGCGGAAAAGACAGACAGCCAGACTTAACGCACAGGCCAAAGAGTGGCAATAGGAAGCAAAATGGTGTAGGTTAAAAGGTCTCGAGAGTTAGGTTCAGTGCCTATACTTAGAAATTTGGCGTTAAGCAAACCAGTGAGCCAATCAGATAACTACCAGTGGTTAAAATCTTGCCACCTATATGCGCACAAGCATGGCCAGAACGTTATTAAAGATATAGAGACGACAAGCCAAGGGCTAATTAGTTAGATGGAAACGAGATCTAAGATATCTGGCAGCAAAGGAAGCCAGCGCTGCCCTTTAAGAATAGAGACAATACCAAGCAAGGCCGTAAGCACACGAGATTAAATCTGCCTTTAAAAGCTTCCTATTCTAGCTTAGCTTTATCCTTTTTCAAGTTATCTAGATTATGTCAGCAGCGGCCCTAGAGGCACTCCGTAAGGACCTACTATATAGAACAACAGCAGGCCAAAACAGATGGACGTATTAAGACCCAGCAGTGATAGAAGATGAAAATTCTGTGCTCTCCCAGAAAGACCTCCCCTTAGGCATTAAGAAGCAGGCGCCTTCCGTTAGGGACATAGCTATATAAGTAGACCAGCCGAAGTATGCACCTGTTAATATCCCACCAGGACAGTCATCTGGGACATCCTCTGTCAAGACTACGGCCATGCAAACAGACCTATCGCAGCGTTTACCTATAACACCTAGGACTGATAACCCTCAGCAAACAAAGGATAAAAGCCGTAAGGATTACCTATAAGCTCCTAAGGAAGCTTTAGATGCACCTAATAACTAGCAGTCAACGGCTTAAGACAAGGTCTACGTTATAGTCCAGCCTATGCCAGCCCTAGGAACTACTAGGACTCCTTACTTTACAGGGCAGAACGTATTATAGTTTATTAAACGGTACAAGCGGCTATGCACCTAATATCGTGTGATGAGTACGGAGAAGCGCCAGGGCCTTTTAGAGTACTATGATTACTAAATAGGGATGTAGATCTAAAGCTTGCCTAAATTCACAGCTGGCAATTAGATAGAGCTTGTAAGAAAGCTAAAGGCAGAATACTAAGTAAACGACTACTATTAACGCATGGAGATAAGAGACTTTGTAGAAGCTTTCATTTAAAAATCTACAGAACAGCTAGGCGAATTACGTCACTATATATAGGACTTTACTACTATCTCAGCTAAAGCGGTAGCCGCAGGAAACCTTACTAAGCAAGAGAAGGGGTAGTTGTTTATACAAGGACTTCCTATTAAATACCGCAGGCATGTAATGGAACAAACAGGAGCCATAGTAGACAAGCCTAGCACCCTTATGTTTAAAAGACTAAAGGAGGCCGTAGAGTTAAGGATAGTAGCTGTAGAGGGCGCCAAGCAAATAGATATCCTTCTAGAAGAAGATGCCCTAAATATCCAGCTTATACAGGAGCTACGGCAGTAAAGGGATAAGCTCGACTATAGGAGAGAAGGAAGGCTTCTAAACTTAGGTGTATACAGAGGAGCCCTAACGCAGCAGTAGTTACCCTCTACTGTAGACCAAGAAATGGATAAAATGCTAAGCTAACTGAGGAGTCTAAAACTGACCAAGACGGAGCTTACGGCAGCTGCACGGTTAATGCCGTTCCTTAACCAAATCCGGATAGACCTAAGGAAGTTCACGACACTACTAGATTAGGCCACAGTTTAAGGCTTAGCATAAGGATATAAAGACTGGCAGAAAAGTAGCCAAGCTCCCTTTATCCTATAAGGCTGTTAATCTCCGCAAGACTTTTAACCTTCGCAAGACTTTTAATATCCGCACAATTTTTAATATCCGCAAGATTCCACCGCCTTTAGACAGCCGCAGCAGAACGTATAAGGTCAGCAAGGTATGCGAGGACAAGGCCTACAGACCTATTTTAGATGCGGAGGAGGTTACTATTTTACCTAGTACAAATGCCAAGGGTTTAAGGATCTTGTTTAGCAAGGATTTATATATCTGTTTAATTAAGGAAGACTAGTAGCTGGGACACACAAATAACCTGGACTAGTACTTCCGTGGCTCAGCAATAAAGGACGGCTAGAAGGTATTAAGAACTGGCTCCATATATACTAGGGAACAGACCTAGGCAGGCTAAAGGAAGAACAGACGCAGTAGCAGGCCCCTATATTACGAACTAATTTTACTGCTTTCTATAACGGAGTAGTGCTAAAGAATAGTAACAAAATGCGTATAAACTGGGAGGACTACTATTAAGTATAGCCCATAGACTCAGCAGTAACGCCTAGCCAGCAACGTCCGCAGACTCGCCCAACCCCTAGAGACAGCCGTACAACCAGGACAACCATTAAGCCGCAAGCTCTGCCGCAGGAGAAGAATGTATAACTAGGAGAATGTATCCAGATTATATTACGGCCTATAGATAAGATAGTAGAGGCTAGGAAGAAGAATAAATCTTTTAATCCTTAGAGACGGTCTTAGAGACGGACACTTAACTAGGCCAGCCATTAACCCGTAGGCTCTACAGTAGGTGTAGGGTGTTTGACTAGGGGACAGTTAAGTTTTAAAGTGGGGGAGGGGACGCAGGTAACGTATAAAAGATTTCTATTTATCTGCTTAATTACTATATTTCCTAAAGCTCCTTTCTTATTTACTTTCTTAATTGCAACAAGACACGTTAGTCGCAATGACCTGCTGCAAAGATGTCAGTTTAGCTCACCGCCTATTAACGAGCTAATAGCGATTTTCTATTCTAGGGACGGAAAATCCTAATTGGTCCATTTAGCAATAGAGCCGGCAGAACTCTACACCGCCCCTAGAATTCAATAATGCGCCAACTATAGGATAAGAACGGCACTAGGAGCCTTAGTTAATTACATAGATATAAAGCCAATTATATAATACAGAGCTAGATGCAGAGCTGTACGCAGAGCCTTAATTAAATAACTGCGCGGAAGCTATGGTTAGTTAAAGAACCAAATCAAGCCAGAGCCTTAATATTAGCATGTCACCGTCACTAAATTAAGTTAATCAAATGTTGTTGGATTAGAGCCTTTAACCAGGCCGACCTTATTCCTTATTTAAACAATAACTAATTATAGCATAACTATTACTGCCATTCGAGTTCAGTACTGCGCTAGCTGCATAATAAGAATAGACACTGCGGCAAGGAAGGGATCTGTATAAAAGCAATAACATAATATTAGTAATTAAGTACCGCGGAAATGGCAAAGCAGTATACAAAGAGGCAGTAATAAAGATACTCTGTAAGAGATCGTATATAGAACGCAGCTAACCATAATAAGCCTAAACCATCCTTATATGACTAAAGACAGGACCAAGCCATATTAGGATAAACTAGTAAAGGATCTTGTTAAGGATTATAAGGAGAACAGGATTTGGATATATAGGAGCCAGCGCTTTTCCTTAAGAGGTCATCTTAATGAAGGACTGTATTATGGACATAAGGGCAAGGGATATATGATGGAGGCAGTTATAACAACCAAGAAGCTAACACTAGATAATATTAAGGATGACTTAGGCGAAACGTAGAGCCAGCAGGACAGTAATTAAGAGACTAAAAGTAGAAGACAATCCTAAGAAGGCTCTTAAGCTGGAAGAAGATTAAGGATATGCAAATGTACTACTAACAGCCGGGGTAAAGAAGCAGTTGTAAAAGCCTAAGGATGCGCCAAAGAAGCCAAGAGTAAAGACGGTTCTAAAAGGAAAGAAAGCAGCTATTAAGGACGTCTTACAAGGGCACTAGGCCTGTGGTAATAGTTTAGAGGAAGCTGCCGTTAGTGCTTACAAAGAAGGAAGTCTTAGGACAGGTCTCTGGATTGGATGTCTGGTGGACACTAAGAGCCTTAATTAACTACGGATGCAGAGCTTTAACCAAACGGCTATATAGCCAGAGTCTTAATCAACTGTCTGTAGGTACAGAGCCTACGGATATAGAGCCTTAATAGAACGTCAACAGATTCAAAAGCTTTAATTAAGCATGCGACAATACAGAGCCTAGGTTGTACGTATAACAGAAGACGCCTTAAGTTAAGCCAGAGCCTCAGTTAAATCTTAATCAGTTAGACGCCGCCTCTACAGTTAAGTCAAATCAGCTAGAGCTTTTAGTCAGGCCGACCTAATACCCTATTTAAATGTTAGTTAATTGTATATTGTCACGGTTAAATCGAATTAGTCACCATTACCGTTAGACGTCTTTAATCAGCAGTTAAAGGTCCTATAATGGTAGACAGACAGCCTCTACAGGAACCTCTCCCTTTAACCCTCCTTTATTGATTAATTACCGCCCGTTTTAACGCCCACAGACTGGTTAACCAGAACGGTCTTTCCTACAGACACAGATACGGATCTCTACACAGAGTCTCACACGGAGTCATACGCAGAGTCTACGGATATGGAGCACATAGGTGCAGAGCCTTAATTAGACAATAGTACGGCAGCTTAACTGGACGCCTATGTATGCAAAGCCTTAATCAAACGGCAGATGCGGAGCCTTAACTAATCGCACGCCTACACGGAGGTCTTAATCAATTGTCTACAGATACAGAACCTCAGTCATATATGCAGCCAAAAACACCTTAAGTCAAGCCAGGGCCTCATTAAATCTTAATCAGCTAAACGCCGTCTCCGCATTTAAATCAGGACAGTCAGAACCTTCGACCGGGCCGACTTTCTACCTTAATCGAACAACCGAACGATCAGTTGCAGCACGTCGTCGCCGACCAATTAGACAGTCTTCGGCCAGCAGTCAAAGCACGCACGCAGACACGGACGCAGACACGGACGCAGAATATGCAATGCAAAGCTACTGATGCACAGCCAGATGCACAGCCAGATGCACAGCTAGACGCAGAGCCAGATGCAGAGTTTTGATATCAAACGACCAACTGAATGATTAAACCAAGCCAGAGCCTCTGCTACCTTAGTCGACTGCTCTGCTGCCGCCACTGCTACTGCCACTATTCCGTCCGGCTATTTTGTCCCTGCTGTCTCAACCAACTGCTCTGTCTCTACTGTTATAGATCTGTACCGCTGCTGGGTCTATTTTACTGCTGGATCTGCTAGATCTATTTAGCCGTTCAGCCGTTCTAACCAATCTATTCTGGACCTAATGCTGCTTCAACTGTTTGATTCTGACTGCCGTTCCGACCGACCTGTTCCGTTCTACTGTTTCTACCAACCGCTATTTAGACCGACTGTTCTACTGTCGTTGCTGCTACGGCTACTGCTACTGCTGTCACTGTTTTAACTGTTCTGTTTCTGCCATCTTAACCAACTGTTCTATTCTAACTGCTGCTCCGACCGTTCCGTTCCACTATTCCGACTATTCTACCACTGCTGTTTCGACCGACTGCTATTAACCAACTGCTACCAACCAACTGCCATCGACCGTCTGCCGCTACCGAGATTTCTGCTACCAAAAGTTCTACTGCCGGATGTCCTACTGCTTACTTACTGTTATCGAGTGTTCTACCGAGTGTTCTACCGCCGACCGTTCTATTTTATTTTACTGCGCTAAATGTCTACTTTTACTACTGCTTCTACCACCGTTACTGTTACTGCTATTACCGCCGCCGTTATTATTTCTGGTTTACTGTTCTGGTTACTAGTAGGAAGATTGGATCTTAGCTATGGATAACAGAAGGATATCGTGGAATAGTTCTGTAGGGCTGTAACGGCTGCAGAATTACGCTTTTGACTAGTACCGCTAGTAGGTGTAGTACACAGGCGATTAGGGCGGCTAGTGCGTGCATTTATGCTTTCGACCAGTAACGCTGGTGGGTATAGCGCATAGGCAACTAGTACGGCTAATGGGTGTATTTATTCAGCGCGTGTCTGATAGGTATCTTACTAGGAGAAGAGGTTTCCTACGTTCCATTATGTGCTTTCCTTTTTCTATTCTGCTTTTACTATACTTTTGTTTGGCTATTCTTCTGTAGGGTAGAACGTTAGGGGACAACGTTCTTGGTAGGGGAGGTATGTGGTGGTGTAGATTGGACGTCGCCTACTGTCTTGGCATTTTCCTATATTTATAGAGCTTCGGCTTTCCTCCTTCTTTCCTCCTTATCTTACATACAATGACGACCCTACCAGTTCACGGAATACATTCTTTTCTTTCTTTATTACCGACAGAGAGACAGACAGGCAGACAGACTGACTGACTGACTGATAGATAGATAGTACCGTGACTTTCCTATCTGAGAGACACCGTACCCTTCCACAATAGTAGGATATCAAAAGACATTCTAACTGGTCTCCCTTTAATAGTTAACTGAATAGGTCCTATTTTGAGATTAATAATACCTCCTCCATAGGCTATCTAATCTCCTAAAATTATTATAAGTGGATATGGGTATTCCTTTTGTCTATATGGTAACCCTATTCTTTCTACCGCCTTTAGTGACATATGGTTTCTTATTGCTCCACTATCTACCAATGCCTTAAACTGTTAATCTTGCCACTTAACTCGTAAGTTTAGGTATTATTCTTAAACTCCCTTAAGGGTCTAAGGCTCTAATACTAGTTCCCTCTAGTCCTATACGCCTCCCCTTTTCCTAACTGTTGGCTACTAGATCCTGTTTATACTTAGTCCAACTTAGGCCAATACTTAGTTCGTTTCTTTTCCTCTATATGCTATAGACAAGTGTTCTCTGGGCACTTCCACCACTATTATCCATCTAGGCACTCTTCCGTAAGAAATCTTCCTGGTTAAAGTATTAAGTCCCCTTAACCTTATACTTCTACTAGGTGCCATCTATATATATACTTAGCGTCCCTAAACCGCTTTTCCTCTGGTGCCTAATATATCCTTATTAGGTACTTCCGGTTCTTATCTTTTAGTGCTCTATGCATGTTGCACGTGTTATCCACACAAGCTATCCATAATAGTGTATAATGCGCTAAGTAACTTAGGTTAACTCTTAGTTCGTCTTTATTCTTAAGTTTAAACCTCTGGTTTGCCAATCCCATTATTGGTCTTTTATTTACGGGTACTAAAACTTGTCTTTCACTTCTCTAGTCCCTAGATCCTTCTTTTAGGTTCCTTAACATTATAATCAATGCTCCTTTAATGTGACTTATACGTTTTTCTGTAATAGGTTAGTTTTAGACAACTTTTTTTATCCAGCCATATATAAAAATCTGCCTATTCGTTGTTGTGTCGTTGCCTATACCACTTTCCATACAACTAGTTTAGTATATATGGTTTATCTATTAGAAAGTACCTTATTATCGCTATATTGTAACATCCTTTAGTATACCTTTCTTCGAACCTAGTTGGGATGTCTAGATCCTCTTCTTGTTCCAGTTTATCTAACTACTTTACCCTTAGTGTCCCTGTACTCGGCCTATTAGTGATTCTTCGTATGGGTGCTCTGTCCCTTCTATAGTTTAACACGCTAGATCTTTAGTCTAGTTTCTATTCTTACTATGCGATAATTCTCGTTCTAAACTTATTTATAGTTTTTTGTTTTCTGCGTCTTGTAGCTGGGTCTTTGAAGTCGTCTTACTTCTTAATCCTTATATTGACTTTTTAATCTTTAGGCTAAACACTGTGTTCCCCTAGAACTACTAACGTTCTTATTTATTCCCTAAACTTGTAGTTCTTAAACTTGCGTCCTATACTTATTTGTTTGTCTATAAACTAAACTGCTGCCCTTTCCTATTAGTTTTCGTCTGTTATGGGTTCCTAAGCTATTCTTGTTGTATCTTATAAGTCTAGAGCCTTCCTTATCTTGTCGTGAGAATCTTGGACCTATGGCCTTTTATCTTTATTAAGTAATAAGCTAGCACTAGCAGTTATCTGCTTACTTAGTCTTTTACTAACATTACTCCTTTTATCTTGTAAAGTAATGGAAATTGTATCTAATGGTGTTATAATACCCATTACTAAACCCTATTCTGTAATGGTCTTAGTTTCTGCTTCTATTTTAACTTCTCTGAGGTCTGCATGCTCCTAGTAAGCTGCCTTTATTGCCTTATTGTTAGTAAGTGCTTCGCCTATATTAAATTTATTATCTTTAATATCTAATCTATAAGCTGGTTTATTAGTTCCTCTAAACTTAGATAATAATGGCTCCTATAGCTAATAGCTTGCGCCGTATTTAGCGTCCTTATAAATTTAGCATGCGTTATTATAACAATATATAAAACTGTTAATTAAACATTCTTTTGTTCCTTATAGTGCACCATTATCCCTCTATATGTATGTGTCTCCTGCTGGTCTAGTTCCCTTTACCGTATAGTTACTCTAACTACCTTTATAGTCTCTGGCGAAATAACCCTGTTTTCTATAATTTATGTAAGCTCTATCTTTAAACTACTAATTCTGCTGTAGAGTCCGCCTAAATGTCTTCTGCTGTTAAGATCCCTGGTTTGGCCTCTACTCCTTAGTCCTTTAATTACTAGATCCTTAACCTCTGGGTTTTTATAGTTTTTTTTTCTATCTTTGGGTTTCTTTAGTACCGCTTAGGTCTATTAGCTCTGCGCCATTCCATAGTTTTTAACTCTATGTTAGTTATTGCGTACTCTGCGTCTTATATAACTGTAGAACTCTATCCTAGCCTTTCTTAGCCTGTTCCCTTTAGTAGATCCTATTATTAATCTTTATTAACTAATCTATTAACTCTTTTAGAGTATCCGCATCTTCCATTAGGATAATTGTATCCTGGACTTTAGCCTTAAGTCCCTATTTATACTATGCCATAAGCGCCCTATTATTCCACTCAACCTGTGTGGCTAGCGTTTAAAACTGCGTTATATACTTAATTACTAAAGTGCGTTGTACTAAGTTCTAAAGCTTTTGTTCCGCTGTAGTTATTGCCTCCGGGTCTCTAAATATCTACGTTAACCGTTCCGCAAACCCGTTCTAACTGGCAAATATGTACCGTACGTCTTGGTTAGTAGTTGTTATGCCATTAGCCTATATCTTTATAAGATACGGTTTAAACTACTTAAGTGCCCTCCCTGTTAGGAACAACCCTATATAGGCTACTTAATCTAATAATATTACTAACTTTGCTCCTTCTTGTATAACCTTAAAGTGCATTTATATAAGAAATCCCTTAAGCTTTAACTTCTCTCCTAAGAACCGTTTAATTAAAGGTAGCTTAACCTTTACTACTCTAATTCTATTAATGCGTTCTTCGAGTATCCTATTATTATTTTATAAGTAATTAACTATTTCCTATAACTAACCTCGCGTAACTACCTAAAAGTCTATATCTACTATATTAGTATCTCCTCCTAATCCTAAGGTTGTTGCTGCCGTTAATAGCGTTGTGACTGGTGCTTTAGGTGGCATATTGTTTAACCTTATTTAATACCATAACCTTAGTAGTAAATGTGTAACGGAACCTTGTAGCAGTAACTACAGTAGGTCCTGTTATTAGGCTAGGTATATAGGTAAGAACAAATCTACAACGTAATAATAACTGGTGGAGTAGTTACCCAACAGATTAACTCTAATTATATTCTAAGATTCACTACAAAGAGAGAACTATCTAGGTAGAAACTGTGGTCCTTTAAATACATAACTATACTCCTAAGAAATCCCTTCGCTCTGTAAGGTATGTATACTCTATCTACTCTATCCCACAGATTATACAGATTATATAGATTATATAGATTACATTACGTAACCTCGGCTACTATTCCTTATCACATAGTTCCACTAGATCCATCCTAGATCGTGCCTATATTAACCAACTAGCTTCTTCCAACTCTTCTCCAAGTAGTCGTAATATTGTACTTAAGCTGTCCGTAACATATAGTACTTTATAAAGCTTAATATAATTACTGCCTTTAATAAAATCTGTATATATAAAGGAGATTAAAAATATATAGCTTTTTATATATAATAGGGACTCTTTAAATACCTAGTAATACCATTTAGCGTAAAGAATGGTCCTAGTATATTTTAGCAATATATTAATAATACGCTTTATAAATTCCTTAATATATTTATTACCGCGTATATTAATAATATCTTAATCTACTTATTCTTGCTTTCTAAATATTAGAAATATATTAAAATAGTCCTTAAATACTTATAAAATATAGGCTTATAATATAATATTAAGAAATATAAGTTCTACGCGTCTAAGGTTATATACTTAGGCTTAATTATATTCTATAACGGAATTAAAATAGACCCTAAGAAAGTCTCTGTAATTATAAACTGGGAAAGCCCTAGTAATATATATGTATAATTACAGCACCTATCGTACCAACCGCGTGCCTACGCGTTCGGTACGCCAGGTACGCGTTTACGCGTTCGGTGCACCAACCACTCGCTTACGCGTCTGGTGCACTTATGAAGCACTGACTAATTAGGGGGAGGACGCATTAGTATATAGACCACGTAGTCTGCTTCATACAATCGACAGTCACCATCCCAAAGAGCATACAATACTATACGTATTTCGTGCCCCGGGATACGACTCACTCGTGCTATTAAG
>Ga0307507_10003409_pt1 | contig 30910 bp, 26 predicted proteins | sample 7_EM_MG_FD_207223 | JGI IMG/M metagenome (GOLD analysis project Ga0307507, IMG submission 207223) | Populus trichocarpa ectomycorrhiza microbial communities from riparian zone in the Pacific Northwest, United States - 7_EM | ecosystem: Host-associated > Plants > Roots > Unclassified | place... | reverse complement strand
CATGTCCTTGGGCCCTGGCGTCCTTGTTTCTAGGGGTCGTTTGGCTCTACTCCCTCCTTTCTCCGCACTTGCTTCGCTGCCTCGCTTAGCATTTGCATGGTCGGCAACCCCTTTCTTTCGACAATGGGTCGGTCGCAGTCTCAGGTTATCGTCAAAGTAGTGGCCTCGGTGGCTCTGCTCCCTGGTATTGCACCATCTCCTTGGATTACTGTTCCGTACGGTCGGCATCGTCAAAAAGTCGTGATCTCGTTTCGGTCCTCCCTCCCTCGTACTTCTACCTGACTGGGCACACCCCTCCCTCTCTCACTTGGTCTTCGTCCCGTGGCTCAGGTACAGCCAACACCCCCCACCCGGCTCGGGCGCTTTAGCGTCTGGCCACCTTCCACCTCGCTTCCTCCTAGGACTCGTGGATTCCCTCGGCCTAACCCGCCACACGTTCTACCGTCAGCCCCGCGATCTGGTCCATATGGCCCCGGTATTAGTACCCTCGAGTATGGTTGTGTTCGACGATGTTTGTAGTTGGGGATCGTTAAAGGCCTTCGCGGCGGATGGGCTCTCTCTCGTGCTTCTTCTACAGATTTGGGTTTTTTTGATTTTTCTCACTGTTGGGTTTCTTCTTGGGTATTCGGTAGATGCTTTCTTTTGGTTGCGAGTTTCATGTACATTTTGTTGTAGTTTTCAGCGCCCGGGCGCTTGGTGTGCGTTTTATACCAGGGGTTTTTCTCCCACGGTTTCCACTGCCTCGACGATGGGTTGGACTGGGTGGAAGTTTGTTGCGGCCATAACCTTTGCGGTTACATGCTATTTTTGTACTTATTGCTTTGGCCTTCGGCCTCAGCTAGAAACAAAATTTAAAATATGATAAATAAAAATAAAAATAAAAATAGTGGAGGTTTGGGTACACGGTAGATTACATTCTAGTTGTATTATAGCAATATGTATAGCCCAGGCAAATACTCTTATAAATTTTACTTAAAACCGGCGAGAAAATTTACTTGGTTGGTCAGATATGACGAATTCCCTATTGCATATCCCATCGACAAAGTGGCCTACTTCATGAACAGCATATCTCCTTGATTGTGAGCTTATGCTCTTGACCAAGTAATTCCCTTGCCCGGTGAGCTGGAACACATATATTGCCTTCATAAGATAAGCTTGCAGTTTTGTCAAATTTCACTTGTAGGTCACAGAATTCAATCCAACATAAAACTTATTGCACAAGGGGCACAAGGGGGAAACTGTTTTTTTGCTCATGATTCCATAGAGGAAGATGGTTCACTTTTATCACCGTTCAAGGCCATGAGTGAGACCACCGATCTAACTCGAGGTCGGAACTCTCTATATCGCTTATGATAATTCATTTATCCTCGAATACAAGTACGGGTTGTGGTTTACGAGCGAATTCAAATGATACTAGTATCTAGGTATTAGGTACCATCGAGAGACAGATATCACTTACATGCCAGTAGCTATACAGACATCCAAGTGTAAGAGGGCACCCCAGTGCCGATTCTCTATATACTCATTCTAACTTATCTATGACACCCCAAACCTACCCCCAAAACACCAGAAGAAAGGCTAGAAACAAAGACAAATATCGCAAAATATCCGCAATAAAGTCATTCATCTTATCCTACTTGTACTAATAAACAACGATTTTCCCGAGACAAGGTGCAAGACCCCGGGGAACCAAGGGGAGCCCAGTTACTGGATACATCCTGAATATCAGGCCTCGAACAGCTCAACGATTCTATCATGCCTATTCTCAGAACCCTCTGGAGAGGCTTTTGAACGGAGCTATCCTGAGTTATTGAAGATGGTCTCCCGCAGCAGTAGCCTCACTAATCCTTCACGCTCACTCTCGAGCACACCATTTCCCTCATGATATCCTTCCTTCTTCTAGCATTCTCTCATACCTTAGATAGGTCTTGTCGAATAGTAGATGGCAGTAGCAAAACAAGGTTCATTATGACACCCTTCTCCCCCGTACCCTACTGCACTTAAACCGGAGTCTAAATTCCTCCCCATCCAAAGCCAAATCCCTCGTATTGTCAGTCTAGCCTTATCTGTGGTTCCAATCGAGATAGCCACCCCTGGCATTTTCAGCGGATTTTCCTTTGCAGTAACATCTGAGAGGTTGAAATAGTTGTGAGTGTAGTTCCATCCTTGAGACACTTCCCGCTTTACTCTACCCTACCCGGGGTGTTGTAAAGGATGCTGAAAAGTATTCAGTAGAATGGACGATTCGGCCTTTCTTTTCAGCTATAGTAGTAGATGGAATATCTGGGGCAGGGCTATCACCCACGCACCTCTTATAACTGTCGCTGTGGTGGTGAGCTTGCCTGCTGTGGGCAGTCCGGTAACTTCGTCTGTAAAAGTGAAAGGCGTCAGCTCGCTTGCACTTAACCTTCTGGATACGTGGGTGAGGGGTCATACCCCCTTGTGAGCTTATCTATGTTGAATACATTGCACGAACCGCACGGCTCAGGGCACCTAGTGTAACGGATAGGGATTCTAGAGAGTACCAATCTGTCACGCTTCCTCTCTCCCAAAGACGGTACGATCAAGACTGCGAATGTCGGAAACACCACTCGGTCAGGTACTCCATCCAAGGTAGTTGGTCATTTGAGGTCAAATTCCGCATTCCATATTGGTACTAGGATGGCTTTACCGTAAGTTACCTTGTTGGTGTTTGTACTGCAAGGATGTGTGGTAGAAACAAGATAAGCTGGGCATAAACTAGCTCGGCGGGTAAATATTCCATACAACTTCTTCGATAACAAGTCACCCTTCCCGGAATAAATCACCACCAACCCCATAACCATCCTAGACTGCTAAACCAAACCTCAAAATTCGCGGCTAGGCAACTCACTCCCAGCACTGCCTGGGCCATCAACTGCTCAACCCCGAATAATCATACTATAAACCCCAGGGGCATTTTCTATATCTCTCGAGTGATACTTGGTGATATATAATAAGCTACCTCCCATGGCACGACACCTTGGCTGCCAAAATTGCTAGGAGGTTTTCCCGAAGAGAACGGTCTGCGTGCTGGGCATTATCATAAACCTCCTCATCACTGAATTGAATATATGTTTTTGGTAAAAGGGAGTTTGGCGGCAGAGGTCTCCTTCTTCCCAGCATGGTAGACATCCTGAAGAAGACTCTTGCATCTCTACCGCGGTTATTTATATGCATCGACGCCCCAAACGAATGCATTCCTTGACCCTAACCGGGCGTACTGGATTGAGTTTTGTTCCATGCGGGTACTCAAAATTCGGAATACAACAGTAAATTCTCATTTATTCCTTCGACCCCTAAAAAGCTATATAAATCCCCATGCAATAATTTCAAACCACACAGCCCGAGCCGGGCTTGAAGAAGACAACCTTAGCTAAGCCACTCTCAGACTTACCAGCTTCCAGTCTCACGAAAACCACCCAGGAAACGGACTATGGCTTCAGCTATCAACATCATCCAAAAGGGGATTGCGAGCGCCTAGAAGGCTGGTTCTGTTTGGCTTCGGACTTAGGATAGTGGTTATGTACGCCGCCCGCCGACGCTCTTCCGAGAGTGATCTTGGAAGAACACGCCTGCGGCGACGAACAATAGCGTTTGCACGCGATAGGCCCCGCGCAGAAGTTGCCTGACCAAGATTCCGAATAGCGGGACGTGATGGCTGGGGCTCTGGGGCCGGGTTAACCAGAGATACGTCCAAAAAGCCTTCTACCCCAAAGTCCACCCAATCTTCTTCGTTCTCCTCTGTGACCTCCGACACCTCAACTTTAAGCCCCTCCGCCTCCTCCACGTACATGTCAACCTCAACTTCAACCTCGCAAAGTTCCTTTATTAACACGCCCATTTTCTTATACCCTTCAGAATAGCTGAGTGTACGACCCATGCACCTATCATTCAATATCCGAATCTCGTTCATGGCGTTACCGGTCCTCTCGAGGAAGAATTGCGCATGCCGAGAGTTAATAACATTCACGTCTTCGACGGTCTGCGCGATACTTTTAACGAGGCCCTCTGCGTAGTTAAATCTTCTGGTTATCTCCCAGGAGTAGTGCGGCCTTTGGAGAGACATGTCTGCGAAGCGGTTCTCCACTGAGCGTAACAGGTTAAGGGGTATCATTATGGGTACCTGTAGTTTGTTGAGATCCGATGCTTCCAGTCCGATAGTTAGGATGATGGTCGTGGTAGAGAAGGGAAAGGCGACTGTTAGAAGAGGAACATATTTCGATAGAACCCTTTTATCCTGGTGAATGAATCAAGATTGCATACATTTTGAATGTTACCTGTTGGAGGGTTTGAGAGTTGGCCGGAAATTGACAAATAGATTGTTCCAGCTATTCCTAGGTTAATAATGGCAGGTGATCGTGTTGAAATCAAGTGTGATAGTAGTAATAGCTTTCTTGATACCGTAGTTCCAAGGAACATCCGGGGTTTGGCTTAATTCGCTTTGACATAAACAATTGGGTGGAGAGTTGAACCGGTCTGGCTTCAAGGATACCTGCAACTGAAGTTGTGGGTTCACTCACACGAGAGAAAGATTCATCACACATTCATATTACACTATAAGACATGTTAAACTAGAGCATTGAGGTGTCGCATTCAAGTTCACCTAGTCACGGTGATTGCATGATAATCCTATCTCGAACCTAAACCTTGAAATTTAAGTACTAGTACTTATACAGGCAACAGAGCATGTCTTACCGCCACCTCCTCACATCCACTAACAAAGCAAAATCTTCGTGAAATTCTAATCCTATTAGCTTGAAAAAGCCAGCTCGCAAATAGAGGTGTTCACCATAATGTGGCGCCAGTATTTATCACGGGACAGTGAAAAAACCCCACCCCAGGCAGTTCCAATCTGTATTACAGACAGTTGGCACTCCAACTGAATTTTGAGTCTAAATTCCCCTCCCTATATTAGCTCCTAAGTCCCACGTACGCCCAATACAAAAAAACTGAGATACCAGTACGGAAATTTAATGATACATCGGACAGGCTAGCACCTTCACAGTGGGAAGGCCAATGATTCTTTGAAGAGGAACTATCACGATATTAGGGGCTTTTCGGCTTGTCTTGTCACTTACCCTTCACGCCACACGGGCAGTTCGCTCAGGTGCTCGAAAGCACCCCAAGGCTTATGGTGCTAGGAGCCGTGGAGGAGAAATGTGTGTAACCCCGCACCATCGATTTTTTTAATCGGCAGAAGGCAGTCAACCCCCGGTAGACTATTTCACGATAAAGTAGATCCGATATTCGCACGCAAGCCACACCAGGCCAGAGGGGTTACACACTCCTCCCCTATCTCTTCTGACATCATATTAAAAAGCGGAAATTCCAAAATAGGTTAGATGTAAAGCTACTAGTACAGTAACTTACTTGGAGCACTTTGTCCTAACCAAAAGTGTACTCTATAAATCAGGTGGCGTCCCTTGCCCACAACTGCCATATCGAGAACTCGACGCACAAATAACACTAGCCCCCATCCAGAACCGGCCCTTGCCATAAAGGTTTTGGATGTTATGTAAACTCTAGTTGGCAGCCTTGATCGGGATTCCAGAGCTCCTTCCAGCAAGCGGCATTCAAAGTTGGAAATATTATTTTTCAATACTCGACGGGAAGTCGCGTTAGGTTAGCCTTTAAGTTACTTTACATACGCATATTTGAATGGAGCGAGGCAACTGAAGGTAAAGTCTGCAGGGTCTACAGGTTAGAACAGATATCGCAAAAAGCCCCCTAATTATTTGTTAGCAAGACGTCAAAGTTAAGAGATCCTTGCTAGAGAAGGTATCATAGGTAATTATTTTCGGGGTGTGCTATGACATTTTAGGTTAAAACCTTCTTTTAGCTTCATGTATTGTTCCTAAGTCCTGGTCGAGTTTGGTTAGAGGGAACTTTATAGGAGTTACAATACCAGCCTCCAGACTTCCGTGCCTAAATTACTTGAAAGAGAAAAAAAAGTTACAGTATCGTTCTCAAAGGTCTTTACCTAGGGTGCTTCCGTGAGCCAAATACCGGAATTTGATGAGGACTCTGGTTAGCAAAATATCGACCGGCGGAGACATTCTTGGCAAAGACGGGTGAGCATACCGTAATCAACTGTTTCCGGGTGCGCCAAGCTCTAAGAATTCTCGACTTTGTTAACTTTAAATACCCTGACTATCGTGATAAACAGACATTACATCCCTCGACCGCCCAGCCAAACATCCAAAACCCTAAATACTTGCGGCAAGATTATTATAATTGTGAGACACTCCAGAACGGCCGGGAAATGCCGGGGAAATGCGAAATATCAACGAAACAGAGGAGGACGTTAGAGCTCCGAACCCAGGGACCAGTTCATAGTGTCCTATTTGACCCATACACCTCGCCCCTTGCACAACTAGGGCTTTTCACCACCGCAGAGCTCACCGTTAAAATGGTGTAATATTTCCTCTTTTGCCTCCCACAAATTCTTGTTGGGTTGGCTCACAATTTAATGATATTGCGGTGAGTTATCGTATTCAAGATCCAGAAACAATCCCACACTCCTTCTTCCAAACAACCAACCAAAACCCGCAACGGAGCAGAAATCCCGAGGGGAAAAATAACCAACACGATTACCATGCGCTCCCCCTCCAAAAACACACGAGTGACGCCACATGACTGCAGCCCTCATTGATAATTACTAACCCCCAAGTAGCGAAACAACACTCCATACGTAACTTTGCGGTGCCAAGCATATAACCTCATGAGCTTCAGATGGCAAGGGTAATGAAATTCGGAGGGCAGTTTCAGCCCCCACTCACAACTGATTCATAATATTTAGTCACTCGTTGGTTCGTGCGGTTACACGCGGGATGGGAAAGCACTTTCAGTGGAGCACCGTGAGGCGAAGGCAGCAGGGTTTAACAAGAGAAAGACATCGTGGAAAATATCAAATAAATTCAAACGTTTTTGACCACCCAAACTACCAAGGTTACGAATTTTGAAAAGAGGGGAAGAAAGAAAAAGTAAAGAAAAAAGAAAAAAGTCAGCCGATCCCATGAAATCCCGAACGAAAGAAAGAGCGGAAAGAAGGAGAGAAAGAAGGAAGGAAAGAAAGGGTGGGATAGAACAAAGCTTTTCCTCAGCTACTCGAGCAAGGCATAGAAACCCTTGAGGAGAGAGAAAAAGGGGGTGATTGTGGTGGTTGTAGTGGTGGCAGCAATAATAAGAATAAATAAGGCTATGATAGTACCGAGCTGCTGCAATACCTCCATCCGATGATGAAATAGCGAAAAGTGCAAGTGGGTGGTGGTAGGTTGTGGTGTAAAGTGTGGTATGGGATCGTATGTAAAAGCACGAACTCCTCCGCGGAAATGGTGTCAGAAGGCATCCCTTCGGCTGCTCCTTACTTAACCAGAGCACCTTTTCCTTTCCCCCACCCCTTCTGTTTTCTTTCCGCTCGCCCTTCCCTACCGTGGCAACAGGACCTGCAATCACGAAGGGGAAACAAAAACTACTACTACAAATAAAAAGGAAAGGACCGTTATAAAGCTTTCGTGCCTGTTTTTTTTCCCTCTTTCTCAATCGTCCCCATCCCGCCTACTCCTCCATCCAGCGGTCGCCGCCAGAAAATCCAGCTCTCCCCTTGTAACGCCAGCAGCTTCGGCACCTTGCATCCGGCCCCCCGGCATCCCGTTTGGAATCATGAAGAAGTCGAACGCAGAGCTAGTGGTGGATGTAGGCGTGGATGCATTCGTCGCAAGAGGATCATTAGGACCCGAATCCACGAACGGGAAACCTTGGTAGGCCTTCATGCTTGGAGAGGCGGAGCTGCTGTTTAGCCTTCTTCGCGAAGATGTACTCGACCCATCTGTCATTTCCCCGTCGTCATCGACTTCGCTATCGTCATAGCCTGTTATAGGAGATGGGTGGCCGTCGCGCTCATTGTGTGTTACATCCAACCCGCGCCATTGCGGAGGGAGTATTGGTTCCGGATGCGATAGCTGAAGCGGCGGCGGTGGTATCGACGACGACGAAGGTGGATTCAAACCTACGCCCATTCCCAAACCGAAGTTTTCACCCGCTCCTACGGTTGAGGTGTACCCCGGCGCGGCGTTACCCAACCCGCGTTTGCGGAACTGTTCCTGCTGCAGATACCCGGCCGAAGCGTCCAACACGCCCACGGCGTACTCCATGAATTCTGCTCCACGGGAGGAAACGCGGAGGGTCCAGCGGTATTCGCTTAGCCTTGCTTTGTAGAATTCTGCCTCTTGCGTGTTTGGGCTTGTTGCCCAGAGAAGGGATCCGAATGTACCAATAAGGGCGAAATTCACTTTCGAGGCAAAATACCAGAACGATTGTAGGTGTTCCGGTTTCAAACGGTTTACAAAGTCCATGGCCGATATCAATCGGGTTTTGGCGGCGGATCGGCAAATATGGTGAATGTAAGATTCGGTGTTCGTTGGAGGGCTTAATGAGCGCAGTATTTGCCTGTGTAGGGTGATTTCTGTTGCAAAGTATGCAAGGTGCAGGTAACCTGGTTATTGCCTGTTAGGATTTTTTATGCTTTGTTTTTTATCGGTATTTTCGCGGGGATGAATGAACAAACGAATGAATGTGATGGGGGTCTAACCGTTGGAAGATAGCTTTCTAACCTTGGTAGCATCCATCCTCAGACATTCCGGCAACTTTGAGAACCATTCCTTCAGCCTAATCTGTATAGGTTTGGCCTTTTCGAGCACGCGATTAATTCCCCCTCTCCCCGCAAGGCTCTGCTGAGCTTCGAGCGTGAAAAATGTCTCCAAGACGTCTGCCATGATGCCGCTCAGGTTAATCATCTGCTCGAACAGCATCCTTCCCTTCTCCACCTCCGAGCTCCCCTCCTCATCATCCTCGTCCGCCGCGTTCTCCGGGAAATCTTCCGCGGTTACCGCAGGCACTGCCCAATTCGACCGAGTTATGTGCGAAGGCCGACCATGCGTCAACGCCCCCCACTTATCCTGCATAAATAGCCCCCACGCCAACCGTTTCCTGAGCCCCCGTTCCCAAGGCGGGATCTTCCACCCCTCACAGTTCAAGTGAAGTCCCAACTCTTGCCCTACAGCAACAAGCTGGCATGTCAGCGCCCACGATCCTCCCTTCAGATCCGAATGCCGCTGCAGCAACAAAAGACCAGCTTGCACGGCGGCTAGTTTCGGCCGGTGCATCACGTCCGCGATGGTTTTGCTCGCCAATTTCTCCAGCGCTGCTACATCCGGCTTCTTCTGCGGGGACAGGTCGCGGTCGTACGACCACCAGTGCAACGCGAGTATGTATACGGCCGCCAGCAGCGGCGGTGAGAACTCGCGGTGCGTTCGCGAGTACTTTTCCAGAAACACTTTTTTGTGTAGGATCGGGAAGGATGGGTGCACGATTCTGAAGTAGAGGTTTATCAGCGATTGACCGTGCGGGGCCACGATTCGCTCTATCGCATCCAGGTCGTCGAAAATCTCGCTGTGATTCTGTGTTGGGTGGTCTGGAAACATCAGGAAAGTGATCTCATCAGATGCTCTTCTGAAAGACCCGCCGGCGGAGGATAGCATGTATTCGTCCTTTTGGTCAAAAGGGCAAAGGTCTATCAGACATGGCTCGTACTCGCTAGTTGGCCCTATTAATTGGGAGTGGCGGTGGCCTTGTAGCCCCAATGTTGTCTTGAGAAGGGAGGGTCCCCGCAGGTTTGCATAATCGTCAACTGGTATGTTACCACGGATGGCGGTCTCTTGGGGGGATTCTGGTTCCGTGGACCTGCTTTTAAGGAAGGAGGTTCCAGAAGGTAAGCTTCACAGGTAATCAATCGCTAGGATAAAGAACACAGACATAATATATCACGACTCTCCTTAGGGAAAACAAAATGGTGGGAAAGAATCAGAGTGAGGATATCGGGGGGACTGCACTAGTCGAAGCATAGAGGCATATGATAGGTGGTAATAGGAGATCGAGAGATCCTTGCAAAACGTGGCAGAATAGAAGAATTGAAAATTAAAATCAAAAGTTGAATAAATAAAAAGCGCATACCGTTTCTTTATAGCAACCTGATCCTCCGAGCTCACGTTGGACGAAGCAAGTCTCCGTTTCCGAGGCTGTGGACTCTGCACGAATGTACACTCCTGGCTGTGAAAGTTGCAAAGCACGCAAATCTCCGCACCCTCATTCATGACGCATCGGCTCTTCCGTCTCCTACAAGCATCACAAGGTCTATCGCGCCGTCCCTTAGTCCCATTCGTTGTCGCCGCTGCCGCCGCACCATCCCCATTTGCTGCAGAAGTATTCACCGATAATGTAGCCGGCTTCACCTTTATCCCATTATTTCCTATCGCAGAATTGTTCGAAGACACAGTGGCATTGCCATCGATGTTGCTACTGACATTGTTGCCGTTGGAAGTGTTGCTGTTGCTGATACCATTGGTAGTGGCGGTGGAAGTGGTTGTGGGTGGTGCCGTCGTAACATCACCGTTAGCACTCGCGCTGGTAGTTATTCCGTTACTAGCTCCCTTAGTCGCGGGCGTAGTCGGAGGGTTCTCGCTCCCTTTCATCGTGAAACTTGTTTTAGAGATAAGAAACTCGTAAGCTTGTAAACCCTCAGTTTTTTTTTTTTTCCAATCTAGTCCCGGAATGCTCAGAAATCCATTCCAAAATAGAGAAAAAGAGAAAAATAAAAAACACCAAAAAACAAAAACAAAAAAAAACTATCGTGAACTTCCCCGAATGTGTTGAAAGAAAGGGAAGAGGAAGAAAGAAAAGCTACCGAGGGTACGGACGGTGTGCAAAAGGAAGGAGAAGAAAAAGAGAAGACCTGCGCCAACCAAAGCCAACTTGAACCCTAGCAGCGGTAAACGCTCAAGTCCTCGCCTTGCCTTATCGCTGCTCCCACCCCCTAGCAATACCGTACCATAATATTATCATACCATAACCCATTCCACTTTCTATTCACCTCAAGGAACTTTCCCTACCCACGTACCCATCCTAGAACAATTGGTAGGAAAGATTACCGGTAGATTACGGGAAAAAATACACACCCCCGGTTCAGCTTTTTTTTTTTTTTTTTTTTGCTTCCTCTTTTTTTCCTTCTCTTTACCCTTTCTTTCCTTTTCCCTCCCTCGCTGCTCCCAAGACAACGGAATTTGAAACGGGACCTCTCCTGGGAGCGATGAGATAAGCCTTGTGGGGTTTAGACCCGGAAATATTGGTAATGAGATGTAGATAAATGGGTTCTCCGTTCTCTCGAGTTGGTATAAGGTAATAACTGGTAAGGATTATCGTATTGGATCGTTCGAAGATTACGGGTAGGAGTGCGTCAGAATACTAGGAGGGAAGGGAAAGGGAGTTTTTATGAAGGAGAGAACATGAAGGAAGTGATGGAGTACCGGTATGGACAGGTTCAAGTTAGTGAGGCGTGTATAACTACTCCTGTTACTTTGTTTTTTCTTCTTCTTCTTGTCGTGTGCATCCAAGCTTACTCACTCGCTCACTCGCTCACTCGCTCACTCGCTCAATCACTCACTTACTCACTTACTCACCCCGTGGGGAAAAAAGAAAAAAGCTGTATGTACGATTAGCATGATACCGCCGAGGGAAAGGGGGAGAAGGGTGGGGAGAATGTGGTTGTTCGCTGCTCGTCTTGATGCGAACAATCCTGGGTTTCCCATGAAATGGGTTACATCCGGATGATATTTGGCCATGCGAACTAACTGTGTGTAAGGATGTTGGAGAAAGGTCTTGTTTAAGATCGGAGGGGGGGGGACACCAGTATTAACAGCACTGTGCAATCCATTGCAGAACCAGCCCAGCACGCACAGTGGACTATGGAATAAACCGGGGATGACGGGATGAAGCAGCCTCATTCACTGTCCAGCCATGTTGGTCTAACCCGTAAACTGGTAGGTACCGCGGGAATCTACGACTGGGAGTGGTAACTTTTTGTGGCTTAGATGGGCTATACAGTTTCAATAGCGGTACTGTACCAGTTACTACCATTTTCTAGTCCCTTAAAAAGAAAACCAGTAAATATACCCTAATAATCGCACGATGCACCGTATCGTTCTTATTCTCCGTAAAGAGAAAGAGGTCTTGCTGGACCGACTTTCCTTCCCCTACCATACTCGGGTATAATACATGTATCTAGGGCACTTTTGCAAGCAAAAGCAGCTTTACCAAGCAGCACATGATAATCCTGAAAAAAAACCGAACCCAATTCTAAAGATCGAAACGAAACATAACGGTAACAAGTTTAAGGCTTTCACCTCACATCAGCTCTTTCCCTCCTCCTCTTCCTCCTCCAGCAGCCCCTCCCCAACAGCTCCTCCTCTGCGCTCCTCCATCATCAGTATCACCATTCAGCAATCTTTTTTTTCTTTCTTTCCGCTCAAACCCCACACAGGACGATCAAAACGTGGGGTGATGAATACTTTATACGTAACCCCACCCAGCCAATCTCTCTCAGTTACTTCACTTAAACCTAAAAAAAGCAGCGTGCGTGTGCGAAAAAACAACAAAACGAAACCGCCAAAAACCCGGACACGAATCAATTATCTGGCGTGTAGATAGCGGAAGAGGGAGAACGGACGGAATTGGGAAAAAGGGCGTTAGTTCTCGGGTACCACGAGAGATAAGGAATATTCCGAATGTGGTTTAGGTTCCTGCGGTTTCTTTTTTTTCTTTTTCTTCTCCATTATTTTCTCCTCCATTATTTTCTTTTTCCTTTCTCTTCCTCTTCCCTTTTCTTGTTGCGGAACATGCACGCATTAATATGGCATGGGCATATTGTACGGGCAAGGATGGTGAGACAAACGAGTATCAGACAGGTTGCCTGTGATAGCCGTAGTGGAACTGACTTACTGTGCGAGTATGATGCATGCCTGAATGCTCAATATGCAGGTTTCTCTGACCTCTGGCGATGATGATGGTCGTTCAAGTATTATCCTTTTTAAAGATTGGGTGGGGGGGGGAGGAAGAAGAATGAGGAGGGAGTGTTGCCAGTTAGCGAATTACATAATGTTTGATATCGATGGGCTGAACTGTTTCAATCGGGTTAAAGGTGCTGCTTGCTGGGCAGCCTGGGTTGGGAACGGTAACACTAAAGTACAGTACTGTACTCGTAGGAGATACTAGACTCCCCAGACTTCCGCCACTAAACAGTGCGGTGGTTTAGACGGGTTGTAAATCTCACGAATCGGTAGAGACGTCTATATATCGGTAGAATCTCAGCTCAGCCTAACACCACCTAACACCACCTAATAACCCCCCCCCCCCAAGCTACAAGAATTGAAGCAGGAGAAAAGTGAAAAAGATCTTGTTTCTGACAACCAATACGGTAAGCATTCGAATTTCTACATACCGTTTCGCTGAGCTTTTGTAAAAATCGCTCGCCCGCGTACATCGACCAGCGGAGGGCGGAGGATTCCTATAAGTCAGAGTAGGATGACCAATGTACGCATACGATTACATTTCTACCTAAAGGTACGAGTACCTCCTCGTAGCAAGCAAAAAGTGCCCGATACAGGGGTTTACAAAAATATCTGGCGAAAAATCCATGCGAACCTAAGGGTCCAGACGAACCCATGCCCCCTGTTTTCGGATACTTTTTGTCTGCTGTAAGTATCTAGGCTGGGGAACTCTGGTTACTGTAAGTTATGCTCCTGAGGATGCAGTTTACCTAACCAGGGGCGAATAAAACACAGCCATCATATCCAGAGCTATGATCCAAGTTGAACTGACAGTCTGGGTTAGTGTAATATCTTTTGTGTGAAAGCGTATTGTAATGGGACATTATCAATCTCTTCCCCGTGATAAGGGGAAAAAGAAAGGAAAAAGAGGAAAAAGAGGAAAAAATAAAATAAGAATTGGCGTGGACCCTGATGTTTGTTTGTCGGGAGGTACCGAATCAGAGGGTATCACTCTTGATAACAGATCTCATTTTTTTTCCCCCGTGACGATGGTATAATCACGGTCATATGCGTATAGTTACGGTAGCTAAACCGTGCTGTATAGTTATACGAGGGTAAACTCGTGAGAGGAGGGAAAAAAACCTCTTTAACCCTGAGGGAATATCTTCGAACCAGCAAAGACGGTATAAGATAAAAGCCAGAAAAACTGCATCTGATCTAAAAAATCATTCTCTTTTACCCCTCTATTGCGGCTTCTCCATGGAGATCATCCCCATGGAGATATAACCACTCGAGTATGATACAAGCAAATACACTGGCTGGAAACTTTAGACTGCCCTAAAACCTACCTGCCCTGCCGCAGGTACCACTAAAAACCCTTCGGAACCGTCCCTTACTGTACCCGTGTCCCCTCCCCATCTCCCCCCCCCCCCGCCTACACCCATTGAGAGAGCTTCCATAGAGGCACCGTAGCATATCATACTCATATGATAGTAAGTATAATACCGAGTAACCTAACCCCAAGGGGGGGGCACAAGGACATACCCTGCATCAAGCAAAAACAAGGCTTTCGATGGTAAATCTACCATCCCGCCGATCCTCATCGGCTTGGCCCTATCCATCCATGCCCATAACTAGAACAGTATTTCGGCGATATTGGGAGCTCCTTCTTTTCTTGCTTAAATTTTTTTATTTCATTCTCTTCACACCAACCTTTCGTTCGTCGAGTGCAACTGGAGGTGGAGGGGGTATATCAACGACTGCTTAGGTGGAAGATATTATTACAGAGATGGGTTGAACACGTCACGGTGTCTATTGGCCCACGGTGCTCAACCGAAAGGGAAGGAGGGAAGGGGGGAGGGGGGAGGGGGGAGGGGTATTAAAAAGGCAGTATTCGCGGAAGCTCCGCTTCGCCGTGAGTGAGGGGCTTGGGTTAAGTCATGTTACTGTAAGCGATGGGGCGCTGGGATATCGATGGATAGGAAGGGAAGTGCTCAGGTAACGAGGGGGGGCTATTGGCAGTAGGCTGGGATTTACACGCTGGGATCATTTTGCTTAGAATTTGCATCAGAGGTTTGTGATTCAGGTTAGATTTGACAATCCCACGAGTGATTAGTTGTGAATAATGTTTCCTGGAGTGGGATTTGGTGGAATCAACTTGAAAAAAAAGATCATCAATGCTAATCTCGGGGTTCGGTCCGGTCGGTTTAGGTTAAGGAAGGTGAAAGAACATAAAGTACAGTACGATACAGAATTCGTTACCGCCGGCCAGCTACTCCCCCCCCCGGCCCTCCGCCAAAATGCACACAAAGCGCGCAGATCCATCTCCCTTATCATGCAACTCTGAGCTATGTGTATACTACAAAAAATTACCCTCTGGGCTTCTCAACCCTCCTGCCCTTCCCCTGCGGCATCGCCGCTCCCCAAACCAACTTTCCGACAAACCCATCCCACTGTTTATACACCTCCTCTGGCACCGTCTCACCAGTCTTGATATCCGTAACTACCTGCGAAAGCACCGGCTCCGCGTCATCCCTAATACTTAGACACTCCGCCGCCCCAGCAGCATTCAATACCCTTGTGACCCCTTTCTTTATGCACCGGCCTTTACTGGCGCTAGCACCCATTCCCATGCGTGTTAGTCTACCGACATAGTGTTTATTTGAGACTGACGCCTGTCTACGAGGCTCAGGGCAATCGATATACACGTCGATAGTGTACGATTCAGTCGTGCACTTTACACCCTGGAACAGCACGTATGGAGTTTTCGAGCCCGCAGTGGGACCCTCACGCCCGTAGGGCACCGGCTTCGGTGGGCAGTCTTGATGCCTGGGTGGCGCGATGGAGTACCCTAGGGCCAGACTGGTCTTGGCCATATCCCCAATGGTGGTGTATATGTGCTTGCGCGGGTCTCCAAGACTCATTTTATCGGCCCGAGCGCCGGTGAATGGCTGCAGTGGGAATATGGAGGAGAAGGTAGCGTCCTGGTGGTCGTGGATGTACTGCTCGAAGATACGGTCCACGTTTGCGTGGTACGACCAGAAGATAGGGTCGAAGGCCGTATACGAGTTGTCCGCCATGTCCGGGCCAATCCACCCGTGGAAGTTATCATGCGGTTGTTCGAAGAGTCCGTCGAAGTCTTCACGGTTGGGGTATTCGTCGTCGCTGGGTGGAGGGTCGAAGGATTGGATGTTTGCCCATGGGTAGCCGTATAGTCCTTGCGGCTGGGAGAATATGGGCCAAGTAAGCGCGTTTAGGATCTGGTCTTGGTAGAGCTTGACCTGTGAGATCTTCTCACGGCGCTCTTCCTCGGTCCCCCCACCAGTCAGGAGCGGGTCGCGTTGGACGTATTTCTTTGATTTTGTGTCTTTGAACTCGCCCTTGTAGCCCGGCGACATAGCGGCTTTGGACATACCGCTGTTTGCACATGCATATTTTAGAGGATTCGGACGCATCAGGCCTGTGAGAGGGTGCTTGTACTCCTCATCGAGGAAGGCTTGAGGGATGCCTGCACTTGGGTTGCCGTACTCGTCTGCACCTTTTGCGAAAAAGTTCCAGTATGGGATGGGACAGCCTATCAAACTTTCCATGTACCTGTCTATGTGTTAATATAACTTTTTCACTCGGTTCATGTAAGATGGGGGAAGGCGAACAAGAGATGCGCCCTATGCCAGGGCAAGAAAGCTTCTTGGTAATGCAGACACCATTCCGTATGGATACTTCCTAGTTTCTGCCACGGAGAGTTACTGTCTGAATCGCCTGCACGGAGGACATCATCAAGTTGCATCCGATAGTAATCCAACTCCTCTTGGGTGAGTTCAAGTATATCTTTCCTAACCCTCGGGATTTCCCATTCCGATTCGTCGATATCCTCGATTTCTTCCTCCCTGAGCTCAATTTCATCATCAATGGTCTTACGCATACCCTGGTTGATCCACAAACGAATCAATTCGCAAGCCTCCTTAGGGAAGTACTCCTGTTCTCCAAGCTCTCCCGGAAGAGGCATGGACCTGCCGCGGAGGTGATAGTAGGTGGTTACAGCCCATTGCTTGACAGATTCATAGCTCTCGAGATCAATCATGTACCCCTTCATAGCCTTGATCCAGCGTGTAGTGACTCTATCCCGTGTCGTACCCTCGGGGATCCAGAAAGGTTTGGTGAACAGCCCAGCGATATGATCATCCCAAGTCGGCTTCTTAGTTTCGGGTCCTTGGACTCTTGTGGCTAGCTCCCGAAGATCCATGATCTTCTTGATCTCCGGAGAAACTATACTAGCGTCACTAGATCCAACTGAAAAAGCAACGGTCTCCTCAAGCGATTCTGCCCCAGCCCACTTGGCATTGCCCGGTGCGCCAATGGGGTTCTTGGGATCCTCCCATAATTTGGAGGTCTCCGGTTCGTTGTCCTTGATCCCGTTGAGAATTGGCATATGATATCCTGCGAAGGGGCACATGGAAGTTCTGAAAGCACCACATGGGTTTTGAACGTTGGCGAATCGCTGCAACTTATCTTCGCGTCGCTCGAGGATCTTTCTCGTGTATAGTGCTTGACCTTTCTCGTGCATGACGACGACTTCACCTTTCTCATTCATTTCCTGAAAGGGGAAGTTTAGTGCTAGCCCGGTAGCGTACGGCAGGGTCATTGAGAACTCGGAGAGCGGGTTGGTCTCTCCCCCCGCGCTGGCCGGGTGCGGTCTAAAAATTCTACGCCGGGACTCTGCGAGCAACAGATACTGTTCTACGCCTGTCTGAGTAGCAAGGTTTTCTTTGATCTTGTTCAGGTACTCGATGACTCGCTGTGCGAAGATTTTGTCGTATGTATCGTCTGGGAGGCTGATGTTCTGTATAAACTCGTGTTCTGGAGTCCCGGGGATTTGTGCTTCCTGTGTTAGGCTGATTGCCAGACGTAGGTCCTCACTAAGGGTATAGCCGTCACCAACACGGGTTGCTGTCGAGGGAATATGTCGCATCAATTGATGCCTACGCCAAGAATATATTGGGTTGCTATTTTATAAGGGCACATTAGTGATAAGGATCTCGAGTGACGGGGGATGACGTACTAAAAATCTACCATCAATAACGAGGCTAGCGTTTTGTGATTCAATAAGCCTGAATCTCTGATATGTAGATAGCCTTGGTAATCTTCTAAGCTTGGGACTAAAATGGTCCATGGAGACTGTAGTAATCGTAAGCTTTACTAATCATAGAGGCAGGGATGGACAGCACTAGTATTGCGCACCTGCCCTTCGTGATTAAACGCCACCGTCTCCGGCTTCCAACTCGCGAGGGTCTTTAGCGCGAAGTCACTATTTTGGATAGTAGCGTTATAGTGCTTAGACGAAACGCTGCCTAATTTGGGTATCTGCTCGTAGCAATATTAGCGCGCCTCGCCTACACTACTAATTGACTAAAGGGGTACCACAAACCTCGAAGCCGGTCGTGCCAAGGGATTTAACAACGTCCTCTAGAGATTGGGAGTCGTAGAACATCCCCTGTGGAGTCCAGAAGTCACCCTCGTCTGCAATGACTACCTCTGAATTGACACCTGCAGCACTAATATTTATCGTGGTAGTATCGAGGATGTGCTGGATCCAGTCCCGGACATGGGTAATCGTTGGTGTGGGTGCACCGGGAGGGCCAAAGTCCTTTCTATCCCGCACAGTGAACCTATAATAAATTATAAGTTAAGACAGGCTCTGGATTTCTTATTCTGAAGAAGTTACCATTTGTCTGCCGCCTTCTTGACAATTAGCTCTAAACGCTCTGCGCCGGCAAGAAAGTCGAAGCTGTTGGGATTATTTGAGGGGTTGAGTAATGGTTCGGTACGGAGAGGTGAATCTGGTGGGAGCGTCTGGGAGAAATTGAACTTCATGCTGTTCCAATGGACCCACGGGGTGCTGAGCTCTTTCATGACAAGGGTTCCGTTAACGTGTCCGTCGAATGGCCCCTTTCCTCTTGTGTCTGGCTCGAACGCATCACTGGAGGAGCCTAGGTATAACCAACTGGGGTATTCCGGAGACTCTTTGGAGAATTTTACATCTCGCTGTGCGCAAGCACGACAGTTTTAGTGTGGGTTCAGTAATTACTAAAGGGAGACAGTAGTGGGATTCATGCCTGGTAGAAATTCAGGTTCCCGCTGGTCGGCTCCCAACTTGCTATTTGCAGGAATGCCCCCTCACTGTCGAATGCCGTGCTCCCAACTATAAACAGCGTCGGCGTATTCTTCTTAAACGCCTCTGGCTGAACGTGATTAACGTCCGCCACGATAGCATCTTTAGGCCACCCCTGTGGGTTGGTGATGGACGGGCTCTCCGGAGTAGCCACAACTATAAACCTCAAATCTCGAGGAATGTCTTTATTCTCGGGCTTATATTTGAGGTATGTTCCATCGCCGACGGCGAACGGAACCCAAGTCTTGTGAGGTATAGTGTCCTCAAGGAGGCTTCTAAAGGTAATGGGGTATTGAGAATTTTCGTTCTTGACAAGGTACTTTCCAAACCAATCTGTCAGGCCAGCTGCCACAGGGTCATCGATGCGCTTGGGGGCGAGGTCGCGGCCCTCAATCAGAGAGTATAGTGTAGATGGCATGATGGCTTGAGGTATTGGAAAAGAGTTATGGAAGTGGGGATGGTGAGAACCCTGGAGATGGAGATTATAGAGTTGGGGATATCCTTTAGATAAATGAAATCATTGGCTTTTGGTTGAGATGGGGAACTCAAGGCTGAAATTGTTAGAGTTAGGCATACGAGAACTAGTACCTTTCGTCACCGATGCACCTCCCTAGCAAGACGCTAAAATGCGGCAAATAGTAGCCGTCACCGAAAAGTGGAGAGTTGTATAGCAGATCATAGCATATCACTACACCCAAACAGGTTGAGCCGACCGCGTGATGATCCACTTCCCCCGATTATTTTGTGAATCCACGGGAAGGTGTTAATGCTCCCTCTTTCCCCCAGCTGACTATGCGCCCACAGCAGGATAGCAGACACGTTCTGCAGGAGTGTGTTATGTAGGCTGACTCGTATAAGGACTTCTAAACTCAGCTGAGTTGCTTAAGCACTGCACTCGTATACCGGTAGTCTGTTGAAGTGCTAGAAGGCAGAGACAAAAAGAAAAAGAAAAAGAAAAATCAATCATCCAATCATTCGATCAATTGTGAAAAAAGAGTCTTCCCCTCTCTGCGTGAGATAGGTACTCGTAATGTCGAAGAGGTTTTAAAAAGGACTGCTATTGCATACTACTGAAAGTTAGTCTTTTTAGACCTAGGCAGTACGCAATAGTAGTTCTTTTTTTTAAAAAACTCTTTGTCACTTGCAGTATACAGTATGCGGATCCTAGTGGATTCAGTTGAGAGAAAAGAGTTATTAGAGGCATTCAGCCCCGGAGTTGAAAAATGATTATGCAGGTTTTTCGGGCCAAAAACTTTGGTGTGTGTAATACCTTTTTGCATACAAGTACGGTACAATACTGGCAGATCAACTAGAACTTGGCACTCGAAAACCGCTTTTTCGACCCCGGGGCTGAATGCCTCTATTGAAGATCGAGACAAGAAAATCTGCAATGCAATTGACTAAAAACAAAGTGAAACAAATTCAGATTAAGATTAGATCAGACGAGGGGACCCTCCTCGGGAATAAATCAGGCCTGAAAATAAAATCGCTCAATTGGCCGTTGGGGGGGAATGGTAGCACTGAGCCAGTCGTAGCGCTGAGCCAATCGGTTCTGTTGGATCTGCGCTCGTTTATCGTGAGAGCCGGTTGGCGCTGTTGCGACTTGCATATCGGCCCGACACAATACATGTAAGAACTAGAACAATTGAGCCTCACGTGGCCCGAAGGACGTTGGAGCTGCCTCTCCTGGTAAGGTCTGTGATATTTTTCTCCTTACTTGTCTCAGCGGAGGGCTGAAAGCGGGCGGAGTGATTCACTCCTTTATCCAAAGAGGGGAATTCTGGACGTCTTACAGTGAGGTTCAACTATTTCAGTCAGGCTAGGTTAGTGTCCTGTGCTCCCTAGTCTTGTGGGCTGTTTCGAATGGTCGGTGCCATTCAAGCATGCATTCGTTGAATGCCGTGCCGTGCAATTATTTCCTTCGCTTTCCCTCGCCTCCCTCCCTCCCTCCCTCCCTCCCACAGTAGCGTGGAATTGAGGGACGAGACATACAGAACTTTAACTTTAGAAGCGGGAACTTCGCTTGCAGGAGTAGTGTAGCTGCCGTGCTTGAATACTTGCCGTGTGTTAGATCGGCAGGTTGAGTGTTCGGCGAGGAGAAAAATCGTAATCTACCCCACTTCCGGAAAATTTAAGTTATTCCGTGTACTTTACCAGAAAGAGCCCTTCTAGCGCCTACATCCACAGTGGTTTTTATGCTTTCCCAATCATTTCCTTCTGTAATATTGCAGCCGTAGTATGTCGCATCTGGGTATAGGTCAGTTGCCTGGACAAGCAAGGAGAGCAAGTGACCAGACCCCGAAAATATGGTGACGACGTGAAGTATGCAATATGATACCTCGTGGCCCTGGGACCGCGCTCCTTTCCTAACTAAGAACCATCTGGAAAGTTTATTCTAGGGGGTACGACGGGGGAATCGCCGATTGCCCTTTCACCGTCAGCTTAGTGTCACAAAGTAGACATTACAGAATCAAACATCCGCGGGATATAGACAAGGGACGGAGGAGGAAAAGGGGGAGGAGGCAGAGAATGCAGAAAAGGGCGAGAGAGCTGCAGTGGAGACTTTGTTTGAGAAAATATGTTATGAGAAGGTGTCTGCTTATTGGGTATCGCTACCCTCTTTCATAGGGCGCTTATGTAGTACTTTTAGAGACGGCATGTTTACACAATTTAGAATAGCGCTTCTCGGCCGAGTGTAATCGAGGGCCCTCTGATGGATTGTATCAGTATTTCTTAGTTCCTTGTATTGCTTAGACTATAGGAAAGTGCCCCATGTCCAGCCATTCTATCCAAGTGTTCAGATTCAATACAATGATTGTTTTTTTTCTTCTTTTCCGTCCACCGAACTCTAGAGACAAGGAGGGGCTAATGGGGCGGATTCAAGCTTTAGAATCCATAGAATTTCATACTCTAGCCCTGTTGGTTCCAGGACCTACCCCTCCCATACCCTCTCTCCGCTCTGAGTTGAACCTATTAACTGACAAGAATTTGCCTAGTCAGAGCGATCGACCCGCCCACTGGGGCTGAAGATTCTGCAAAGAATTGACGTTAATTCGGGGTAAGCTGAGGTATGGTGGATACGATACCTCAAATCGCAATCTATGCTGCCGTACTACCTCACTAGTAAAAGGGCTGTTTGCGAAAGCCTTACTGGGCCAAACCTGCATTAACGAACGTCAGCCCAAGATTCCGCCTCTTGCAAATAACAACCTGAACTCCTCTTCCCTACACTAACTCTTTCCAAACACTATCTTCGCTGCATAGACAAACGACTAACCAAAACGAGCCAATCCGGGAAAAAAGCAACCAATTCAGTAACCTTATCCAAGATGGCCTAGAACAGAAACGGCCAAAGGGCAACGCCAAGACTTGTTGAAACCCAACCATCATTGAACATCAAGCGTCTCCTTGAAGCACGACAGCTTTTGCTCTGCTTCTTACTGTAAGATACTGGCCGTGCAGGAGTTGGCTTGAGTAGTGTATTTCTTTGTCATAGCATTTACTACTTGTTATGGATTGTTTGAACGGTGAGGGGGTATTATCGTTTTTCACTCTTTGCTGATCCATTCGAGCTTCAGCTGGTTTTCCGTCTTGTGAGGTGCTATTTTCGTGCAGTCCATTGGTTTTATGTTGCTAGCCGAGCGGTGAGGACTCGCACGCACGGGTCTTGGGCAAATGGTTTTTAATTGTGTATCTGAGCCAATTGCCCCCCGAAGATCCGTTAGCATCTGCTAGTATCCATTGAGTGATCGCATAACAAGTCCAAAAAACACGGACCTTAGTAGGACCGTATGAGCTCGGTAGAGCTCCGCATATCCTTGCCGAGCTCTATGGGCTTCCATTTACACAAGCCCACCCTAAAACAGCACGTAGAGTCGATCACTACAAGCACAGATAGAGGGGAGGGAGGGGGATTGGTGCCTGTTTCCAACAAATTAGACGCCTAGTGACGGCTATGCTGCATGAGTAGATCAACAGCTGATAGCACATTGCCCTAGGACATCCTGATTCGCCACTATTATTTTCGGCCTAGATCCGACCCCAGGCTTCCACCTACTACTGTGCTCAAGATGGCTGATCTATAGCATGGCATGTTGCCGGGCCGCCTCTTTGATGTACGGGACCCCCAGTCTAGGGCCTTTCTGAACGGCCTTGTCTGCTGTCATCCACCCTTCTACCATCTGAAATTTAAATCCGAACGAGGCGATCACTGGCAAATATCAATATCCCTGTAGAAGAAAGCAGGCTTGATGCATCTTTCGTACCTACTATATCCCGTCTCCTCCATGACAGACTGAGAAAAATCCCTCGTAGATCTTAGTGATCGCGATGAGAATTTGTCGTCACGATTGTCAAGGGTTTCTCACTGCTGGGCTGAGACAAGCTGAAGAGTTCTGACAATTGCACTAATGATATGTCCGTGACTGGTCCTGAAAAGACTGTTATTCCGGCTGGTTGGAGGTTATCTGGAGGTAAGTAAGCTAGACTAGGGAACTTCTGGTCTAACTCTACTTGGTGATGGTGTAGACGTTGGTCTTCTATCGAGACACTGTCCACGATATATAAACCCCAAGATCCCTCATCTGTTCCTCTTTGCCTTACTCAAACCACAAGCTCAAGCACTTCTTCATAAAGCATCCCCTACAGATATACGCTTCGCTTTCCCCCACTATCAAAAAGAAACTAGAAACCACAAATTATGACTATCCTCCCGTACTTCAATCCCCCAGCCTACCTCACCGACTTTACCAAGGAGAATGCAGATAAGTGGTCAAAAGACTACATTAGCAAATGGATGACCCAAAGCGCTTCGACCTCACAAGTTACTCAATTCTACAACGCCACTATGCACTCCACAGAGGGTGAAATAAACAAGAAAGCAATTACCTGGACGGCTTTTCCAAACACTGTGAAGCACAACACCCCGGAGAAAGAAAGATGGAAGGTCGCGGACTCCACTAGGAACAACCAAGATGAATACTGCGAGTGGTCTGTTCTCCGGGATGAGAAGGGGGAGATCAAGAAAGTTGTGTTTACTTGTGAGGGTCCTGAGGTATATATCATCCCACCCTTCCCACTACCCTAGGTGATATAGGTATTAAAAAAGTGGGTTAGTACTGGGAGGCACTGGCAACTTACCAACCTGACACCCTCCTACAACTCTACAAGGACAGCAACCCGGACTACGCCAGCCAGATCAAGAAAGAAGATCTCTACAGGTCAGGCAGCTATGACCGCAGGAACAAATGGAACAACAGCACAACCACCGGGTCAATAATGCACCTAATCCAGCCTGCAAACACACTAGAGGCTGAAATCCAACTCGGTGCGGACGCAACAGTTCTCCGTGTTGATTCATCGGGCACCCCTATTCACGATTACGATCGCTTGATCAGGTGCAGCCAATACGGTGGTATCTACCGGAATTCCGACCCAACCGTAACCCTCACCACCCCCCACTCACCTCTTCGGGCTTAAGCTGACTTTGCACAGATTGGCGGAAACGTAAACGACCTCGCCTGGCAAGGCCCCCTCTTAACTTTAGCGGACCCAGTGGGTCTGTACCTGGAAAGCTTCGACGGCAGTCAATTCGTGGCGCCGGACGACGAGGACGTCCAAAAATTCTGGAAATTCACCCGCGGCACGCCGGAAGATCCCTCCCTTAGCCGGCCAGCGCACTGGGTCCGCGCGGTCTTCGAAGTTCCAGAATCCTATGGGTACAATGTCTCCGCCATCAAAGATGCCAACGGCAACAAGATCAACTGGGGTAGTCAGCTCGCCGATGCCATTCAGATCAGACTCACTGGACAGGCGGCGGAGATCGGGAAGCATCTTGGGCAGAATAGGAGGTGTAAGGGGGCGCAAGCAGCCATAGCAGTGTCCACCGCGGAGGTTGCGGATATGAGCGCTGCTGCCGAGGCGGGCGAGGATGATACTCATGCCCACCTTGAGGGCACTCGGACTCACGGGCTGGATATTGAGGCGCAAGGGTATGCGTGCTATTAATGGGATACAGCTTTTGGCGGGAGGCTTCACGGGTTTTTGAGTCGTTTTTTTGAGTCGGGATTCTCCCGAACGGAAGGAAGGGAATATGTCTCTCAGCAAACCATGCTGAAACAATCTTATCAAATACGCATGACTTCATGCAATCTCGCATTTCTCGCAATGGTAACCGTTCTATTTATGATTTCTTTCTTTCCTTTATCGCTTGTGTGCAAGGCTTTTAGCCCTGGTCTCACCAATCACTAGCCCAAACTTTCTTTCGAGTGATAGTCCGTGATTGTACTCCTGATTTCATTCGATCTTGCTCTAAACCTAGACAACTATCGGTAGTATCATATGGAAGCAACGATGGCACATCTAAGCCGAATATTGAAGCCGGTAGATGTGCCGGCGTCTTTAGTATCTGTGCCCTCTGTAACGGGTCGACCTTTAACAAGTGACCTAAGTCCTCTTAGCAGGGATTAAGAAGTTGGAGTATATTGCCAATAACCTATCTACCGGTGCTTGTAGGATGCGAAGCGCTTAAAATGTGCACCAAGATGGGTGCACTTTGTAATACCTCTATTAGATTTTTTAATGGGTTATGAAGGAGATGGGTTTTTCAGGTCTCGCGTTCAATTCCTGCCTATGTTAATTTTTAATTTTTTAATTCTAATTTCGGTGTGGTTTTAGAAGCGATGGGGGGGGGGGGGGGGGGTAAAACACCTAGCCATAGCGTGGTTTGCGTGTAAATATCGAGTTCATCTTGGTTCTAAACTTCTAGAGAGTTTCGGTGATTGCTTTCTGTTAATTGAAAAAAGTCGAAGTGGGAGGGGGTTACACATTTCCCCTCTACGGGTTCTGGTACCATACTACTGGTACCCAGTAATACTCCACAAGTCTAAGGGGTTCATGACTAAGAAAGAGGGAAGAAACTGGGCTGGGGCAATACAGTACAACTTCAATTCGGTATATTATCTGTCACACGGAAACGGGTCAGATACAAAACATTGCAGAAGGGCGTTTAAATTTTCCCACAGGAAGCGCTCCACAGGGTATTCTGGGTAATTTAGATGTGGCCGTAGAATTAAATTTATGTTCTAGGCATTTTTTCAGAATTGGAGAAAAAAGTGGGACTCAAAGTATGAAAAGTGGAAATGAGAAGTATAATAGAGAGTCAGAGACAATAATCGAAAACAAGGGGGTGGAGAGATAAACAGCAATGTATGGAGCACTCAGCCTGGCCGAGTATTTTAAGATAAATGACTCTCACGCAAATTCCACTGTTGTTGCAAGTCTTATGATATTAGACTATAACCTTAATCAAGATTGTTAATAAATACTAATATAGCATAAGAGTTACTACGGTTGTGTAGAAATACCATCCATACCGAGGCCCTTGCAGCTACTGATATTTCAATTACTTACCATTTTGCCACCTCATCTTACTCTTTTGTTTCTTTCCAGTCCTGTTTGTCCTGGATGGAATCAGTTATTCTATTGAGAAACTTTGAATGTATGATAGGTCGCTTTGAATAATGAGGGCTTAATCCCAACGTATATGTATTGTTGGTGCCACTTGTTTCCAGTGGAGTGTGTTGTCAGCACTGCCGGTACTGTGTGGTTGGCACCGGGTAAATTACTTGTTCAAATACCTCGTCTAGGGTAACCATGCTATATATTGTTGACACGTCGGTGGGATCTGTAAATTATTTACCTTCTACTTACGGGCCTCTCATTCTCAGCTAAAGCATAAATATTCATCCATTATCCACTTTGCTCGACACCTTAGCTAATGCCTCTGGTGCTACTTGTTTTAATGCTTCAAAGTCATACTCACGGTTATACCGTGTATAAGTTTGAGGATTGCATGGGAGCGGAGGATTGAACGCCTAGTCTTCGGAAAAGATTTTGTCTATTCATAACCCTTTACTCTTTACCCTTTGTAAGTCGAGGCATTACAAAATCCACCTACCTTAGTACAGGTTTTAGGCGCTTTGAGTTGTGGTAAAAGGGGGAAAAGAAAGTCTTTAGAGCTCTTCCGATCATATCCCCCGGTGATGCCTCTACCCATCTTGCACATTACACAACAGGGAGATGGGGATAGCCTGCACTCGAGGTAGCATCATGAAGGAACACTCTAATGAAACTCCTTCTCTTGGTTGCTGTCCCGGCTGCGGATCGCATCCAGTCTATTCTGCACCCTCTACGCATCACGGAAAACTTTCTGTCCAGCCAGCCATCCACGTACCCTCCGGGTTGAAAACAAAAACATAAAAGAAGAGCAGTCCTCCAGCATATGTCAAAGCCGAACTACCGAAAATCAACACTGGTTCGAGACACGCCATAACCCGGCATCCCTCCCGCTTCTCCGTTCCTTCCTCACGACGCCAAAATAAACGAAATGCATAGAAAAAAATAATGTAAGAAACGAATAAAAGATGAGCTGCTCCGACAATCCAACTGCTGTAGAACACGGTGGTGATGATGGAAATGTAGGCAGTGGCCATGAGCAGACCGATAAAATCGGAGACTTTTCTCGAATTTTTGTCGCCCGAGACATAGAATCCAGACATAAGGGAGATTCCGACAAAGAGAGGCATGCTATCTACCCAATACATGAGCGATAACGAAATAATCAGAAACACGGCGAAGCGGAGATCGAAGCTTGGGACTGTTTCTCCGTGCACAAATTTGAACTCATTCTGTGCTCTCAAGAGCAACATTGATACCGGGACGAGGATCGCCATACTCTGGGCAAAGAATACCCCTCTTCCGGCTAATTTCGGGATAGTCGGTGGCGAACTCGAATCTGAGTTTGGGAGAGCGGCCCGGCCGGGCCCCATCGGGGTACGGCCCTCACCGATCAGCAGTATCATTTCCATGATGATCCATGAAGCAAAATATCCAGTCGCCAGAGAGAAAGACATGGGAATGCCATGGTAGCCACAAAGCTTGAGATATTGCAGTATCAACACCGCGGAGAATAGGTACCTGATCGGGGTGTTATAGGCACATTTCTCAAAGCGATAGAACAGGGTCGCAGTCTGCGGACCACCCTGTGGGTTGCTGCTATCATCCTGCTCCTTCGTCCGATCACGGTGCAGTCGCATTTCTACCACCTTCCGTGTAGCAATGCGAACCTGGCAGATTATGCTATCGCCATCATCTCCTGTGTTTCGGTAGCGGTGGTATATCTCGTACAATAGGTGCAAAGTGTCAAATAGGGACATGAGTGGCCCAATCCGGATTAGTTGACGGTAAGCAGCTTCGAGGCCACAGGCAGAGCCGATCGGATGGGTCATGCACGCTACGGACAGCGGCATTATGACCCAAAAAATGCTCATACCGTTGATTCCTGAGGTGGAATCCCCCGCATTTGGTGACAGCGGAGCATCGGGTGGTGGCTCTGGTAGGCCCGTTGGCGTAGAAGCATTGAGCGTGGCTCTGGCGATGGTAAAAGAGCGTCCTAGCGTTGCGGACTCGATTGGCCTGACGGGGTTGGAGGACACAGGAGACGACAAGAGTATAAGGCATAAAGAAAAGCTTATCGTGAGTAAGACTCTGGTGTGAATTCGGCACATCGGAGGTGGAATAAGCAGTAAGTCTTTGACCGGGCAGTCTGGTGGAGGGTTTCAAGGTGAATCGAAACAAGTGGGGGCAGTGGAGTTGTTTTATGCTAAAAATTGTGGCTCTCAGCCTTGCAGCGGGGCTTGCTCTAGTGCAATGCCTACTAGGGGGGAAGACAGGATCATATTGCCCCTGTGATGGCTGAGTATACCCTGCAGAAAGAGGTTTATAGCGTGAGCCTAGTGCACTTAGTGGCTGCTGGCTAGCTTATACCTACTCGTTTTGCAAACATAAAGAATCAGAGGAGCAGATACAGAGATTATCGTTAATCCCCCGCTCGTATTTAAAAAGCACCGCCCCGCTACACTTTCTCCGTCTGTTCTCTTCTATACCTCCGATCCTAGAGACAATATCACATCTCAAGAGGCCCTGCGAGTATAGTAATACGACGAGATCCCTTCTTTGATATCATCTTTTTGTTAGGGGTTGACCACTGGAAATGAAGGATAGGGTAGGGTGGGGGGCCGAATATGAATACGAGGGCGACTAGAAGCCTTACCTTACGACCTGTGAAAAGGAATTACAGTTGCTATGGGATCTACAGGGAGGGAGTTTTACCTGGAGCTTCTTGAGGTCATCCTAGCTATAGAAAACAGTCCTAATACCAGGGCGGAAGGTAAAGCTCCTGACTTGGGCCAAAGGCCAGGGAGAAACACAAAAAGGGAGGCATAGGAGTGAAGCCTGGGAAAGCTTAAAAGAGAGTTCTTCAGATCACAGCATGCCTTCACCGAAATGTATCCTTACTTTCGTCTGTGAAGTCAAACGACATATTCCTCACAGATTCAACTGAGCAAAGCTAGCAAAGACTAGTAGACAAGCAAAGACCAGCGGTGACCCGCCAGAGCCGCTCTTACGGGAGCGAGATCACATAGATAGAGGAGGGCTTCCTATCGACGAATCTCGATCACTCCTCAAATCTACTAGCCATTCTATAGATTCCCGTATTTACTAATAAGAGTATCAACAGTTTTTCAAACCGTATCCTATCACCACAGGATCCACTGCACCCCGAATGTGAATCTTGACGAAGCTTGTGAGCACAGCGGGGGCTTTTTTTATGGAGGCTGTACCGTTTAGGAGAACTAATGGGAAACAACGAGAAGCAATGAACACTACAATATGCCGACCTACCTCAGCGATTAGTGTGCGGTAGTAAGCAGGAAACTACACTCTTGTTATAGCTGCACTCTTGTTACGGTAAAAGCCGTGATGGTTAACTTATACACTTCCCCCCTACCGTTTCTGGTGCCACAGGAAACTGGAGTTGCCTCTCCCAGGAGGTTTGTTGTATCTTTCTCTCTGTCCGTCTCAGTCGAAGACTAAAGGAGAATACCAGTACTCTCGGTGTGCTTTCTCCCCTTGACCCAAAGCGGAAATTTTGAACGTCCTAGCTTCGTTCTCAATTATTCTAATTTTTGCGGTATTTATCGGCGAGGTTCGCACTCCTACTGCCCTCCCAATTAGGGGAATGTGGGAGATGGGACAGAAGACAAAGACGCACTAAAACCGACACCTTCTCATGGATCAAAGCGCCAGAAAGTGCCTTGAAATTAGATCCGGAAAATGATCATACAGTGTAATCATACCGTAAGAACTCGAATAATTGAACCTCACGCTAGGATGTTAGGGTTGCCTCTGCTGGTAAGGTCTAGCTCTTTTTTCTTTTTTTTTTTATGTCTTAAGTTCGGGCTGAGGGGGTCAGTTTTCGCTGTGCGCTCGCCCTCCTATCTAAGAGAGGAAATTTCGGACGTCGTAGCGCGAGGTTCAATTATTTGAGCTCTTACGGTATCCCAAGTGCAGCAAACGGCTTCCCCATCTCTTTAGAACCATCATCTAGAGCGGCTAGCCTTCCATTCCTAGTTCCTCAAGGCATACGGATGGATGCTCCCAATCCCGAAGATTCTCTTTTGAATTTCTAGATTTGGGGAACTAAAAGGCATGTCATCACCGATATTATGCTGTTTTGTGGTAGCCACGATGAAGGCAGTGGCAGTGGAGGAGGGACAAGTAACAATCAGGACAGGGATAACGTCATATCGAGTTTTTCCGAAAGCACAGCCCAGAGTGCTCAATCTCACCTGCTCAAGAGCTGCCGTGTGCACCTGGATCAATAGGGCAATCATCGGGAATTCGGTATTTCAATTCTCAAGCCTGCAGCCCTATTCTGCGATTCTAGCTTAGCCCGTGCCACCGGCCCAGGAAATCCGAATGGCTTCAGTTCTTGTTTCCC
>Ga0307507_10003408_pt1 | contig 30933 bp, 39 predicted proteins | sample 7_EM_MG_FD_207223 | JGI IMG/M metagenome (GOLD analysis project Ga0307507, IMG submission 207223) | Populus trichocarpa ectomycorrhiza microbial communities from riparian zone in the Pacific Northwest, United States - 7_EM | ecosystem: Host-associated > Plants > Roots > Unclassified | place... | reverse complement strand
CCCGTAAGCAAAGCGGGGTGTGCGTTTGAGTAGAATGTAGGGGGGGGGTTGTAGAGGGCGAGGAGCTTGACCCAAATCCCATGCCCCAAGGGTGCCCTTATATAGGGGTTCTTCCCTCAACCCTAACCCTGCGTGAGTCATACTCTCGCGTCACGCGACTCATGACTCATAGTGACTCATAGTGTGAAATCCATCAGCTGACTCGTTTGAGTCAGCTGCGCCCTATCTCGCCACCAATCAAAACTCATAAAACAAATCATGTGCCCTAACGGGGTCACATGCGTGAAACCCATGACCCATAAATATGAGTCATGTGCGAAATACATAAACCACATGACCACGAATGTGTGTCATGTCAAATATCAACCAATAATAATAAACCAATGACACGCTACTATTGCATTGTCATGTGAGAACCCATGAGTCAACTGATCTCATAGCGTGAAAGATATCAAACCGATGACTAATAACTATTAATCATGTGAAAGTCTGCCTTGCTTAGTCAACTTTTGTGACGACGATGTAGATTTAGCCTCTACGGAACGTAACAACAAGGCTATTCTCAATACTATGGTAAGCATGTCTATACAATGGCGGTGGGGGGCAGACTGCGAATGAAGGGTTCTGGGATGCCTGCGGACGGATCCAGGCTGCTGGAAGTGGGGGAGTGGCGAGGGCGGCACCCAATGTGGACAATATGGTAGGGGTACGCCGGATGCCGGAGACAAAAAGGTAAGGTGGCGCACAGTGGTGGGACGGAATGGGCCGCGACCAGCACGCAGGGCGCTTGGAGAACGAGAAAGGGCAGTCGCGATGCACCAGACGCAAGACATGATATGCAAAGGGTGACCGGACGGCCAGGGCGCAGAGGACGCCTGGGGCGGAGGCGGCTTCTCCGGATGGGGACGTTATGCGTCAGGAGTGAAAGTTGTCTTTGCTGATGCACCCCCGGAGGGGCTCTTCATAGTTTCTGATGCCGATAGTCAGCCTGTAGAGGTGCAAGAACCATTTGGTAATGCTAGTTCGCCAGTTACCCCCCTGCCAGACACTGCAGACCCTTCCAACGTTACCGCCGAGGACATCGTAAAGAAGTTGAGGCTGGCCGCTAATTGGCTCATGATGGATACTCTGGCTTCCCGAGATCAGGGTGTAAGCCATCCGCAGTCTACTAGTTCTCCCGATGTTCCTGCTGCGGAAATGATGATTCAGTTGAGACAGTCCGCTGAGTGGCTCCTGAGGCCTGATAGGAGATCAGGTGGAAGGAAGCGGTGCTCTCCCCTTGTAAATTTCCAGTGTCGTTATCCAAGTCAAGTTCTTCTAGGTTGGTCTGGATGCTGTTCCCCTTGGTTACACATTTTATCTCACCAGCAACCCCGGTCTGCACTGACACAATATATCTAACTCTTATTAGTGTAGTGGCTAGTTCCAAATCGCCAAAGCAGACCCAATGGGCCAGGCTGGTCCACGGTCGGAGCAGACGCTTTCTATTTCCCCTTTTGCTTTTTTTCTTTTTTCTTTTTCTTTTTTCTTTGACAGGTACTGGATCCTTTTTTTCAGTGTTCTGTATTGGTTTTCTTTACTTATTTCTTGCATTCATCCTCCTGTGTGCTCTTGCTGGGCAGTTTTTCGTCTGCTCTGGCACCAAAGATCGTGGTGGTTTTTTGCTTTCCTTATTGCGCTTCATTTCTTCCCATTTTTGCCTGGCCGTGTTTCATCTACAATTACCCCTTTTGTTTGCATTCTATGTTCTTCCATCTAGCATAATGTGCACTTGCCTCCACCATATACCCTCCTAGATTGGCGTTCCCAGCCTTTTACCCATACCCCTGCCCCATCTGGGATAGTCCGCTTGGCAAGTTTACTTGTATTAGATTTAGTCCCCGCATGATAAGAGCACTGTTTAATTTTCTTATGAACGGATCCCCACGCTGTTCACCGCTTCTCTTCAGCGGCTCTGGAGAAACTTGAATGTGCTTGTCCCAGGCAAGAAGTATTCAAAAATACGAGTTTTGGGTTTGTATGGGCGCTCAGACAATCACCGGGGTTTTACCATCTACTTTTTTTAATCCCAGTTTTCCAATACTTCTTGCCTGGAATGAGTCTTCCATATTCGAGATACTCATCCGCCAGTCATCCTAAACCGAGGGACAAGTTGTAAACATGGCATCCCCTTAAGAACGCGAGCGGACCCTTGCAGTCAGCTACAAAGTAACTCCCCCAAAACACCTTCATTGACTGCTGTTTTGCATTTCCTGACACAATCTGCATTTTCTACAATTACAATATCTTAAATTCAATCTATTCTTACAACTACTATTTTAATATCAGAGCCATGACTGAATGCTGACATATCACGTGAGGCCCAGCAGCTGGGAAAAAGGCAGACGCAGAAAGGAGTCTGCGATGGACATCTCCAGAAATCGAAATCCCAAGAGGCTTTAGGTAAATTGCCCTCATCTCTCTCTCATGCTGGCAGTATGCGTTCCCGACAAATACAATCCGGATCAGGCCCGCAGCCAATTTCAACGCAATCTCCAGTAGCACAGGCTCATAATAACGAGCCTGAATGGCAGGACATGGGGGAGGACTGTATGGACTCAGAGGACGGAGAATATGATGACGATGGCTCGAGTGGGGAGAGCATGAAGGAGGATGCGGAGGAGGATCTAGGAGATCATGGGGCACAGAGACCAATAGAGACCAGGTACGAGTTTGTGGAATCACAACTTTCGGTGATTTCTCTCTTAGACACACCTGGTGGGAGATCGAATATACAGATTGAATTGCCTGAACTGACAACACCTGCTTCCTGAGTTAGCAGGACACATTTTACGGTGCACATCAAGCCGTCCGGAAATGTCTCACCCACTGCATCAAGTATCATCTCAACACCTGCAGGCCCCATCCCAGTTGCAGTACAATATGAGCAGTCTGCAAGACCCCAGTTGCTCAGAAGCCGACGAACCAATGCTGTTGGGACTGAGCTCACAATTCAGAACAAGGCACATGAGCTAATGTGAAACTGGACGCTTTTTGTTGACCCATTCCCAGCTCAAATCAGATTGACTAAGCAGGTTCATCAATGTTGGAGCGATGCCCAGTGTATATCAGGTTTGCCCCACTTTTCAGACGCAACCCCACACTCGAGTAGTCAGGTAAGTCCCCTAGGAAAACTATACCCATATATCATAAGCAGGACTGAATCGGGAATCCGGCGGACGTTGGTGGGATATATACGTAGCAAGCACAGTTCCGCAAGATCTCAGTACCTGTATTCCATGAAGAAGATAGTGGCAGCACTCTACAAACTCGATACTGAGGACCAGGTAGCCTGCGCACGAATGGTGGAATATCTTTTGAATGAGGACCGCTTTAACTGTTGCCCTAATGGCTATGAGATAACCTTTTCTACTTTGTTCTTCCAGACCATTTCAGTCCGCCGTTAAACTAAAGGAATAAACAGCATTTTGAACTTCGGTTCCTCCCACCTCAGATCCCGGATCTGATATTCGCGCAATTTTATAGCAGTAAGAAAAGCAGAGGCAGAATGGATCCGGAGTTTCTTGAGAAGATAAATGCCCAGTTCCTGTGCCGCCTGACCACTGCTATATTATGCTATGCGCTGCGCTGCTGGCAGACAGGCGTCTTTATTGACGAGGTTCACTTCACACATTCTAATTCGGGAGTTAAGCCGCCATTAATTGGAGTCCGCGGAGAAAATCTAGTGATATGCTAGGGGGATGGATGGAACATGTGACAGGACTGTTTAAACGTCAGCTGGACACTTGGGCCAAGAGTAGGAAATTCCAGACTCAAATCATCAGGCGAATCAGGGAGAAGTTGGAGGAAAGAATTGCTAAGGAGCGTAACACCAGTGTAGAGAGAACAATGGGATATTCAGACAATTTGGAGGTGTTGAGGGAGGAATTTGGGATGGGTCCAAAAGAGGCAGACTCCCAATTCATTCAAAATCCGACAGGCGGTCCGGAGGAGATACACAGAGGAGATACACAGCCAGGCCAACTAGGAGGCCCGAGCCCAGCAGGGCCCAATAGTAGTGTAATAAATTGACAATAATATCCAAGTGGGAGTGAGGAGTTAGGTTTGTAGATAATCAATAGAAATAATAAGGTACTTCAAAATGCCGATAGGGGTCAGCGATAAGGGGAGGGAGAAGTGAGGCAATGGTTATTCGGGAAAAAATATGCAATGAATTCAGCAAACACAGAGGAGGACAATCATGTGAAACAAAGTTACGATGCCCAAGCAAGCCAAGAGATACACTTCTAGTGGGAGAGGGAGGCATTACTGGTGAGGGATACAAGGAGGGCGGACAGGGGACGCCGGACAAAGAGTTATATTATCAGAGAAGGTGCCGACATGAAGACAAAGATCTGGCTGCCCGGATAAATGCGTTCGGCAGAGGTTGGAAATCCCAAGGTGTGCTGGGTGAATCAGGCTGGGAAATATAAATGTGTCAGGTGGATGAGAGATGGCTATGTAGATAACAGAGATTGGGCGAAGGGAAAGGGGTAAGGGAGAAGATGAATGGCTTCGGGAAAAGGAAGTGGACTGCAGACGGATCCGGAAGGAAAAGAGAAAAAATGAAAGGTTAGGCAGTGAAGGGAAATGGGTAAAGAAAAAGATGAATAGTGTTGGGGGAGGAGCAGACTGCGGACGGTTCCGCAAAGAGAAGAGCAAAAATAGGAGATTATGGGGTGAAGGGAAAACAGTAAGGAGGAGGATGAATGGTGTTGGGGAAGGGAGCCGACTGCGGACGGATCCACAAAGAAAAAAGAAAAGGGGGGGGGGGTATGGGGTGCTGAGAGGCTCTGAGGCTGTGAAAATCAAAAGGGATCTGGAAGACGGAAGGAAGCAGAATAAGGGATCAATGAAAGTCCATGGTTGAGAGAAGATGGAGAGTGCAGGAGAGTTGGCGCCCGGGGGCGTTTGGGATGCCTGGACGCAGAGAGTTGGCATCCGGACGAACTGAGTACACAACAGCCCATCCAGAATAGCGATTTGTGTCCAGTGCGCCCTGTGCGTCGAATGCACCAGGCACATCAGGCGTAAAGTGAAATCTTTGCTGATGAAAGTCGTCCTCCAGGTGAGTGAAAATCAGACACCATAATACCTTTACCACGACTTTCATTTTTCAGAGGAATGTTGTCATCTTTTATCCATATCCTGGATCGACCATTATTGGCATTAAATGTTGATTCATCATAGACAATTAACACAACTGGTCTCACACCAGGAGGTACACCAGATGGATATACTATGGGAAGCTCCTCATTCCTATTCTCATTAATCAACTCCCAACAGACTATTCGATTTTCTAGACCCTGTAAGGCTGGCAAGAATTGTGCTTGGCGATATGCAACATCAGCCCTCTCATGGCCATCCTTATAAACTCCGAGTCCTTTGCAGACATCGCGGAATTTGTAGCACATTTAATGCAATCATTTAACTGCTGTCTGGCTGCTGAGTGTATCTTGAACCTCTTCTCTGGTCTCTGCGAGAGCGGCGAATTGGGCATTGGTTTCAGAGGAATATGGCTCAGGGGGATTCTTCAACTCGAGCTTTTCTTCAAATAGTAGGATTCCAGTTTGCCAATATTCTGAGATGGCATAAGCAACACTCTGGCCTGTAATTGCTTCACCTGCTCCAGCCAAATATTCTCCAAGTGCAAGTTTAGTGCCCTTGTCATTAATCAATCGATAGAGCATTGGGGACTTGCCCTGGTGGGTAGAAGGAATATGCTGACTCTTGATCCAACTCTTCTTATTTTGGATGATTTGATTGCGTACACGGTTCCCGCGACCATTTGCTGCTGAAATGAGAGAGGCTGCCACTGTCCGAGTTCTTTTCCAGAATGTTTTGTGTAAGCCATATTGTTGAAACTGAAGAAACTCCTGTACTTGCAAATGATGCTCAAGGTCTTGACCTTTTGGTGCTCTCCACTTAGATTGCAATAGTCTTCCCATATCCTGAATCCCTATGTAATTGCCAGTCGAAGATTACAAACAATTAAACATACAGGGTCAAAACATACTATTGGTTAGGATTTGATATTTAAAGCGTGTTGATTGATACTTTGACAAGACAGGCCAGTTTTTAATTGTCTCCACCAAATCCTCATCCTCCTGATCTTCATTCTTCTCAAGATTTTCCTCATATTCAGTCTACTCATGCAACTCCCCCATTGGATCAACCACTTCTTGCTCCTCATGAGCTCCAGCATTCTGTTCTTCCTCTAGGTTAGATCCCTCGCCACCTACCAGCTCTTCTTCTAACTCTACCACTGGCTCCACTACTATCTCTTCCCTTCTCTCTTATTCCTTCTTCTTACATCTCCATATCGTATGGCAACTGGAAGCCTTCCCTCCTCTTCCTGCTCTTATCTGTACAAGTACAGGGTGCGATATGGTATGATATGATAGCACTTAGTGAGTTAGATCCAGTTGCGGTAGCCCTGTTTACTTCACTAATATATCTACTGTACTATAGTTTATCTAGCGGGGTGAGAGATTGTCCTGTCGTATGATACACTACAAGTTAAGGCCTACCATGCAAATTGCATTAAAAAACCACCCGGCCTGTCTGCCCAATGATATGTAGCGCTGTCATGTCAAGTTACTAATAGCCACATTTGCAATATTGTCACGAGAGCTCAGTGTCAGACAACTTTTATTCACTAATGCAAACATCCCACATCCCTCGTAGTTAATGCATGCAAAGCCCCCCCTAATTCCGCCCCCCCCCACGCTATTAACCTAACTTCGCATTCATCCCTCATCGAGCAAGCAAATAAAAATAAAACCTAATGAACCCAACCACTAATGCAAAACCCCCATTTCCGTTTCCATTTCCATTTCCAATTCCCTAAACCTACAACGAAAGTCCCATCTCACGAAGGACAAAAGCCACGATCACTAAAAACATATAACTGCCTTCAAACGTAAAAGTTTAATATCAAGGAAGAAGGAATAAGGGGAAAAGAAAGAAAGCGTATATAAAATATTCTCAATTTAGACATAAGAAAATACCATCGTGTAGCAAGGTACTAAAAGGTTTCGTAACAGTTGATGGGGAGAGGAGGGGGACAAGCGAGACAGAAAAACAACACCGACACCAGTAATCAGGTAAAGCAGGAGGGAAGGAAAAAACGCAATCTGTGATGACACTAAAAACGGGAAACGATGATGAAAAGTGGAAAAGAACGAGGAAAAGAATGAAACCCGATCATGTCTCATATACCCCTTTCCTAATTTTTTTGTTCGGTTTGTATTTCATCATCAATCAATCAATCAAAAATAAATCACTCGCCTCATTAAAGAGTGTAGAAAAAAGAAAAGAGAAACTCTGGTGATCCATCCGCTTTTGTTTTGTTTTTTAAAGCGCGATCGCCGGCCCCTCCAAATCCAATCCCATAACGCTCTTCTTCTGGGAAGCTGCGTCTTTGAGAAGCCCTCCAAAATACTTGAATGCGACTTCGCTCTCCTTCTCAGTCCTTCTCTTCTCATCAATCGTGGTGCCTTGCTTCTCAATGGACTTGTGGAAGGCAGCCCTAAGCTCATCAGCCGGGAACCCAAGAACCTTCCTGCACTCCTTAGTAATTCTCTCAGAATTGCTGTGAACGTAGTCCATCTCCTCCAATTCCTTTCTGATCTTCTTGGCCAATTTCCTTGGAACAGCGTTAGGGATGTCGGAGATAAGGAAGACCGCACCAGCAACACCAGCAATAAGAATGGCCGGAACGATCAATTTTTTAGTAGTCTTGGGACCAAGGAAGCTGGTAGCTTTCCACAAGCCATCGACCCAGCTACTGATACCAAACATTTGACCGCCAGCAACGGTAGCGACTGTGAGACTCAAGCTCATTCCCGCAACCTTCTCTTGCTTATCAAAGTCGAAGAAATCGAAGGCATTAATCTCGGTCTTAATGCTCTTGCTCAAAAGGTGCTTCTTGCGAGAGAACATATACTCTGGGCGGAAAGCTTTCTCGACATACTCACTTCCCAAATGAAGGACACCCATGGACTTGATTTGAGCAACACCCTGGGCAGTCTGGGTCCTGGCAAATCCCTCTGAGGCAGTAACGGAATCCTGGATCTTCTCAAGCATGGCATTCTTGGTAGCCTCAGCGAAAGCATAGGCCGAAAAAAGACCGTCATACTTGACTGAAGACTTTTCGTTGAGACGGGAAATTGTGCTGGTGATAGTCTTACGTGCGTGCTTGTAGACGGTAGTGCAAGTCTCGTCAATTGAATTGTCAACATTCTCGGAGACTTCCGTGCGTGCCTTGACAGACTTCTCAAACTCTGGTGCAATCTTGTCAAGCTCATCGCGGACCTTGGACAACTCGGCCGAAGTAGCCTCCTTGTTGACCTCTGCGAGAGTTTCCAAATCCTCAAGAACATTAAGCAGATAAGTCTTGGCTGGTGCCAACTTGCTTCTGGCTCTCTTTTCAAGCACAAACCTCCTCAAGCTCTGCTCCAACTTGTCGAACTCCTGGCACTTGGCAGTGTCTTCTCCATCGATAACCGCATTGGATGACACAAAATGTACGAGTTCCTTGGCGTCCTGGTGGGTTCTTGGTGAAAGACTAGCGACCTGCTCCAAGATGAGTCGTTGGCATCTAGCTTTATCCCTAATGTTATCGAAACGATTGACGACAATGAAAATATAGGCCTTTTCGTGAGCGGCATTCCAGATGAACTCCTTGGCTGACAAAGTAAAGTGATTCTCCGCACTCAAAACAAAAACAACAACATCAATCTCCTCCTGTCGAGCGAAAACAGCAGTGGTCTTGAGCGAATCAAGATTGAGACCAGGGGCATCGATAAGAGCGATGTCGACAACGCCGTTGCGGAGAAGAGACTGATCAACCGACCGGGCGTCCTCCACATATATCTTGACCTGAGAGTATCTGTCGTTCTCAACAACAATTTCCTCCAACTTCTCCAACGGGTAAACATCGTATGTGCTCTCATCATTACGGTCATATGCTGGTCCATCAATGGGAATTGCGTGGAACTCTTCAACCGAAGCATTGTCTCTAGCATCTAGAACCTCACAGAAGATGCTTGTGCAGGGTTGTTGGTCCTCAGGGAGCACCTTCTTGCGGAGAAGAGCATTACAGAATGTCGATTTTCCCGCATTCAAATCACCAGTAACAAGCACTTTCGATGCGGTATCATCGATTCTCTCCCGAAGCGCAGAAAGGTGTTTGAGGGACTGAGAAATTTTTCCATCCAACAAAGAAGCAATTGATGACTTTTCGAGCGAGTGAACGAGCTCTGATGGTGAGAGCGCCCCAAGCTTGAGATCCAACTTCAAAACGTTGAACTCCTGTGCGATCTGTGGGGTGACCAAGCGAGGCTCCGATGTTGTTGTGGGCTGTTGTGGAGAACCGGTATCTGATTGCGAGGTGACGGACCTTCTCATGGGAGGTGGAGAGTGTGCACCCTCAGCTCCAGATGATTGACTGCGTGCTAGCAATGGTGCCTCCACCACACGCTGAACGGATGGGTAATGTGCCGGCCATTTGCTATTGTTGTGTTGGAATTTCTGTAGACCCGGTTAGCGTACGGTAGACCGAGACATCCAAAGCGGCAAGTACCTTGAGTGTATCAGCAGCATGGGCAATAGAGCGGCCAAGAGCGACACGATTCTGATTGCTGTTTAAATGTCAACAAACATCATCCCCTGGACAAACGAACACGCCAAAAAAAGAATAAACATACTAGTGAAGTTGGCTGACATGGCTCGCCCACAATCTCCTATCGGCGTCGGCTAGTAATCAAGAGTCAGCATCAGCACCTTGTTTTTTTCTTTTCAACATGGCACCCGGGGAATTATCGACGAAGGGGACAAAGGATGGCGGGATTAAAAGATGGGATTCGACTTACTCGCTTGTCCCGGATTCAAAACCGCCACAGCAGGATGATCTCCTTCACCCCCCACAACAGAGCCGTAACCAGAGTCGTCGTCGTCGCCCACGATGCGAGCGGCGAGCGCTGACGGAGACTGAGAGCCTCGACGCGGGTTCTGGGCGTATTGGGACGCCATTATTCAAGAGTGGGCAACAGTTGCTGGTTGCTCTTTAGCAATGGATGTTGACAGTTTGGTGGAGAAAGGTTAGATTGGAAGGAGTGTGGTGGAGAGGGGTTGAGAGGGGAGGTGTTGGTGGGTGGGTGGAAGGAACGGAGGAACAGGGTGATGGCGGAGTGACGAGAGTTTGTTTTTAGTATGGACGAGCGAGGGGGCGAACAGAAATGGGTCCCGTTTTTTCTTCTAATTTGTGTGTGTGCAGGGCGAGTTTCCTTTTACCCTCCCCTCCACACGAAAATGGACGAAAAAGGCTCTATCTCTCCTCCCATTTGACGTGGCCGAGAAGGCCAAGACGAAACTAAAGGAAAAAAAAGGAAGGGGCCTGCTGACTGGACCAATAACCCCGCAGACCCTGTACGCAACCACTGCGAAGATCCCAGCACCCTAAGAAAAACCTCATCCATCGGTGCTCCTTCCCTTACGACATTCACTTCCGAAGCTGCCAAAAACGTGGCCACAGAGGGCGGGCCTATGGTCCTAGGGGATATCATAGATGGAAGTGGAGCGATTGGGAGGGTCTTTGCTCGCCCTGAGCCCCAATCCGACTTTTTTTTAAGAAAAGATACCGGTACGGTATACGAGTGCTGCACATATACTCGTACAAGGTATAATCATAGTATCATAGATAGAAATTCAAAATTAGACCATCAAACCCCTCCCCTCTCCTCCCCTCGAATGTTTCGAAAAAATCTGCACCAAAAAACCGCCAATCAACGCCAGCCCACTCGTTCACAAACAGCCACAAGCACTCTACTCGAGTACCATACCTACAGGACTTAAATATGCACCTTGACTTTTCTTCTGTGAGCGGTGAATCCATTAACAACCCCCTCTTCATGCGGTGTAGGGTAATAGGTGCTGGTATGGTACAATACGAGTATGGTAAGAGTGTATCTCCATACAGTCATGCAATGGCCAATCCAGTAACCTCGCCGAAAAAATACCAAGCCTTGCAAACCCCCACTATTCGTCCACCCCCCCGCGGATTTTGATCTCTACCTCACACAAGAGGAACAAAGGATGATGATGCTGCGGTGCATGTCAAGATCCTCGCATACCTGCTTAGACTACTCGCGCCCTCCATCCTGATCAACTAGGCGCTCAGCCGAAAAGTGCGATTGTCAATCATACCGGTGCCATGCTGCAGAGTAATCCTCCACGTTATGGTCCGCATGCACGGCAATGCAAGTAGCTACTCGAGTACGATGGAAGAGTGCTTTGAGAAGCACATAACCAAACCTTCCTGCCATACCATTTAAAAGATTGTAACTTACAATTCTATACAGCACCACTTGTTCCGCGGCAGTCAGGTTTGGTTACTTATCATAGTTGAGCACTCACTCTTTCTCCACCCGTTTGACCAAATAACCACTCTCTCCAGAGGCTGAAACGCAACTTATGCAAGTATACCATGTTATTCTCCATACTTCCCTAGGGCCTGGAGGTTTCAATGATGGAGATATCTTGCCTTGGAATGAGACGAAACCCGAGTCCGACAGCTGCTTCCTTGCTCGAGTTCGCATTCGATAGACTGACCCAATTCGCCAAAAATATGGTGACCCTGGCCCTCCGGACTCCAATTCTCAGGCAAGAGATTCCTCTCCTGCCAATACTGTAGGTTCCTCCCCCGTTCAGGGGCACTCTCTCGTACCCAAGTATCCCATCCCTCACAATCCTCTATCAGCCCGAGCACTCAACCAATGATCAGTTAACCTCTGTCAATAATATCTAGTATCATGCCCACACTGGCCACAGATGGACTGTTACTGCACCTTATTCTAAGCAAACACCGAACCGCCACAAAAAAGCCGAAAAGAACCCAATCCCGCCTCCCCACCCATCGTCCGCTCATAAAGCCACAGCCTGACTCCACAAGCGAGCGTTTCCACCACTCACCCATACCTACTACAAAGCCCGTATAACTTGGGGCCTTCTCGTCACCTCCACCAAAGGCCAACCCCACCTGTTTCCGCCGAAACCGGAACCACAAGACGGTCTTGGGTCTATTAAGAGAAACTCGATACTAGGATTAAGATTCCTAAACTGCGAGTTTTCCAGCAAACCTAAAGCAGAAGACTATGAGACCAAGTTCGCTTGCCTGAATAGATCAGCATTTGTTCTGCAAGCCAGAGCCGAGAGACAAGCCAATTGGGCACCACCCTCGACTCTGAATATCCAACGTAATCCATCCTCATGAGAAACAGCCAATGGAACAATGGCCCTCAGCTCCCGGTCACGAAGGAGGCCAGCACTCACTTGGGTGATCTCTTGAGAGTCAGCTTCTGCAGCCTTCGAGAGGTACCGTATGCCCAATTCCTCCGCAATTTCAGTCTCTAGTGGCTATGTCCCGCATCCAACATCGTAAGTCGATCATCTACTTGCGCGGCCGAGTTGAGGTTGGACACCTAAGGCAGCAATTCCCATACAAAGTAACGGACCTCAACTCGGTCGCGCTAGTAGATCTCTGCCAGCACCGTGCGTGCCAACGAATTCGCCGCGCTTGTTAGCCCTTTCTAGCACTTATCGGCGAAGCAGGTGAGGGAAGCGTCGAGTAATCGTGGAGTATGCATCTCGTGCGTGAGTTTGGCTCATGCGATGCTAGCGGAAAAACGAAAACAGGAGAACAGCCAGCCTGATTACCGTACTCGTCTGTACGAAGAATATCAGAGTGTAGGTTGCCATCTCCGCAGTGACCGCCATTGCACTCACGATTCGTGCTGGGTTGATATGTAAAACCAGGCCCACGGTTCCAATGAGACAAACAAGACCCATGCCATATTCCATGAGTCTGTATCGAACTATCCGATAGGATTTAAAGAGAAAAAAAAACGACAGCTACCCGGCCTTTAGGAGACCACTACCAAAGTAAGGCACCATAGATCATAATATAGGACCACCTTCCCTACGTTCCTTTTTGTCCCTCCTTCCTTAAATACCGAATCCTACCTTTGCATTTAAACGCTTGACGTAAATTCCGTACCACAACTAGTAAGCCGCTCTCGCACCCGCCCATAGTCCCATACAGTACAACACACCAAACAATCTATAATATCAATGCGAAAGAAACCGTTACAACCCGCAGCCAGCTTATCGAACCCACAAGCCCTCTTCACGGGAAGGAAAGCTTCCACAGCCCCCTACTGTACCTTACTTACCCTGCCCCCTACCATACAGGTAACACTACCGGTATAATAATTATATTCATAATAATATTATATTCTCGAAACTCCCATCCCATCCCATATCATACGGTAGCTTATGACATGACATGACATACCCGCCACTACGAACGAAAAAGCTTTCTCCTTCATACTCCCTAAACTAGACTAACACTACCGCTTCAATCTGATCTAAGATAAATCTATCCAAGATAGATAGATGACGGTTACCTCCGTCACCTACCTGCTTGCATTGCTTTACCGGGACAAATGCCTTACGCTAGCGCTCCAATCAATAAAGACCGTCCCTTCATTACATATTATAGTCTAGCGTCGGGAAGCGGGAATGAAAACAAGGGTCTACTGTACTCGTAATATCCTGACGTTTGGGCTGATATGATATTGCGTGCTCTGGCCGAATTTTGGCGGTAACTAGCCACCGTTGCATTAACAAAACGGGCGAAGGGGGAGGGGGAAGAGGAGAGCTACGGTTACAGTAGCCCGTTAGTATGGTATATCAGTTAGTAATGATGCCAGTGTCCATCTCTACCGTACTCGATCGCCGTATGAATACGGTGTCTTCGGGGACGGATTTTTCACCCCATTTTTTCAAAGATATCATTCCCCATTGCGTGCCTGAGTGCGAGTATGTCTTAGACTACCGTACATTTCTGGAGGTCCTGCAGGCGGGTTGGGATGGAATTAGGTACTATCGGCACGAGTACGAGTACTCGTAGCCCGCAGGCTTAGTCTACTTCTCGCATGTGAACTTATCCCCATTCCCGTGGTCCTATTGGATATGGGCGATTTGTTTCTCGCACCTCTAAAACCTCAAATTGACCTATCATGCCAGCCACTAAAACTTTCACAGGGGATTACTTCAAATAATAAAAAGAAAATACCAACTCGGCCACAAAAAGAACCTATGTACCACACCCTGTCTGCTTAACAGACGTGACCATTCTAAAGCGACACAATTAAAAAACTCCAGTTATAGTATGAAAAATACACGAGAAAAGCTCTACAAATCATCTAAGAAAAGAACTTCTTGTAGGCCGCCTTCTCCTTCTCTTTTCTGGCTGCAAGCTTCTTTTTAGCTACATCCAGTTCCTTTATCACAGCCGCGTTGTCGGGTGCAAGCTTATGTGCTTCCTTCAGGTCATCCAATGCACAATCCTCATCCTTCAATGCAACCTTCGCTATGGCCCTCCTGTACAATGCCTTTGCTCTCTCGGGTCCAGTCACCTCCTCGATGGCAAGAGCTTTGGTTGCGGCATCCTCCGCTTCCCTATGCCCCTTCTGCTTGTTGTGTAGAAGCGCAATGTTGGAGTACAAGGTGAACTTCAACGCCTTGATGTTTTGGAATACCTCTGGTGAGTCACCCTCAACAAGTGCCGGGTATTCCGCCAGGTAGCGTAGGCCCTTCTCGTATTTGTCCAAACCAAGCTCGATGTCGCCAGCCTTGAATGCTTTGTTACCAAATTCCTTGAGCTCGGTTCCGACTCGTAAAACGGTAGAACCGTCCATGTCTGGATTTTCATCATCAGGAAAATCTTCGTAAGGGTCACCTGTCCCATCATCCTTGCGCAGGCCAGCGGCCTCGGCATCGGGTCCATTCAGTTCACCGCAGTCTAAAACATAGTTAGCATGTATTCATTTATATGTAGAGTTCTTAATAACGCAGTATTTACCCTCAATCACAACAGGTTTTCCAGGTTTATCGGTGTTATCAATCTTAAGATCCTCGATCTTCCTGATTGTGCTCTTCCCAGATAGGACTTCGCCGAAGACTACATGCTTTCCGTCGAGATGAGGAGTCGAGACAGTGGTGATGAAGAACTGACTTCCATTCGTACCGGGACCAGCGTTTGCCATAGAAAGCAAGAACGGTCTGTCATGCTTCTTCTCGAAATTCTCATCCTCAAACTTGGTGCCGTAGATCGATTCACCACCAGATCTAATAACATTCTGTCAGCTTTTTCTAATGAAAGCTGTGGGTTTGGGGTAGGCGGAGAATGTACCCATTGCCAGCAGTGAAATCACCACCTTGAATCATAAATCTCTTAATAACGCGGTGGAAGGTAGAGCCTATGAGATCAGGCCAGTCAGCAGATGTGGAGGATTAACTGAAAAGTCAGGCCTACCTTTGTAGTGCAACGGTTTTCCACTTTTTCCAATACCCTTCTCACCGGTACAAAGCGCACGGAAATTCTCAGCAGTCTTGGGCACGACTAGACAAATGGTTAAAATACTGTTCGGGCGTCCATTGAGTAACAAACTAGGAATGCTTACTGTCATTATACTAATGTCAAGTTAGCCTCAGATGTTAAAGGTCTAGAAGAAAAATGATGGTTGTGTGAAAAACCTACCAGCTCGAAAGCAACACGTTCAGCTCGTTTCCCCGCTATCGAAATGTCGAGGTAAACTCGAGGGCGGCCTACAGGCAAAGGCCACAGTCAGCCCAAAATTCATTTACCCCACCAAAAAAAAAAAAAGAGAGAATACCCCGCGCATCTAAAGAGTAGAGAGACAAGGAAAAAAGGAGCAAAAAAAAAAAAAAAAACTTACTGGGAGTACCAACGGGGGTGGTAGCAGGTGTAGCGGTTTCTTCAGACATCGTTCGTTGTCGTTTATTAACGGGTGGTTGATCAATTGGAAACACTTTCGGGTTAAGTGGTGGAAGGTGAGGATACGGAGATGGGTATAGAACTGGTGTTGGTGCTGGTGTTAAGGAAGCGTTTCGAGCCCTTTTTGAAGATACGCGGAAGGTTCCAGAGCCCCCTCCTCCTCCTCCACTCCCGCCTAACAGATCTGAACTGTACGGAATAATTCTAGCCCCGGCATGCTTTTCCCCACCAACACTCCCACTCCCAACTTGTGTCCCACCGCCTATGCTTGACCTCAATTGCTCGAGAACGTTCCAATCCTGTTGCTGCACGAGCGAAGAAACTTGCATGGTTTCCCAAATAGCTTTTTTTTTCTTTTCTTTTCTTTTCTTTCTTTCTCCTTTCCTTTCCTTCTTCGCGATTGACCCTATTTCTTGTTGTGTAATAAAAATAAGGTCTCGTTTGGTTCCTCCTTTTGCGCTGGGTTATGATATCTTGTATGTCTTTATTGCGACTTTATGATTTTTCTTCTGCTTTTCAACAAGAGAAGGGGAGAAGAAAGGAAAAAGTATATCGGGGGTGGTAATATGGGTGAGGATAATGTATTAAGGACGGGTAGTTACTTTCGGTACGAACAGATGAGGAAGGAAGAGCTTTCAGAAAACTTTTGGACTACTTTTCACATTGGCGACGTGCGCCCATCCCTATTTAAAGATAAAAGGGGGAGGGAAGAAGGGGTAAAAGAGTAAGGTGGGGTGGGTGAGGAAGGAGAGCTCTTCCGAGTGACCACGCGTGAGAGGCACCTAGCATCCGGGGAGGACTCACTCTTCCTGGTCATTGAACTGATTTGCGGGGTTTTTCAATATCTTACAACTCTTTTTACCATCTTATGTCAACGCAGTGGATAGGGAGAGAGGCGAAAGGGCAGGGGGAGCTAGGGGGGGGAAAAAAAATTGGAAGGGGAACCAGAAGGAAGGGGGAACCAAAGCAAAGGCGTAAAAAGGGAAAAGGAAAGAAAAAAAGTTCTGGGCATCATACATATGGGAACCGGGTCACTTTTTGGTTGCTGGAAGCGGTGAGGCTTTGGGGCTAAGGCTGGGGTTGCGATTTTCGTCAAGGCAAAAAGTTATTTCCCCCATCAGGTGTGTGCAACAGAGGGGAACCTCATTCGTCGAGACATTCGGTATGGGCACCCTGAGAATGGTAATACGGGCGATAACCGGCAACAAGAGAGGAGACTACCCCATCAAAACAACAATGCCAGACTCTGTAGTTAGAATCAGGATTCTGGGGTTCAGGCCATGGTCATGCTGGATATTGAGCTATGTTGTCCCCAATTTTCGGGTCGCGATACTCCAAGCATGAATTCATAAAGATCCCCACCACCTTCGGATGCGATAGCGATCCGGCTTCGGATACTCGAAATATTCCATTTTTGTGCTGGCACGAGCATATTGGTACCTCACAACCTCGTACAGTTACTCGAACACAGGCTAGATGGTGTCGTGGAATGCCGAGGTAGGTACCAACGGGTACAGTACCTGATACATATGTACTCGAGCACTGGTAGCTACAGTAGCCCTTGGAGAGAATCGAGGTTCGAGTTGTGGACTTTCCTAAGATCCCTCCAACCGAGCACATTACACAATCCAGCACAGCCAAGTCAGCAGAGGGAAGAAAAGGGCAAGGAAAAAAGTAACAAAAAGCACTTCCAACAACAGAAAGAAAAAAAAAAAGAACCAACAGGTCTCTCTTCCCCACAAGCTTACTTCTTGCTTCCATGTCCTCGCAACCTTCTGGTCTCCCTGGGCACTTAACCACACGATCTGCTGTCCATGTTCTCATACTTGCAGATGGAGCGATCGTAGGGCCCTTCAAATCCTACCAAAAAAACCTCCTCCGGGAATGGAAGAATGAATAGGACAAAAAAAAATAAGAAAAAGAACTCACCCTCCACCCAACCTGGCGCAACCGTACCGGCAGATTCCGGTTATAAACTAATTAGGGAACCGCATCAGGGTACGGCACTGATATGCGAAGTTTCTTTGGGTCAAACGAACAAAATACCCGAAGAGAACAGGAGATGTGAAAAAAGGCCGAAAACGTTCGATCCAGATCGACTCCGCCTACAGTTTTGATACAAGCTGCAGCACAGTACACACCCTGAGGTCACCAATAATGTCAGTGCATGCGAGCACCACCATCACCACCACCGCCGCCGCCGCTTTCGTCTTGAGCGTCGTAAGATGTCTGTCCACGAAGGAAGACGCCAAACGACTACCGGTATTGTGACTTTACAATCTTTGATACGAAATGTACGGTACCGGCACGAGCACAACACTACCACATAGCGAACCGTACCATACGGCACTACACCGCATTCGCGCCGCAAAGGGAACCCTCAGCCCACCCGCCCTCGTAGCACTGGGAGTCAGGTGCTGTCCTCCTTTCGTTCAGCTTCCTCCCCGATACAGTATGGTACTTGCACCGTGAACTGAATGCCATTAGCCTCAGTCCCGAAAAAGAAAAAAACCCATCCAGTCCCCGGCCCTTCCTGTTGAATGCCACCAACGTTTTTTTGCACCACCGCAGCCAAGGAAATAATACTTCAACTTTTAAGCGAGAAAACATAGCCATGGGAAGTCCTACAGAATACACATTTCTTTTAAAATAAATCGGATCCTGGCCTGTTTATCGATATATTTGAAAGTCTTAGAGAGACATATCAAGTAGAGAAAATGTAGGGAAAACCAATTTTTTGTGGTGCCAGAAAAAGTAGTAAGCACGGCCTCACATGCTATCTATAGAATTGCTCTTTAACATTAGAGAAAGTTTGGAAGTTCAGTTTCTGGCTCATTTTTCCTCGTTTTCTATTTCCTTTTTCCTCTTCTTTTCCTTCCTTTTTTCCTTTTACGGGGTGGACGCGAGCAACTCTGAAAGTATGATATGATTGCTGCCATCATTTGTTACTGTATTCGAATGCAATGCGAAGGTTGAAACGTATCGTAAGTTATTCTGTGGGAAAGACTCAGAAGTCGCTGATGTTGAAAAGGTTGTCCCACTCGTGCCGGTATCATACCATAGCGCGGTCGACCGGTCGGCCGGGAATTTGTTTTTCCCGTTTGTTTTTGTTTTTCGCTTTCTCATTCCTTCCTCGAGCCAGTTGCGAGCCCGCCTGCTTTCAAACGGCCCCGCCGATCATCCGCAGAGCCTCTTTTGTTACGCATGATCCTTGGCGGGTCGCTCCTTGCCTGGTCGCTCCTTGCCTGCTCACTTTCTTGCCGCCTTTACATGTCCCTTCCTTCCTTCATGCGTTCCCAGGTTCATCCCTGGCCTCCCTACCGATGCTATCCTACGAGTACATTTCATTGCTATCAGCATCCTCCAATTCTTGATTTTTTTTTCACTTTCCTGTGAGAGTAGTTACTTTTTCCGCCTTCACTCCCACTCCGTCAAGCCCCCTTACGGTACTAGTACTTGATACCAGGTGTGCTCTTCACTCCCTCTCCCCCCTTACCTTTGCCCTGCCGGTGCTAGTGCAATTCCCCAGGATTCCGCACCTTCTTTTCTCTTCTCTTCTCTTCCGCATTTTCTTTTTTCCCTCCCGATTCGCTGCCGATATGAAAATAACACCCTATCATACGAGTACAAAAGGGGAAAACCAAAACGTAGTACCTCATAGTACTCGAGTACAAGCCAAGTATCGGTATCGGGCGGACGGGTGCGCGATGGGTTACCTTTGAAAAAAACCCCCCCAGACTCACAGCACCGTACCGAATCGAAGGAAAGGACAATACCGGTATGATACTTGTGAAAATCAAAAGCATCTTTTCGCAGTTACTGGCACTGTACTCGAGTGCTCGTGCCTCTCTAGCAAGATTTAGCCCTGGCGGGCGGCACAAAGTTCATTTCCACTGAAAGGACATCATACTTGCGCCACTGAATTGAAGCCAGACACTTGTGGTGGGAATTCCCATATGATACAAAGCGTCCAGCTTCGCCCCGGCGGGGGTATGGGGGGCCTAACTCAGAGGAAACCAGCATGGGCAGACCAGAGGCCTGTGAACTTCAGTAAATTTTGTGGCAACCTTTTATTTTACAAATGGTTTCCCAAATGGTTGGGTTTCTGTGCTCGTTGCACAGGATCAGTGCCGGCACTCACAGGCTACCGGTACCATATCCCTCCAGAGGAAGAGGATTTGCGCCACCCGCTAGGACAAATTGGGTCGGCGGGGAAGCACAAGTGCTGCACAACCGGGATGGACCCCGTATACTCGAGTAATCAGGTCTTGTGGCTTGTGTGCGGCAGTGATGGACCTTTCGAGCGCCGGTATCTAGAAATAGAGAAAAAGCCTCTTGGTGCCAAGCCTTTTTTCCCTTTTCCAGGATGCTTTGAGAGTTGCTGGAATATTCTGGCTTAGTAATAGTATGTTAATTCACCAAAAGCGGGATTATTACAGGTTAATCCCATAGCAAAATATCCATCAACCCTCTCCACGATACCAAAGGTGTGACCTGAGATATCCCGATTTTCTCTCGATCATCTATCATATCAGACTCGTACTTCTCATCAGACCGGTGGCTGAAAATCCTTCTGGGGGTTGAAGCTGGGCATCACTTCCTTGGCAAAGTACGTACTCCGGCTACAGACGTCGCTCACCATACCGCAAAAACTGGAATGATTGGATCATGCTATGATACTGTACCGCAGGACGTCCCGAACTTCCCTCCCCCCCTTTGGATTGCCGGTACGGGAGAAACACATAACAGAAAGGTCTTTCCTTTCACCCCTCAGTTGAGGCAAATAAAACGAAAATTACAGGTACAACAGACCTTTGCTCGGAGAGGCAACTCTAACGTCGCTGCGGGGTATGATATTCAATTGTTCTGGTTTCTACGGAATGTGCTTCAAATTTTTTCTTTTCTTTTTTTTTCCCTATCTTTCTTTGTTTCCTTGACTATCGTACCCTATTGTGCCCCAGGCCCCGTGGTATCGCAGCTGGCAGGTATCACACGGCACAGCCGCGTCCGGAATGTTCTCATAAGGTCCAATACAGTCCCCTTCCAAGCATGATACTACGGCTCTGGGAAACGCTTCGCTGGCCCCCCCCCCTTTCTATTATTTAGTAAAACAAACTATGGCAGAAGTTTACAATGTTCCTACAGGCATATCCGAAAATAGAAGGCTCTTGCTGTTCTGTTGCTAATAGGTATTGTTCTTGGGGTACAACGAAGGGTGCCGGTATGAGGACTATACGGACGTGGCTGTACAGTGCCGTTAGAAAAGTTCGGGGACAAATGCCAAAACACACCCGAAGTGCCACTTTTCAGCACACCAGAGCAAGGCCATTTCACCTAATTAGAGCCTGTAATTTTACAAACATCGCATGTTGTGTTAAGAGTACCATTCAAAAAAATTACATATTTTTTGTGAACTTTTAGGAGGAGCTATGTGGTATGTTCTGCCTTGTGGTAGGAAATGAATGCCAAGACACCCACTGTATACTTTACAAATCAAAAGGTGTTGAGATTGCTTTAGCACCAAACTGTGCAAAGCAGTCCGATTACATATTGAATCACTAAGTACATCAAACCCAGGTTTCTGACTACCACCACTTCAGGAAGTGTCAACTAGGCTTAGAATTATCTAGAAGCTCTACCATCTTAGTATATTGAATTCAAGAGAGTACCTGATTTTTTAAATTTCAGAGAATAGTAGTTCTATTCAGTATTCTAGTGCTGGGGCATCCTGAAATGTGCCATATTTGGTGAGTTTTGGGGGTTGTCCCTGAACTTTTCTAACGGCACTGTACAGTGCTTGAGTATAATGCTGAGTAGTTGCGTGCGATTAGTAGGGCAAAGGTAGGTGGGTAGGTAAGTATGATAGAGTACGTTGGGACTCTTGGGACTTGGAGAAGTTATATATTATACCATGCCCTTCGGCTTGAACCTTTCCTTTCGGTTCCTTGTAGAGTGCTTTCGCTAGGATGGCGGGCTAGATCTTACAGTATGGTAATAGTTTATTGTCGTATGTCGAGTCTTGCAGCCGAACAGATAGGCAAACAGGCATAAAAAACGCAATGAACCGTGCTTGCACAGTACATACATACATGTGAAGGAAAGGAAAAGGGAACAGCGAAAGAGATGGTAGATTGTAGACCTGGAATAGTTAATGCGCTCAAATCGGGGTTTTTTTTTAAAAATAAAATAAAATAATTGTGTACATGTTTATCGCGATGAGGTGTGATCCGGTAACCTTTACTCGTGATATCGTAGTCTAGTTTTGTATCACTATGGTATTCTGACGGATGTGTTGGCATCGGTGAGTGAGTGGGCGGTTGTTTGATGAATGTAGACTCAGCTGATGTAATTGCTTTAATGGGGGTGTATTGTATTGTGTCGTGCGGATACCGGTATGCTCGCACCGCACTCGAGGGTAGAGTTACGGTATTGTATCGTACAAGCGTTCGGAGAAGGAAGGTTGTGAATTCCTCTCGGGTTTGGGGGCGGATAATCATGTGGATTTTCACTTTTGCCCCACACGCGTCTTCCGTGGGATCCAGAGATGGAAAGTAAACGAACACATAATTTGGAAAGGGGTCGGGTTGGGTTCCGACTATTGGAGGCAAAAAAATTTAATCAAGAACCGGGGTTATGTCTAAGGGCTTCTAAGTTCTATCCGCTTGTGTGCTTCTAAGTGAGGGGAGGCAGGATATTGGGTATCTGGATGCGATACCGGTATTCATTGTCCCTTGTCGAGCTCGCCGCCATCAAGAGGTAGCTTTGGTCCTCCCTCCCCCTGTGTTTTGCCTTCTCCCGGAGGAGTCTCAACTTGCTTCATTGGAGAAGAAATCTCGAAAGTTACCGGTCCATCGTTGACCAAACTGACTTCCATCATCGCCCCGAAGACTCCGTCTTGGACCTTGGTGGTTCCAGTCTCAGGTGACAGCTTCTTCTCTTGAACGTATAGTTCTCGGGTCTTTTGTAGCAAAGACGCGTAGACTTCCCTCGCAACAGCTGGAGGACAGGCTCCGTGGAAATCAGGTTTATTCCCCTTCTTTGTTGTAGCTAACAAAGTGAACTGTGATACCAGTAAAACCTGATGATCGAGGTCTAGGACAGATCTCTTCCATCGTGCACCACCTTCATCATCCCAGACCTTTAACTTTAGTATTTTGTTGGCGATTGCTTCAACATCCTTCGGGGTATCATACGGAGCGACTGTACGGGGGTGGGATGCGGTGTTAGTATTGAAAAAGGGAGATAAGGAGGAGGGCGAGGAGGAGGAAGTATTGATCGCATCATACTAGCAGCTAACACAAGAAGCCCTTGGCCAATTGAGGAGACAACTTCTTTATCGACAGTAACAGAGGCTGACAGAACTCGCTGTACGATGGCTAAAGCGGTGTTAGATAGAGATGATATTACGGAAAGGGCATAGTGAATTAGGGACCTTTCATGATGCTAGCGAATGTGCATGGAGCGGGGAGGGCAGAAAGAAAATGGTGGGGTTCGAACGACGAGGCGGACGGGGAAGAGGGCGGTTTCAGCGAAGTTGAAACAGGCGGATGAGGCTCTGTTTTGAAAGAGAAGCAGAGGTTATTGAAGGAGGTGTGGGACTTGCCGAAAGCAGCAAGGGATGGGTGCCGAAATTCGAAGGAATTCCTTCATTTCCTGTGGGCTGAAGGAGGTGTGAGCAAGGGACGAAGGCGCGCAGGGTGTAGTTTGTGCCGGACACTCGGATTTTACATAACCAGTATATGATTGGTATGTTGGCATCTGAAGGGGAAGAGGAGGAGGAGGAGGAGGAGGAGGAGGAGGAGGAGGAGAAGGGGGAGGAGGCAAGAGGAGAGAAAGGGAGATTAGATTGATAATTATCAACAATTCTCCTCCCGTTGACCTCAGGCGTTTCACGGCATGGCTGATGTGTATTTGTGATTGTGAATTATCGTGTCCGTTTCTTCATACCGCACAAGTACAAGTATATTGGTGAAAAACACTGTTTTACACTGCTGTAAGTGGGAATTAGATGTTGGTAGCGGGAGATGTCCTCGAAACGATAAGGCGCTTTGACTGCTCAGAAATCACGAGGGTTATCCGCCTGTGGCCTTGCCCTCGACTGGAAAACTGCAGCCAGCTCCTGCTTCTGTAAAATCTTGTCCAACCCCAGCAGGAGAGACTGCCTCGAGCCCCCTGCTGATGCTGGGAGAGGGATAGACCCAAGCCTTGGCCCATCTTTCACAACCAACCTTACTGTGCCTGCCGTAGGTAACTCTTTAATCGACGACACTTCACCCACTTGCCACCCTAAGGAACGAGGATAGGAGATCTGGTCATCACCACTAATACCATCACCCGAGCTAGAGCCGCTTACCTTTTTACACCCCACAACCACAACACCCAGCAGCGACGGTACCGTCAAACAACCCGCAAAGCGCAAAGCTACCCTTTAAATCCCACTGCCTGTGGTCCCTCAACCTCCACCCCACCCACCCACGTCCTCTACCTCCCACCGGCGCACCATCGAGGAAGTTATTGAAACGACTGGCCCCCCCCCTAGATACACACAATGTCCGCCCGCAAACTCCAGCAGGAGGTCGAAAAGGTCTTCAAACGTGTATCAGAAGGTATCCAGTCATTCGAGCAGATCTACGAAAAGCTCCAACACTGCAACAATGCATCGCAGAAGGAGAAGCTGGAAGACTCGCTAAAACGCGAGATCAAGAAGCTTCAACGACATAGGGATCAAATCAAGACATGGGCGGCAAACTCGGAAATAAAGGATAAAAAACCTTTGTTGGATGAGAGGAAAAAGATAGAGACGGTAAGGGTTTCCTGACTTTTTGGAGTCTTGCTCCTTCACGCCCCTCCATTGCATATCCCTCTCTCTCCCACTTTCCCACACTTTTGGTCTTTCGGGTAGGCACAAAAAATGGTCTGGCAAAGGGGGAGCAATGCTCTTTATTGCGCATCTCGCGTCGTGGGGGGAGGGGGGGAGGGTCCGTTTGCTGCTACTATAATGGTTCTACTTTTTTGATGGCGATTACGGCGGCAATGTGCGTCCTCTTGTACCTTGCGATATATTGATATATTTGTAGCGATGGAGATGGAGGCCAATTTCTTTTTGTTTACTCCAAAAGAAAAATTTTCCCACGCATATTATCCCCCTCTTTCACATCTTTCTTGCATGTCATGGAGTTTATAGTCCGAAGCTGATGTGTCTCTTTCCCTGTCATTCGGGGATGTGTTCATATTGCTCTAGCAAATGGAAAAGTTCAAAGCTGTGGAGAAAGAAATGAAGACCAAGGCTTACTCAAAAGAGGGCCTCATGGCATCCACTCGTCTAGACCCTATGGCCCAAAAGAAACACGATTTGGTGACCTTCCTATCAGATTGTACATCTGATCTAGATCGTCACATCGAAGCCTGCGAAGCTGAAGCGGAATCACTGAGTGTTACCTTGAAGAAAGGAAAGAAGGACTCGTCAAAAGCGGATCGAGTTGCTGAAGTTGAGAAGCAAGTGGAGAGGCATAAATGGCACCAAGCAAAGCTGGAGCTGATCATGCGGCTTTTAGAGAATGGGCAATTAGAGGTTGAATCCGTAGAGAGAGTCAAGGATGACATAAGCTTCTATATGGATTCTTGGCAGGATGTTGACTACCCGGAATACGAAAGTGAGAACATATATGATGAGCTTGACCTTGACGAGGAGAATGCGGAAGATCTATACGGTATAGGGGCGGATGCAGATAGGATGTCAAGTCAAGAAACCCAGAGTATCCAGGACGATTTATCTGAACGACCGGGCTCAACGAAGGACTCTGTCACTGGAGGCCGTAGGCCGAGTACCCAGCTCAAATCCCCTATGCCAGCTTTAGCAACATTACATCAGCCTGCTAGTTCCGCGGCCTCTCCGTATATCAACAATGGCTTACCTCCTTCAAATGGCTCCATGAAACCGGCCCCTCTACCAACGCGGCCGGCTGGTGAAGTTCTGAAGTACGCGTCAGTAGCGACTGCTGCGGCGGCTGCGGACCGACATGTTGGAATTGCTCCCCTGCCCCCTCCGGCTAGTATGGCGGCCCAAGCATCAGCTGCCAGTTCGAGTTTAGGAATGTCACCCTTACCACCCCCGAACGCCCCAAAACAGTCTTCACAACGACAAGGCAGTGGCTCTGGGAGCTTGCCTGCGCCGGTGCTCACAACTCCCTCTCTGCCGGATAGGTGTCAGGCCTCTGTTCCTCATACACCTCCCATAGAGGCTTCTGTTACGGCTGCACCGTCCCCTAAACCTTCCAGTGTTTCAACCGCCCCTCCTCTATCCCCCAGGAATCAACAAGAACCGGCGAAGCCTGAGGAACCCGCCCATACTAAAAATTCGAGGACTGTGCCAACGAGTGAGCCAGAGTCTTCTAGGTCGATACCAGATCTTTCTCCATCACCGTTACCGGAGCCACAGACTAATGTAGCGAACGGTAGCTCGATGCCTTCAATACCGTCCCCAGGTCCAGAACCCAGTCCTCCGCCAGCTGAAGAATCTGTGTACTATCTTCCACCTGGCCTTCAGGACCTAATGTCATCCTTCGAGAACACTAAGAAGCGCTTGCTCCCCCAGCCCGGAAGCCTCCACCGCTCACTGGAGATCTCAATGGTTAGCGCACCAGACACGATTGACGCCGAGAAGCCTCGTCATTACAAGCCGACTACAAAGTACAACACTCCTGCTCATTACCCCCAGGAGCCGCTCCCCGTTTTCGACGACCCGAGTTTGTACAAGCGTATAGACGTGGACACGCTCTTCTACGTATTCTACTACCGCCAGGGCACCTACCAGCAATACCTTGCCGCTAAAGAGCTCAAGCGTCAGAGCTGGAGGTTCCATAAGCAGTACCAGACTTGGTTCCAACGTCACGAGGAGCCAAAAACTATAACTGAAGAATACGAGCAGGGAACGTACCGGTTCTTCGATTATGAGTCTACGTGGTCGGTAACCCTTTGATCCTTTTTTTTTGTACTTTCCTCTCCTTCTCTCCCCTATTTTATTTTTATTTTTACCTATCTATATAATGAAATTGCTGGGCTAAAGTTTGTTGGCGCTCGTTTCTTTGTCGCTCGTCTATTATAGGATGAATCGCCGTAAAACGGACTTTAAGTTCGCGTACAAATACTTGGAAGACGACCTTTAGGCTGTCTATCTATCTGTCGGTCTGTAAGGTCAGTCGTTTGCGCATGGGAGGGAGTTTTTCTTCTTTTTTCTTTTGCCGCTCTTCACTTCTGTTTCCCGTTCTTTCGTTATCCGTTTTTTCCTGTAAACTTGGCTCTTTAGGCCTTATCACTCTACCTTTATCCTGTCTAGTAGTTCTAGTGGTGGGTGGCTGGAGATGGTAAAAAATGGAAAAAATGGACAAACGGAGTATGGAAATGGAAATAGGGTACCGCAGGCATAGTAGCATTACGGTGGCAATAGTGGTGAACGATATTGTCTGTCTGGCGGTTTGGTGGTATGATATGATACTATTGAAAAACTTTTTACTCTCAATCATATGTTATCAGCGTTGGCTATGTCTTGTGTGATTGCTACTTGTATTTTGGTTGCGCTTTGGTTTGGCTTGCTGGGGGGTTAACTGGTTGCTTGTTATACACTGGTTCCGAAAGGGCATCGAATTAACTTTATCAATTCTTTTTTGCAGTTGAGCTGTCTGGGGAGTTTGGCGGTTCAAGGGGGGGGTTGGAATTGCCTTCTTCTGTCGAGAGGTGGGTAGGTACGTTGAGTGCATTGCCTGGGCTGACAACCTATCAAAATATTCTTACACATTCTCGGTGGGATACAATGTCATATGGATTCATTTTCAATATTATAAATTTATCCTAGCTATACCAATCTAGAGACTACGGGTTGATGTGGATTCCATGATGCTAGATATTTCCTGATGCGCGGAATACGTAGATCGTTGGCCTTATTCCTACTTCCTGACGTTTGCTATCTTACTTCGTTGGGTCGACGGCGCCCTGGATGGTGCTTTTGTGCTTTATTATTCATGGTATCTCACTCGATGCCCAGATTCCCATGTGCACCGCCATGTGTACCGCCATGCCTCGTACTCGGTATTTAGGCCTGTGATAATCGTATTGGACCGTGTAGGGCGCTGGCACAGGCGGACATGCGTCGCTGAGCACCCCCCCAGTTTCGACCGATTCTCATGGGGTTTAGAGCTAGTGACAGGGGGTGATAGGCTGTATTTAACACACCTTTGCACAGTATCATGGGCGTGCTCGTCTACTACTTACTATAATACAGTGAAACCTCTGATAATTCCAGCAGGCAGGGAGTCGTATGAAGATTGAAATGTGGGGAGGATGAAAAGAGGAGATGGGTCTTGATACAGATGATAGGCATAGCTAGTTAAATTGAGTGATATCCCATGATGGCGAAGAGAAAAGGAAATTTTCTGTAGAGTAGGGCTTGGATATGATGTACAAAGAACTGAGCAGAGAAAATAAATTCAAAAAAGAGAGTATGGCCAGGACAGATATAACTGGAGAGTATTTTCCACAATAAAGAAGAATAGAAGACTACTTTGTATTTTTGTATTTCAGAAGTATTTTCATATTTGGTTTTGCAAACAAGCATATTTTACCTAGTAATGGAACACTGACTAGATATGAGACACTTGGCACTTAGATATCACATGTACTAAAATATCAACTCCTTAATGAATATTAAACATATTAAGTTATAAATATCTCGATAGATAGTCAACATACCTTCAACTATACTTTGGAAATATCCCTCTTCCATTAGCAAAAATAGATAAGATATAGTACAAAGTGCAGAGAATAAACTAACCAGCAATATAGTAAGTAGTTTTATCTTTTAGAGAAGATAGTGGAATATCCTCTCCTATAACTCCAGATTGTAGACAGTTGATTGAAGATCTAGAAAGCCTAAGTCATTGACTGCAATTAATATAATTTTTGAAACATAAAAGAATACAATCTTGGTATTTTGTACTATGAAAGAGGTGTATGTTCACTTAAAGGACAAACGTGACTCTATGTATTTTCAATATATCTAACAGTATTTTCCTAGTTTAAGAACAAAATTATATCTTTGTTTCTATATCTCTAGATATCTTTAAACAATTATTACTTTTAACTGCAGGTGGTAAATTCTATTCAAAATACTAATATTGTACTTTATTTTCCAAATATTGCCTTTTATGAAACTAAGTCCTTGAACATACGACTCTAGAAGATATGGAAAGCCTAAGGAGTTAATTTCAATTAGTGTAATGTTTGAAAATAAGAATATCTTTTAGTTCTTACAATAAAATTCTTAATATCTTAATCAAAACTTAGTATTACAATCCTCTCCTCTCCGGGTGATACTTGCAGCAGGTAACCAATAGTCTCCTAACGATCACTTCTTCTTATCCCGATAACTGTTGCGATAGCCAAGTCCGTTGACTCCTATCTAGCAACGTCGATCGCTAGGTCTGTATAAGACAGTCGTGTCCTGATTTCCCGAAAGCGTGATTGATAAAGATCTTTGTATTGAAAGTATAGTGTATGAAAGAACTTAGATGGTTGCGTGAAGAACCCAAATCCCATGCCTTTTTTTTCATTTTTTTTCATGTGCTTTGTTTTATTCATCATCTAGGTACAAAGACTACGTGCAGTGCTAGCTATGGTAAAGAAAAACCTCTGTGAACCCACCGGTGCCAGGTAAAAAGCCATCAACCCAAGTCTCTCTGGTCCGAGACCAACCGCACACCAGCCACGCAAAATAGGAAATCAAACTCCGACTAGAGGGGCGGAATAAGAAACATCAAATAAATACATGGGGAGGAATCAACAGGAAAACCCTTGCCGTAGACACCTGACAAAATGAAATAATTGATAGACCACTTGTGAAACCCTAAGTAACCGACAATGAAAGAAGAACAAAGGGGGTGCGGGGGCCACTAAATCTGTTGTGACGTTGCAACCATTACTCAAGAACCCAAGGCGTTGACATCCGCCACTGAGGCAGTGCAATACGACGACTGAGCGTAACCTAGGGGCGCGACTGTGGCAATCGCTGGGGCGGCGAAGGCAGTAGGGTGCCAGCCGAGTGAATGGACTGTAGCTGTAACCGAGCAATGGGACGAGACCTGAAGGGGGAGAGGAGGGGTAGACCCAATAACCGTGGAAACTATCGGTAACCGTGTGTGTGTCTGACTAGGCAGCCTCTAATGGAAATGGAGAGAATGGAGAAATCGACTGTGGCCTGTTGAAATGTTTTCTCCTACTGCGAACTGTAGTCCCAGCCGTCTGTAACATGGGCGAAAGGGTGTTGCCAACCGTGCGAACGCTAAGCGAGGCAGCGAAGCGCAAGCGACAAGAGGGGGTGATTTGAGCCAAATGACCCCTAGAACAAGGATGCCAGGGCCCAAGAACATGATAAGGGAGGTAAGGCGGGAGGGGGGGGGTGCAGCTAACGGAGAGTGCGGATGCAGCTCACTGAGAGTGCGGTGGTGGTGGGTGTTGACGATGAATTCTAATGGTATTGAGATTTCAATCGCTGGGTGTGTAAGGGAGATGGTTCGTGACCCAAATCTCATGCCTTTTTTTTTTTTATTTTTCTTTTTTTTTTTTATCATACTTTAAATTTTGTTTCTAGCTGAGGCCGAAGGCCGAAGCAGTAAGTACAAAAATAGCACGCATCCCTAAGGATATGGCCGCAACAAACTTCCACCCAGTCCAACCCATCGTCGAGGCGGTGGAAACCGTGGGAGAAAAAACCCCTGGTCTAAAACCCGCACCAAGCGCCCGGGCGCTGAAAACTACAACAGAATATACATGAAACTCGCAACCAAAAGAAACATCTACCAAAAACCCAAGAAATAACCCAACAGTGAGAAAAACCAAAAAAACCCAAATCCGTAGTAGAGGCCCCAGAGAAAGCCCATCCGCCGCGAAGGCCTTTAACGATCCCTGAGTATGCTTATCACCGAACGCAACCACGCACGAAGGCAGAACCTCCAAGTAAATGTACCGGAGCCATATAGACC
>Ga0307507_10003407_pt1 | contig 30953 bp, 28 predicted proteins | sample 7_EM_MG_FD_207223 | JGI IMG/M metagenome (GOLD analysis project Ga0307507, IMG submission 207223) | Populus trichocarpa ectomycorrhiza microbial communities from riparian zone in the Pacific Northwest, United States - 7_EM | ecosystem: Host-associated > Plants > Roots > Unclassified | place... | reverse complement strand
CTTAATTTAGGCAAAGTATGATGCGGTGGCGCGCAGGATTTTTCCTGGAATTTGGCTATGATACAATTGAACTGTGCAACCGATTCATCGTCAGTGCTTGACATAGAACAACAGCTATCGTCTACAAGGCTCTCCATGACCTTCCATTTATATCTTTTAATACTATAACTCGGTATGTGTGAATATGAAGAGGTGGATCGTATATATAGATGCAGTGGTCGGTTAGTAAGGAAAAATAACATAAGCAGAAAACCTCCTCTTTTAATATAAACAATGATGTAAACAAAGTCTGTTTGAACCGTTTGGAACTGTTTGAACTATGAACTATTCATAATACTGTGCAAAGTTGAGCCACTCAGTGCTTTACCACAAGAGGAAAGGATAGTGCCGTTGCCGTGGTGATAAGATAAGTTCAGTAGCGAACTGACTTAGCAAAACCTCCCTAATCAATCACCTAAGCTACGGTACTTGCACGGCACAGTACTAACGCCAAGGGCCTCGCCGAATATCCCAACCCCGCCTCCAAACGGTGCGGGCCACCAAGTGACATTTCGCAACTACAAGTACTGGTGCTCCCCTTCTCTTGCACTTTGTCCACCTGCCTAACACGTGGTCACTCTTCGGCCATGGGCTGCTCTTCGAGTGCTTTCAGATGACCCCTCTGGGGTCTCGTATCACAACCTTGATATTGGGTATGATACAGTAGGTTCTACACTTTGTGTTAAGGCGAAGGGGAGTATCAAGGGCATGTATCAGGCTGAAATGCCCTATCCAACTGTTCCCGCAATGTTCCTCTCACTTGTCACACGCGTGTCCTGTTTATGTTGCCGAAGCTTTCGGTTGGGGCATAAAACTGCATTACTTGTGCAACACTAGTGCAACCCATACATGGTATCGCATATCAAATCTAATAGACACAATTTTCTCTACTCCAGAGACGCTCCGAAAAGGTATATTTTGGGAGGAGGTGAGGGGAAAAGGGAGAAATTCAGAAAATACCACCAGCATTAATCATAAACAAATCATGAAGAAAGAGAGAAAAAATAAATACAAAGGTACTGGTGGTATATTATTACTTGCGGAAAAGGAGGCGGCTCTTATCTCCCACCGATCTGTCCCTTCGGGATAGGCCTTATCCAACTGATACTCAAATTGATCCCAATGCAGATTGCCCCGATGATCATGATGACTCTATCATACTTCACGCCATTGTATCGGAAGATGATACTGAAAATGACACCACCCAGGTTGCCCGATGCGCCGACTACTCCCGATAGAATACCGTTGGCGAAGGGGTGCACGTGCGGGACTATGGCAAAGTTGGCACCGTTGGAAGCGTCCATGAAGAATGCCAATCCACTGTATAGATCGTTGTTAGTGTATCGAAAAAGTGATAGAGAAGGAGGAAGGATGGATGGGGAAGGTTAGGTGACTTACGCGACAAGTCCAAACATTGTGGACTCATGGTGTGGGTTCACAAGCCCAATAGCCAGGCAGAAAACACCTTGCATGCAACCGATGAACACAAGCCACCACTTCTTCGCTGCGACACTTTTCGTATGCCTGTAAATGATGTCCGCAATAATGCCACCAGCAGGTCTGCAGAAAAGATTGAGAAGACCAAACATAGCAGCCCACCTTCCAGATTTCGTCTGTCCAAGGTGAGGAAAGTTCTTCATGTAGAAAGATCCCAAAATCGAATTAATCGCCAACTCCCCACCGAACGAGCAAGCATATGGTGCCGCGAGCATGAGACATTGCAGCGAGAAGATGACCTGTATAGCCTCCTTGAAAGTGGGAGCCTGAATGACCTCGCTCTGGGCGACAGTTTCTAAGTCTATGCTTCCGTTACTGCTGGCGTTCTCCGGGTCACTGTTTTTCTTGTCCTTCTCGGTGTGTGAGGTGCCCTTAGCGTCCTTATCTGTGGTGGGTGCGTCGCTGATGTTTCTCGTCGCATCCACGATTTTACCTTCGATTGTGCGTGCGGAAAAGTTGTGTCTGTCGGCCCACGCACCAGTTGGCGTGTCTTCGCAGAGGAATATCATGCCCAGGGCCATTGTAACAATGAGGATGAAAGGGACTATGAAGGCTACGCGCCAGGCTTTGTGTGGGGTCAGGCCACGGTCATGGACCAAGGAGTCGAAGACTGCAGGCATGACGAAGCTGGGTGTTCAGATTAGACTTTTGCGATTCAGGTGTAGTATGTAGAAGAGAGTTCTCACTATGTGATTCCACCACCAGCGTTACCAATGCCGGCCATGAGTCCATTGGCGGTGCCCACAACGTTCTTGTCGAAGAAACCAGTTGACCAGACTTGGCAAGGGACAAATGTGGCTCCCAAGACACCTACGAAGAAGCGGAGGGCTAGGAGACCGGTTGCATTGGTGACGAGCCCGGCAAGAGCAGTGGGAACTGCACCTGCGAGCAGGACTCCAGCGAAACAGAGACGGGGACCAAAGCGGTCGCACAGAGGGCCAATGAAAAGGCGGACGACGAGACTGGATTACCGAGGTGTTAAAAGTAGATTCTATGTATGTTTAGAAGCAGAGGAAGGAGTGAACTCACGTTGCCGTCAAAGCAAGAACGTTAGAATTTGCAACTTCGGCCTGACTCAAATGCAAGTCTTTCTTGATGGTTTTTCCCATCTGCGAGACGAAGCAATTTAGCCATTAGAATGGAAAAAGGAGGCCGGGGCGTAGAATTTAGATCAGGAACTTACCAACGGAGGAAATGCGTACCATGACAGGAAGGCAATCATGAATCCGAATGTCGAAAAGAAGAAAGTCCGCCCATACTTGTCGAAAGGATTCAGAATGGGGACTGACTGGGCTTTGTGGTTCACCGGGTTAACGGCAGGCGCCTTCCATAAGAGACTCAACTGCATTGTGAAGGGTGCGCTTTGCCTCCTTCGGGTCCGAGTGATAGGCAGCGAAAAAAACCACAAGTTATTCAAAAGGTCGAATAGGTATTTCACCTTTTTCTCTCGCAAGGGGTCGACTGGTCTCTTTTATATTTTTACTCGAATCTCTTGAGCAGAGCCAGGGAACAGCTGGGTTTCTTCCAGCTTTTATATATTAGTTTCCCAGTATGTTTTAAAAAATGAGAGATAGCTAGGCAGAGACAGCCAAATCGATAGATAGCCAAATTGGTAGCCAAATTAATAAATAGAGAGTGATAGATAGGATATTGCTATCTCAAACATCACACGGGTTGTCCCGTCTCGCGTCTCGGCAGCCCAGCACACTCAGAAACCAATTGAATAAGGAGAATTCCAATCATTCACGGCTACAGTCCATCAAACGCCTCAGAGAGTTACTGTGGAGCTCGTACTCTTTTCGATCATTGCCCACAACCGATAGGATCGAAGGACCACCGGTAACCAAACATCAGCAGCCGTCAAGAATAGCCGAATCGGAAGAGGAAAAATAGCCAAAACCTGGGCAGGGAGAAAAAAAAAAGAGAATATCATGCACAATACAGTTCAGGCAGATGTTCCAGCTTCTTCCGAGGTAGTATAATTGGACGGATGGATGGATGCGGGTCCTATCGGGGAACTTCCCCGTGGGAGTTCAAGCAAGCGGCCAGCAGCCCGATGATTGGAAATTCGCTGAGGGGTACTGGGTTGTGGGGATGAACGAGAGTGTAACGATAAGACAGCATGCCGTAGGGCAGATGGGCTTAAAATGATACAGAAAATCTGAGTACAAATATCTTCACACACACACACACGCGCACAACCTAGATAAGGGACTCCTCGCTACGGGTATCTCAGCCCGTCTTGGGACGTTACTGAATCTGACTAGCCATCCATTTGGTGACTGGCTAAGGAGCTTGGCAGGTCCTGTCTCCCGACTCTCCCCCAAGGGGAAAGCGGTCGAGCGAGTTGGTTCCAGGGAATCGGAGAAAAATGGAACTAAAGAACCCATCCACCTCGGTCATTAATGGCCTCAAAATATCGTTGTATGATAGTTCTAAATACGGTTATGTTTTTTGAGTCGCGTTTTTTTTTCAGCCCTTTCTCGCTTGAAGAGCTCAACCAGGGTTCGGGATTTTGGCTTCCTTCCAACTCCTGAAGACTTGTCGAACCCTTACCACATTCTTCGAGCTGGTGAACCGGAGAATAAGTATCGTAAGTAAATAAAATCCGCGTTGAAGTTGTGACAGCCCTAACTTACTGAGAATCAGAACAACGTTTCCAAATTCATTGCGCGAGTATTGTTGCTGTGCTGTTGCAAATGTTCTCATGCAGGGATAAAAGTGCTGCACCGATTCCCGCGATCTCGCGTTGGCTTCGTTGTGGGTGGGCAGCTCAGGCCGCTCAGGCGCTTGTCGTGGGGGTCAAAGCCAAAGATTTTATTGACTTCTGGCAAGGAAGGCGTGGTCTAGACTACCTGTACCCCTGGTACGGTGGGGGCAAAAGAAAAATAATCGTGTTGTGTGTCGCATGGAGTTTTTTTTCCACCACTACGCGCCCTTAGCGCTCCCATCATCAAGGATCACTCGTCGCTAGTTGTTACTAGAATTTCAAGATGTGGATTTTGATCCACTGCATGCTTCAATGCGCAGTAACATCTAGTTCGATCGCCAGTCCCGAGATTTTTATTGTTATCCGTTCTTGATACGGGGTTGTTTCTCGGGCGGGCAAAAGTGTTCCGCGGAGCAGTTCTCCGGCCGCAAGGCACCAGGGGAGATTGGATCTCCTATCGGACCCCATGCAATTCTAAGCACTAGTGTGTTCAAGGGCCATAGGGCTAGTAACTGGCTGCGGGCCGAGGAACTAATTTATCCTAAGTAAGAGGTGGGGGGGACGAATAGATGTTCGGGGAATTTGGGCTTCCTTATTGGTTTTTGGCGAGGACACTTCTACCGGTGTTTTCTAACAAGCTTAGAAGGTGCAACATTTTACCTCCTTGGTTTGCCCGAGTGAATCTGCTGTCCCTACTAATCCTCTGTTAAACAGTATTGTTAGGGTAGTGCCTGTGTCTAGTACATTTGTGCTAAAGCTCTCAAGAAACCCCTCAGACTTCACTTGGGCTTCTCACAGAACGGCGTCCATGTTTGGCTCGATTTACCAGTTAAAAATGAAGTACCTCGACATTGTCGTTGGATGGGTCTTCAGCCTGCTTTCTCTAATCCATTTTTTTAAGGCGAAGAAGTTGGCTCCTGTTGATACTACTTCCTCCATCAGCATTCCCAGCCCGGAAACCGATTCTCATATACCCCCAAGAACGAATTTTGTAGGGGATACAAACCAATTAGCTCCACCTACTCCCCCAGAGTCGGACAAAGGCGACGATGAATGCGATTATCTGGAAAATATACCACTTCCACTACCGTCGGTAAACCCAATAAAGGTCCTTGATATTGACGTCGGAACACCGGATGCACATGTCCCTAGGGATCCAAGGCTGATACGACTAACGGGAGTGCATCCATTTAACGTTGAACCACCTCTTTCGGCATTGTTTGACTCGGGTATGCATTTGGCTCCTCCCATAATTTTGAACGTAAGGCTAACTAGCGAATTCAGGATTTTTAACACCTACGGAACTCTTTTATGTCCGAAACCATGGAGCCGTTCCAGAAGTTAGGGATGATGAAATGTTGGACTGGACAATAACAGTTGAAGGGTAGGTTAGAATATGATTATTAGTTACGGCTAGGTCGATATATTGAACTAACATTGGATATTGCGTAAAAGATTAGTAGCCAACCCCCTAACTTTGACCTTACGTCAAATTATCGAAGAGTTCGAGCAGGTTACCCTTCCTGTCACTTTTGTCTGCGCCGGAAACCGTCGAAAGGAGCAAAATCAGGTTCGCAAATCTCAAGGTTTCTCATGGGGTGCCGCGGGTGTCTCCACATCGCTCTTTACAGGCCCACTTTTGGCGTCCGTTATTGCCACTGCAAGGCCTCAGAGAAATGCCAGATATCTCTGTATGGAGGGGGCAGACGAGCTCCCAAACGGAAACTACGGGACTTCTATTCGCCTTTCTCAAATACACGATCCGAACCGCGGAATTATGCTTGCACACAAAATGAATGGGGAAGAACTTCGCCCTGATCACGGACGTCCCCTCAGAGTGGTTGTCCCATCTATGATTGGTGGAAGATCTGTAAAGTGGTTAAAGAGGCTTATACTCACGGAAGGTCCGAGTGAGAATTGGTATCATATCTACGATAATAGGGTTCTACCAACTATGGTCACACCGGAGATGGGAAAGGAGAACAAGGACTGGTGGACCGATGAGCGATACGCAATTTATGATCTTTCCGTTAATTCAGCGATTGCATATCCCGCACACGACGAGAGACTGTCGCTAGAGACAACAAAAGAAGAATACGAACTGAAGGGGTACGCCTATGCTGGGGCTGGAAGGAGGATTACTCGTGTTGAGATTTCCCTTGACAAAGGCCGAAGTAGGTTTTCCCCAAATACTCAAGTACATCCTTCGTCAAATGCTGATATCATTGTCACTTCTGCTTTCAAGGCTGGACCCTATCCTCGATAGAATATCCTGAAGACTTGTACCGAGCTATTCCTAAAGACGCTACTCTGTTTGGAGGTCGCCTCGATGCTGACGCACGAGACACTTGTTTGTGCTGGTGTTTTTGGTCTCTGGGTGTTCCTGTCTCTGGGTTGTTTGCTGCGGATGATATCGTCGTCAGAGCCATGGACGATAGCATGAATACCCAACCCAGAGATACATATTGGTCGGTATTGGGCATGATGCACAATTCATGGTTCAGGGTCGCAGTCCGTAAGGAAAGTGGCCATGTTAGATTTGAACACCCGACCCAACCCGCCCTGCAAAAGGGTGGATGGATGGAAAGGGTGAAAAAAGAAGGGGGTGATCTATTGGGCCCCAATTGGGGTGAGAAGGTGGTTGGGCAGGAGTCTGCTACTGATGAAACTGTCAAAGCGCCTAAAGTACGAGATGCTGTGAAGATGACGAACGATTCCGTGAAGAGAACAATTGAAATCGAGGAACTCAGAAGCCATGACAACGCCACCGAGCCATGGTTTGTTGTTGAAGGAGAAGTATATGATGGAAAGCCTTTTCTTGAAGAACATCCAGGAGGAGCTACGAGCATCATATCTGCCGCAGGACAAGACGCCACTGATGAGTTTGTGGGGATTCGTAGGTCACTCCCTTCCCGATCTATAACCAGAGAGCTAACGTTCTATCAGATAGCGAGAGCGCAAAAGCAATGATGCCAAAATACCACATTGGTACCCTAAGTCCTGCAGCACGCGAAGCTCTCCTTGAGCAGGCCACATCGTCCAAGAAGGAGCCCTCGGAAACATTCTTGGATCCTCGAGCATGGTGCGAAGCAACTCTCATACAGAAAAAAGTGGTATCATGGGATACCAGAATATTCACCTTCAAGCTCGATAGCCCAACACAAACACTGGGTCTTCCCGTCGGACAGCATCTTCTCATCAAGATACGGGACGAAAAGACGGGAGAGGTGATTACACGGCCGTACACTCCCATATCAAGTAACACGGAAAAGGGTGTTGTTCACCTGCTTGTTAAAGTATACTTCGATACACCAACTGTTCCGGGTGGGAAGATGACACAAGCTATGGATAGACTACGTAGGTTTCCTCTCTATCATGTATCCTATGACTTTATGGCTAACCCGATAATAGAAATGGGTCATACCTCTTCCTTCAAAGGTCCCGTTGGTAAGCTTATATATCACGGACAAGGTGTTGTCTCTCTCCTGGAAAATCGGATCAACGTCACATCATTTCTTATGATCTGTGGTGGAAGTGGAATAACTCCTATTTTCCAAGTCCTCAGGGCAGTCCTCTCCAACCCTACGGACCCTATAACATGCGTTGTCCTCGATGGAAACCGAACAGAGGAAGATATTCTGTGCCGAGAGGACCTGGATTCATTTGCAGCAACATATCCAGAGAGATGCAAGATTATTCACACACTTTCAAAGCCTTCTGAGGGGTGGCAGGGTGAGAGGGGTAGAATTGGGTGGGATCTCATCAAACAGAATTACCCACAGGGGAGCAAGGGCGGTAAACCCTTAACGCTAATATGTGGGCCTGAGCCATTGGAGAAGAGCGTTAAGGAGCTACTAACAGCTGCCGGGTGGGGGGAAAGTGACATGGTATTTTTCTAGACACTTTTATTCTTTTTGCCGATGTTAGATGTATTTCGTAGATTTGGGTTTATGATCATGCGTTTTTTTGGTGTTTTCTTGTAAATGTTGATAGCGATTAGAAATAAAGGTGTAACCCCCAATACCTCTGCGCACTTTCCCACTTGCCCTCTATAACCGAATATTCTGATTTGTTTGAGCTTCTTGCCGAGAAATTTTTTTAATGGTGGGGGTTTGGAAATCCTTAGACGAGTCAATTTTACGATAGGCAGAGTACTGTATTCCATTCCATATCATTGATACTGGTCTGATAGCAGATCCAAAGAAAGATCTTTTTAAAACCCCACGCCATCCCCAAGGGCCCCCAACGCCCCCTCTTTATTTCTTCTTCTTTCTTTCCTTTTTTTTCCTGCGGGGGGCTACTAAGAATGCAGCCCTCTTCCTTCGAGATCAAATATTTCTGCCCCCCTTCACCAATTATCACCCGATGTTCTAGTGACTTGTCCACCTCTAGGCACCCGAACAACCGCCACCGGAATCCGGAATGCCACACACAACACGTCCCAAGCGTGAACAACACTCTACTGGCGCTTTAGCCAGTAAGCTTGGCGAGCACTTCGTATCGAGAATTTCGCAGGCTAGACGGTTCTCAATTAAGCCACAAGCACATACTGGCACCTATCGCAAGAACTTTTTTTTTAATAGACCACTGGCACGATCTCCATATCAGTTTATTTATGATAACTGATCCTGCCCATGCATCGGGTACCGTATTTCTTTGAGGAGGTGCTCTTGAGGTTTTTCCGTTATCAATGGGCTGTTGCTATCACACTTTCCTATCGGCCATTTCTTGGCTAGAGTTTCCGCGGGGGTTTTCTCCGTTTACTAGGGGCCGAACAGCTCTACCGGGAGTACCCTGATTGGTCTGTTCCAACCAGGATTGGTTCCAACAACGTGGTTATCAACGACTTCCTCTTCCCGTGAGATTCCTTAATTTTGCTGCGCTACTAGGATTTTCCGAGATGCCCGAGGGGGAATCCTTCCCTCCGTAGTTTGTTGTATATAATATCACTAATAATGAATAATATGAGAGATGGTTCCGCGGTTAAGGTATCCGTATTTGAAAAGCAGCTGAGTTAATATGTGCTTGTGTTATATCCTTCAGTTTGAGCATCCGTCATTGTAGCGGGATTTGTGATTTCCCTTGCACAGTTAATTACTTGGCTCGGGCATCTCTCGGCATTTTTTCTTCTGGTAGTACAGTAGTAATGGAAAATATCTCCTTTGACAAACAAGGTGGCTTTGATTGGCGGCAATGGATCCAGCATGGGCGGGCAATATCTAGGAACTGACTTCTGGTGGGGCCTCTAATTCTGATATCCTCCCGACTGCGTGATTACCCTTATCCATTTCCAGTGCTCCCGTTATCGCACGGACTGAGGAAAAGTTGTTATCAATTGTGGCAAACTTGACTTATTGATAAAGTACTACTATGGATTATTTTCTGGACCTTCTCTGTCTTGTTATCCTCGCGTTTCTGAGATACACATCTAACTCTGCAAAGACGCCAGTAGCAATAGAGGTTCCTCTGAGTACCGAAAGCGAAGACACAGTATTGGTACCAGTGGAGATGGACAGCAGACCTTCAATTGCCCACGAGGATGGTCCCATTGTGCCGAATGGAACCAATGGAACGACGAACGGCATGACAAATGATGCAAACAGCACAGCTCCACCAATTCCCCAAAGAAAACGAATAGTGGTTGTTGGCCTGGGGATGGTAGCAATTGCATTCATGTATGCTTTCTTCCTAATAAATCATCTTGTCCCTGGCTAATTCGTTGCCTCAGTGAAAAGATCCTAAAGCTTGATGCCGAAAACAGACAGTACGAGATCGTAGTTATTGGTGAAGAGTCTCATGTGGCATACAACCGTGTGGGATTGACTTCATTTTTCGAACACCGAAAAGTTGAGGACCTTTACTTAAATCCAAAAGAATGGGTATGTACCAGACATTAGCAGACGTTACTTCGCAGTGGCTAGGGAAGTATATGGATTAATTGAAATGTTAGTACGAGTCAAAACCGGATGTTCTAAACCACAAAATCAACACCAAAGTCATATCTATCGATCCTGTATCGAAATCAGTAACAACATCTGGGGGCTATGATGTAAGCTACGATGTCCTCGTCCTGGCAACTGGTTCGGACGCTGTTGTCCCATCAAATACACCCGGACATGACAGCAAGGGTGTATTTGTTTACCGGAATATCGAGGATTTGGAGAAGTTGATATCATTCTCTGCTACTGTAAAAGGATCAACCGGTTGTGTAGTAGGTGGCGGGTTACTTGGCCTTGAGGCGGCGAAGGCGATGATGGACCTCGAACAGTTTGGATCTGTCAAGCTGATTGATAAAAACCCTTGGGTTTTGTCAAGACAGCTAGATCAAGATGCGGGAAAATTAGTGATCGAGAAGATTACAGAGCTAGGACTTGACGCAATGAGTTGCCGAAAGATTAAGACGATCAATTCCAACGAGAATAATCAAACTGAGAGTGTCACGTTCGAGGACGGAGAGACCATGGACACCACGTGTATTTGCTTTGCTGTAAGTTCTTGTATGTTTACTCGATGGTAACTGATGCTAACCGTCACATAGATTGGTATTAAGCCCAGAGATGAGCTCGCTGATAGCGCCGGGATCAAGACTGCTAGTCGTGGGGGTTTTATTATTAATAAAGAGTATGTCCTACGTTTTAAGTTTTAATTTCTCAAATTAGTTTGTTCTTACTGTAAGTGGTCAATAGTGTCGAAACAACCGTCCCCGGGATTTATGCGATCGGAGAATGTGCTTCATGGGAAAACCAAACCTTTGGTCTAATTGCTCCCGGAGTCGAGATGGCTGAAGTCCTTGCATTCAACCTCTGTAAATCAGCTCTACATGGCCATTCGGAGACACCAAAAGCTTTCAGACGTCCCGATCTTTCAACTAAACTGAAATTGCTTGGTGTCAACGTCGCTTCCTTCGGTGACTTTTTCGCTGACCGAGATGGACCTAGAGAATTACCTGGTCGCTCCCCAAGCCAGGAGAGGAGAGGAAGAGAAGTCAAGGCTCTTAGTTACAGAGACCCCTTCCAAGCTGTTTATAAAAAGTACATCTTTACATCAGATGGAAAATATCTACTTGGTGGAATGATTATTGGGGATACAACAGACTATATCAAACTTGTGGGAATGGTCAAGTCCAAGAAAGCTTTGGAGATTCCGCCTTCGCAATTAATCCTAGGAGCTAAAACCGAGGGAGAGGAGAACCCAGACGACTTGTAAGTTTCTCTTTCCTCAGCTAATTCTACCAGGGGCTTGCTAAAGTGATGCTAGGGACGATGATACCCAGATTTGCTCATGCCACAACGTAACGAAAGGAGATATTAGCAAAGTGGTCAAAGACGGCAGCTGCAAGAGCTTAGGAGATGTCAAGTCTTGCACAAAAGCCGGCACTGGATGCGCTGGCTGCATACCACTCGTTCAGTCAATTTTCAATGCAGAGATGAAGGCCATGGGAGCCGAGGTCTCAAATCATCGTAGGCCACTCGCTCTGCTTCACTATGCCGCCGCTAACCTCCACAGTTTGCCCACACTTCGCCTACTCCCGTGTTGACCTTTTCAATATCATCAAAGTGAAGGTTGGTTCTCTCAAATACTCTCCATGAACACACTAACATCCATAGGAAATAAAAACCTTCCCTGAGGTAATGCGTGAGTGCGGTAAAGATCCCGAATCACTTGGCTGCGAGGTATGCAAGCCGACTATGGCGTCTATATTCGCTTCTCTCTTCAATCAACACGTAATGGATAAGCCTATGCACATGCTTCAAGAGACGAACGATAAGTTCCTTGCAAACATTCAGCGAAACGGGACTTTCTCGGTTGTTCCTAGAGTGGCGGGTGGAGAAATCACACCCGAGAAACTCATCGCCATCGGCACCGTAGCAAAGAAATACAATTTATATTGTAAGATCACTGGTGGACAGAGAATCGATATGTTTGGCGCACGAAAACAAGATTTGGTGGCTATCTGGACCGAGCTTGTGGAGGCTGGGATGGAGAGTGGACACGCCTACGCTAAGAGTTTAAGAACAATCAAGGTTTGTTCTGCAGTGATTTAAATTCTCGAGACTTGGTAATAATGTTATCCTAGAGCTGTGTAGGGACCACATGGTGCCGATTTGGTGTCGGCGACAGTGTCGGCATGGCAATCAGGCTGGAAGAGCGGTATAAAAGTATTCGCGCACCACATAAAATCAAATCTGGTGTTTCAGGATGCATTCGGGAGTGTGCAGAAGCCCAGAACAAAGAGTAGCTTCCTCAACGCCCTCAAAATATCTGTCCTATGCTAACCTCCGACGCTAGCTTTGGCCTCATTGCCACTGAGACGGGATACAACATCTTTGTTGGCGGAAACGGGGGCTCCAAACCTCGTCACTCGGAACTCTTAATCAAGGATTGTCCCGTTGAAAGAGTTATCCCGATTCTGGACCGCTACTTAATGTTCTACATTCGTACTGCAGATAGACTCCAGCGAACAGCTCGTTGGATGGAAAATCTCCCGGGAGGGATCAAATACCTAAAGGAAGTAATCCTGGATGACAAGCTCGAGATTTGCGACCAGCTCGAAAAGGAAATGCAAGACTTGGTGAAGACCTACTTCTGCGAATGGACGGAAGTAGTCAAAGACGAAGAACGGCGAAAGTATGCACCCACCCTTACCCGAATTTCTGATCAGGAAATACTAACTCATTACTCCTAGGCAATTCCAACAATTTGCAAACACCTCAGAGGCCAGCGAGACGATAGAAATTATCAATGAGCGCTCCCAATCTAGGCCAACATACTGGCCCAAAGCAAGTGTAAAATATGACTTCAAAAACCACCGTTGGTCAAATCTTGCCTGGCAACCCATTATCGAAGCCTCATACTTCGATAATGCAAACTCCTCGACACCTGTATCTGCCGCAGTCAAGCGCGGTGATACCCAGCTCGCCATCTTCAAAGTGAGGGGCAAATACTACGCCACGCAACAGATGTGTCCTCATAAACGGGCCTTCGTGCTCTCGGACGGCCTGATAGGCGAAGACCCAGACGATGGCACTGAAGAGGGCAAGAAGAAGAAGAACATGTGGGTTAGTTGCCCATATCATAAGAGGAACTACACACTCGAGGGCAAGACTCCCGGCGGGTGTGCAAATGATGAGGAAGTTAGTATTGCAACGTTTGATGTGGAGGAGAGAAGTGATGGGTGGGTTTACTTGAAGTTGCCGAGCGTGGCGGAGTTAGACTCTTTGCTCGGGACCGAGAGGTGGAAGGTCAAGAAGGAGGAGTCGGAAGACCCCTTCAAGGAGATGGATAAAAAGATTAGTAACAAGGGAAGGAAGGCCGCTAAGCCCACCGAGGTGTTAAATGGAAATGGGAGTCCGACGGAAAAGAAGATCGATGGGTTGGAGTGGTAGGATGGGCCTGGGGCGCCCTTTTCGCGCTGTACATATATTGTTTTGGTTTTCGGAGTTTTGTAGAACTATCATATCCCCGGGAATGCACGCACCTCTTACTATATTTCATCTGCCTCTCTTGATATCTTCTCTTGGCATTCCTGCATGGTGTCAAGATATACTATGATTTCTCAATATCCCCACCACCAGAAGATCACTCCTATAAAGTACCTAAAGTCAGTATCCGCATAGCCTATCCTGAAAGGTAACCTTTGAGGGTCTCCACTTGATTCACCTCCTACCAAATACTAGGCTTACTCGAATAGGCTGTTCTAACGTGATAGGGATTTACCTTGTTCCGTAGGCCCCCACCAGGCTTTCGTTTCATAGGAACAGTTCACTACACACTAAATAAAAAAACACACGTAAATTTGATAATAACGTCCTGTAATCCAGCCATATCCCAACCCCCATCCTAAACCAAAAGTCCTATGCGATATCAGTTACAGCACCCCTCACCACAACACCTCTGAGTCTCCTTCTAAGCACATCGGGCGGGTCACCCCGGCAAGCGCATTCACAATGCTAGATGAGATCTAGCAAACCACAAAACCATACAGGGTAAGAACCTGCACAATGGGAAAAACGGACCCAGCAAAAGTCCCTCTCAGTAACCCTCCAAACACCACTCTTAAAGGTCGAACAAGCCATGGTTGGCCCAAAGTCCAGACTCAATTGCGACCCCTAAGAAGTAATAATTATGTATGCCTCAAAAGGTGAAAAAGCTATACTTAGTGCCAACGACAAATAAGTCCGCGTTATTGCAAACGCAATTGATATCTCGAGCTAGGAGATTTTCCGACTCGGAAGTTTTCTCAACACTATTTAATAGTGGTTCCATAGGGCGGGCGGGCCTCTATCAGTAAGGTGGAAAACCGCCCGAAGAGAAGAACTGCTGAGACGCGCTAAAGATGTCGGGACCCGGCTGCCCGGGCTCCCAGGTTCCCACTAGAGAGTTGTGCCCTAAAATTTACTTCTGGGTTCTCAGACGGGCTTACTTACATAAGCTAGGAGTGGGTTGTGTCAGCAGTTGGTCTAACATAACCAGGTTGGCTGCACCGCGGCCATCACCAAACATTCATCCCTCAACCAGCCATTTCTTAACCGACAATGATCCTATAGACTCAACGAAGAAGACCTGGAATTGCACTACGTGAACCTTGTTGATCCGCTATAGGATTATCTTTATTGATTCTGCCCACTCTTTTTTCTTCTTCATATCGTTATCCCCTTTGTTATCTTCTCGGGGACATGGCTGGCCTCAAGGAGGTAGCATCATATGCAATGGTCTGCGCGAAAAGTTAGGGTTAAGCCCTATGCCCTGAAGCCTACTTGGGTCTGTTTTGAGAGTTTAATTATGTAAGTAGGAAAGGTGGGGTGGCGAGTTTTTTAGCCTTCAGCTGTGTATGGGCAGTGAGCTACCAGTGCTTGCTAGTCAAATGGACATTTTTATTATTTTTTATTTTTGTTCAATTGCCCTTTCACAAGTACCAATGGCGGAAGTGCGTTATCAAGGGAATTGTACGTTATTCAGAAGGCCTTACCCCCTCCCGAAGGTACGAGTATGGAGCTTAAGGAAGAGTCCCTTATGACCTCATTAACTGTTTTTATACACTGCAAAGGAAATTACGGTGTTCCTAACGGCCCGATGGCCCGGCTATGGGCATGAGTAGTGTTCGTAGCAGGCAAGAAGTACCCGATGGCGGGGTCGTGAATTTGCGTGGGCGCTCAGGTAAGCACGGAATTTTTGCCATCTACGGTATTTTGTGAATCCCTCTTATCGGGTACTTCCTACCGCTGCCAGTATCCTAGCGATAGCTTGGACTTACTTCTTCAGAATTTCATCGCAGCAGAGGGCCAATAATGAGTGATATCGGCACTCATCCGAGAACTTTCACTTCAGGGCCAAGTTGAGCAGAGCGCAGCGAAGCTTATGTTGTGCTTGTAATGACCATAGTCACAATAGACGACTAAAGTAGAATAGCCGTCTCCCAAGATATCTCGCGAAGAAAGAATCACAGTTGATAATAAACCCTTGGCAATGAACCTCAAATAAAAAATAAAAAAGCACCAGACTTTACAAGGAGAGGCAATTCCGACGTCCTAGCCCGTTCTTGCGGTACCAGTGCCTGAGTAGATCTCAGCAGGCCTTTACGACTCCAAATTACTACTTCGTAAATAGGAAAGGGCCTAGGAAAGAATCGCGTTTAAGACACAGTTACTCTCTTCAGAACTTCTTACTCTCGGAGAGCAGGTTTTCTAGTGCCTTTTTCGCCCCTTTTCTAGAGGGGGAGGTTTTTGACTACCCGGCACGCGATCCAATTATTCAAATTCTTGCGGTATTCGTAAGATATGTACCGGCATCTCTTGCTTATAAGAACTCCTATCTTGGTAAGTATAATGCCTTTAGCGCTTACGGTACTAGAGAAATTGGTGAAACTTGCTAAGTCCATTCCAGGATTTCTTACCTCAGAGCCGGTAGGAATGAGGGCCGGGACTGCACCTTGGTACCTTACAGAGTGATATTTCATGAAGATACCTCAAGGCTGAAGTAGCTTATAAATGATTCCGGTCATTCCCCCCCCTCCTCCTCCTGTTTATGGCCCGTATAACGGCACCTCGCATACTCGGGTACACAGAGCGGAGCCCAGTGATGGGAAGAGGGTAAAAAAGAAAGAAAAAAAAGGACATTCGTTTGTCAGTTTGATCTAGGTTTGATTACCTGTATGGTCCCTCTATTCCCTAACCCATTAAGGCATCCCAGGCCCATTTAAGATCCCTAATATCACAACTCCTATGGAGATATGATATGATAATTATAGATGCTTTTATCGTGTTCTTTGGCTCGAGTTTTAACACAAAAATAGCATTTTTTTCACCCGCAGCGCGCACCAAACAGGGCTTTAGCAGTGTGCTTGTAGCACACAAGTGCAAATCGACACCCTTTGAAGCCTACCATACACATCCAATCAATTATTTTCTTTTTTCATCTCACATTTTGCAAAAAGGGTAAACCCTAACAGCAGCATCTTACCTCACCTCACTTTTCAATATTATGATACCATGCATTAGGCTTCGTGCGCAGTTCAGCAATTCTCTTAATGCCGTGACGTTCGTTTCCAAAACGGGCTGCTATTACATGCCACCAGAATTCCGAGGCTCTAGCTAGTTCACGCCTTTACTTATGTGCTCCTAGTACCCCCAGGCCCTCCTACTGCCGATGCCTTGGATGCGGGAACAGTCAAACAGACTGTCCAGGGAATAAAAGAAACCTTTAGCTGATATATCCCTAGTAATATGCGTATTGCAAAAACAGCACTGAGACCAGACCCCGGTAGCAAAAGACTTGGTTACCATGCCAGCATGGACCTCAAAAGCACGGGATTTAACTGCCTAGTGGAAGGGTGAAGGCAAGTTCATAGCTAAAAAGCCAGGCCAATAGCTCTTGTGAAGTGGAGAATTATATTTAAAAGACTAAAACTTTCAAAACCTCTCACATCTAACACACCATGTTCCCCAATCCATAACCAATCACTTGATCTAACAATCCACAAAACTCTGAGCTTTTTTTTTTGCCTCACGGTTCATCCATGTGCAAAAGAATGGGAAATCCCCTCCGCTTAGAGCTTCTGGCAAGTGTTGTCGTCGATCCAATCTATTCTCTTCATCGAGAGCATGAGGCTTCTAACCTACGGCCTCGGAAAGCATTGCCGCTCACTATCTTACAAACTACCCTAAAAGTTAATGATTAAACTTTGAGTGAATTTTATGACGTTCCTATCCCTTCAGGGCTCCATCTGCGCACGTTTAGCATTACTAGCATTTCAGCAATTGCCATAACATGCAACCTCTCTAACAGCTCCCGCACGAGCGGTTTTAGAACGGAGTATGAATATGTTATTGTTAGCAACAATGTTAACTGCTCGCAGAGAAGGCTTTGGAAGCAGGGACTTACAATGGCCATTGCTTACACTACAATAGTCATGGGGTATCTACGTTGTGCATGATGGTAGCAGTAGGGGATCCTCAGAGATTGTATTGCTCTCTCGGTTCCTAGGATCATGCGAAAACAAAGCAATCATAATCATCATTGACCAAATCCTCAGCCATACTACGCATAATCCCTTCAAATAGCATAAAGAAATAACCGAGAAGTAGAAGCAGAAAGCAGAACCGATAGAAAAGGGAAAAAAAACTGGCAAGAGAGCCCCTAGATAGCAGACTCGATATCTCCCTATCCTTCCGTACGTAATTCAATTTAAGCCACCCAGAGTTAACGAACGTTAAAACAAACACAAAAGTAGGACGAGGAAACATAAGGTAAGGACTAGCAGATGATAGAGACAAAACTTGTACTTGAAAGTTCGGGGGTCGGACTATCTTAGCAACTAGTGATATCTGAGGAAGTATCACAAACGATAGTAAGCCAAAGGCGATTCCGGAGCAGTATCCCACAAGGCTAATGGCGGATCATCCGGCGCTGTAGCAATTTTACTATTTTTCCGTGCCTGTTGACGGTGGCCATAATGATGGGTGCCCCACCGCCCCTCTGCATTGGGTTGGAGTTGACATCCGACCGGTTCAGTAAAAGCTTTATTATTTCCTCATGGCCGAAGTTCGTGGCGTAGTTGAGAGCAGTTCGTCCACGGATGTCCCGCGAGTTGGGATTAACATCCTTTCGGGCCAGCAGTAGCTCCACCACCCGATGGTACCCGCCCGTGCAAGCTCCACAGAGCGGTGTTTGGCCGTCCTCTGCTGGTCGGTTGGGATCGACATCCGACCGACTCAGCAAGAGCTTTACTAATGATTCGCGCCCCATATCGGCGGCAAAATAGAGCGGTGTTCGGCCGCGGTTGTCTGGCATCATTGGATTAACATCTTTATGAGCGAGTAGAAGCTTTACCACTTCTTCGCGGCCTTTGTAGACCGCCCCCGAGAGTGGCGTTTGGCCGTATCGATCCGGCACGTCAGGGTTGATGTCTTCCCGCTCAAGGAGCAGCCTAACAACTTCTTCTCTCCCATAATACGCAGCTATCCCGATTGGCGTATGACCAAGTTCACTGTCAACCCAGTTGATATTGACTTCCTTGCGGTCGAGCAAAAGTTTCACTACTACTTCATTTCCGCCCCAGGCGGCCCAGGACAGGGGTGTTCGGCCGTGTATGCCGTCTACACGATCGGGATCGACGTCAGGCCTATCTAAAAGTAATCTCGTTATCCCCTCGTGACCTTCTGCAGCAGCGAAAGATAATGGGGTCCGGCCATGGGTGTTGATTAGGTCTGGTTTGACGACCTCCTGGTTCAGAAGTAGTTTCACTACACCCTCATGGCCTTTCTTGGCAGCCCACATAAGCGGTACTTGCTGGTAGTCGGAGTCGGGTGAGTTGGGGTCAACATCATCTCGAGCTAGCAAATCCGTTACAGCATCTTCACAGCCGAATTCGCAAGCCAATGAAAGCGCCGTCCGACCATGGCGGTCGGCGAGGTCAGGCTGGATATCCTTTCGGCCCAGGAGAAGCTTAACTACCCCCTGGTGCGCGTATTCCGCAGCCCGAGCGATTGGTGCGAGTAAATACGGGGTATCGACGGTATTGGGGTTGACCTCTTCCCGCTCTAGGAGTAGCTTCACAACACCCTCTCGGCCCCACTCAGCAGCCCAAGAGAGCGGTGTCCGGCCACGAAACTCCGCCAAGTCGGCATCGACATCTTTCCGGGCCAAAAGGAGTTTGACTACTTCCTCATGACCACCCTGAGCAGCCCATGAAAGTGGGGTCCGGCGAGACTCATCTGCCAGATTGGGGTCCACAACTCTCCGGCTTGGGTTTGCCGGCAACTCCACCCCCCCCCGACGTTCACCGGCGCCCTCGGTGGTCAAAGAAGCGGAGCCATTTTCGGGGCATCTATTGGTGCTAGTGCTATTGCTCATGTTCTGACAATCGCTACTCTAGCTATCGATATAGAACGTTTGGATTTGGATGACCAAGGAAGCGAGAAGAGAAAAGAGAAAGAGAAGCGGGGAAAGCGGGGAAACAAGGTAAAGGCAAGGGCTGAAGCAAGGGATGAGTAGTTGTGTTAACTTGATTCTATATTGACTCGTTATTTCTTTCTGATTGTTCTTGCGATACTAAAGAAAACTCGAACCGATAGAAAACGATGAAGTGGGGTAAGATGTTTGTATGCCTGATGCCGTGGTGGAGATGATGATAAAGGATTGAGGGTGGGGAGAGGGGTGAGGATTTGAACTCTGAGGTAACACTCAGTATACTACTCGAGTACTGTAGTAATCCTTTTTGGAATGCTTGGCCAGCTCTGATAGGCGGATATCTCCTGCACAACAAACAGTACGGCAAATGTACACCAACCTCCAGTGTTTAACAAACTTTTATGATAGAACGAGGTTCGGTGAATTAACCGCTACCGGAAGACTTTCAAAATCCTCTTCCGCGCTTAAGGCATTCGGCTGGCGCCGGGGCCGCCGTGTAGCATCAAAGCAAGAAATTCAAATGCGATGTACAGTACAGTAAAGCACCTGATAACACCCATCAAAGTATTCAGCGGAGTGGTAAGTTCATATCCCCAGTTTGTGATAGCTATTCCAATGAATATTCTCCTGAAGCTTGATGGAGCAACCCACTTTTGCGAGCACCACACGATATCTCACCCACTCCCGTCCCTAAGCTCAGGTGGCCGTAGGCTCGAAATGACTATCTCTCGCAGCGCCTGGCCGATCTGCAGCAGGCGGAGGCAAGCCCAAAGCCCTATTACGGCGCTTTACCGCCCGCAGCCTTAAGCCACTCCAGCCTATAATGCTCGAGCTTACGGTATGGCTAGCTAGCCAGACTGGTATACTTGCTTCCTGGAATCATATAGAAAATCCTACATCACAAACCCCAAAGGCCCCAAACCTCGACCCCAAGGTTACGTTCGAAAGCCACACAGGGACTCATCGTAATTGCATGTTGCAGGGGCGGCCTCTAACCGTTCAGGGCAGCCATAGCGAAGTGAGACATGAAGAGGTAGAATTTTCTACTGCCAGCATCGGACGTCTGTCCTCCGTTGCTTATATTCAGATTTAGTAGCTAGCCAGTACCAACCTCAAAAACAGCAGTTGCAGCTATAAAACACCCAATTGATATGCTCTCGCAGGTATATCCATAGAGAAGACACTTACCCATACTATCCTTCATCAGCCGGTTCAGTCTTTTGGGATCGTGGTCTTAAACGGTTCCAGTTCAAGTCTATCTTGCTCCCATACTAGACCACTCATTGCAAATACACAGACACTTTTCCAAAGCCGGCATAGCATCACCAGTGGCAAGCACGAGTGCATAGCCATCTAAGAAGGTTTCTACCATTGGCCCACCGGAGAACATAGGGTCCCAACGGTAACCCATATGCGTGTTTATAGGAACTAAAAGAGAAAAACATATACATATATCCTCTTTTCTGCTACCCTTTTTTCTAACAAGAAACATCTTGCGTGAGCTACACTGATGAAGCGCTGAGAGACATCATAAGCACTGCGCCCGGTAGGCTTCTCAACCAAAAACGCTACTACCTGGGGAGGAAACACTTATTGTGCTAACCGGTCTATCTGATTTTTGAGAAAGCAGTGGCCTGAAGCCTCCTAGCACTTCGATTTAGAGATGGATTCTTGTGAGTTTTAGAGAATAATTCCTCTTGGATCTCAATTTTGGTATATTTTTGAATGTGTGGCTAGCCGGTGAGGCCTTGCCCGCCTTAGGCGGCGAAGCTTTAGAGTAATTATCTAAAATCAGAGCACATCTTGGTTTCTACCAGAAACTATGACAGCCGCCCCACGATCCCCCTATCTCTCTGCCTCATTCCCATAATATACAAAAAAAAAAAAAGGGGGGACTACACCCACTCCAGGAATTACTTATAATCAGTGTTGAAAACGCCTAAACCAGAACTCCACTATAACCAACAAGTATAAGAGATCAAACGCTAAGCCCAAACGCATCCTCCACGATCTCTCGGCAGCAGGAGCGTCCAGACCAATTCCAGAACCCAAAAACCTCTCCTACATCTGCAGCTACACCATATGCCCATCAAGACATCCACCGATCACTCAAATCCCATTCAAAGCTAAAATACCTCCTGTCAGACACCCTTCTCCCAGAACAACTTAACCCTATAGCACCTCCGACAAAGTAGAACCTACTATCAGGACTCCCTCCTGACCAAATCCTACACAGTAGGAGCGTTCAAGGAATGATCTTACACTCAAGGGAGAAACACAGCTACTCTGGCACTCAATTCCCAGGAAGAAGAAAAAGGCCAGCGATCATCGAGCACAGTTTATGCCATATAATACCCGGAGCCGAATAGATAAAAAATGCAGCCGTACAGGACGAGCATAGGAGATCTTGTGCCCAAAAAAATACCTAGTTTAGCCCAGGTACTCACTGGGGCTTATGTCCACTAGTTTACCGATACTGCCTTCTTAGGGGAAGACTAGGAAACACTGATTTTACGTCACCCTATCAACCATGCTATATACAAAACTTCCAATCCCGTTTCAGCAATATTTCTTCCTCCCTCAGGTGAGGGCCGAAAGCCGCGCAGAGGCCCAAGACCTAGGCCAGCATGAGGAAGAGACATTACTTCAAGGAAAGGGAAATGGACAAAATATCAATAACAGTATACTGTCCGCACCCTATTACCATATTCAAAGTGTGGGCAGCAAGAACATCAGTACACCAAGGAGGATGTATATTTAGCTAGCTACTCACAGAGAAGGAGCTCGAAGGGTTTACGTTTTGCCAAGACCCAGACCGTCTAAGATTTCGTCGGGTGTGGGGGGTGGATGGTAGAGGACTAGCATCTGTTAGTCCCGTGCAAGGGGGGGAGGGGGGGGACTCGACAGTAGGTCAGTGTCAGGAGCAAAGATATATCTTCAAGAAGCGAGTCCATAAATATGCCACTATTCCTGATAGTATAGATTTAGAATAAATAGCCACCCTCGCAGATTAGCTCAGTTGTGTTTCTTGCAGGAAAATCACCATGGCATTCAGAGACTGCAGTCGTAATTACGAATCAGAGAGGAAAAATGTCTTTTCTTTTTACTAATTCCTACCCTTTTCTCTCTTTTTCTTCTACTATCCCACTGATCGCGAACCTCCGGGGGTAAAGTCTAGAGTCGAATCCTACCACCCCGTAGCAAGCCTGCCCCGTGCTACAGCCTTATTGAAGAAGGCTAGGCTAATGTCCTCAGCCCCCCAGTCCCTATAGAGCAGGATCTCACAGTTCCCCTCCTGTACGTGATGGAGTGTTCAATAACAACCCACAGTGAGAGGAATCGAACTCCTAGCCTCCTGCTGATTGCACCGGGGGCTAATTGGCCCCCAACGCTTTAACCTCTCTCTCAGCTAGGTAATTTCGCACGATATCGCTAGGGGAACAAATGCTTATCCTATGTGCTATCAGGTATTACATATTTTGAGTTTCCCTCCTAAGACTAAAGGGTACATCGCTAAACATCGAACGCATCATCGGAGCAGATACATCCTCCAGAGAAGAGAAATTACAAACACACACTTGCCACCAACGCCTAACTACAAAGCTCCTCCATGTGGGGTAATCACAGCTAGAATATCAGTGACGAAGAAAGGTAGGTTTGGCGGTGAGCAATACAGGATTTGGAAGAGGTTGGTGATTACAGATGCACTACTGAAGGCCATCTGGAGCTAGTATATTTGGAAGTGTATTATATCACAGAAGAGTACTACAATACAACACCCCACGACCTTCGGTAACCTTGTTCAGGACGCTGCGCGTGCCTTTCAAATTGGGCGTCACGAATAAAAAAATTACTGAACCTATACTTTCCCAAACACCTGCAATATTCTAATTATTGCGCGAGTGATAGCGCGTGCGTACCACAACCATCCCGCCCTCGGCATATAATAGCTTACCGCTGCACTCAAAGTCCACCAACAAAACATCTCGAATCCAATCAACTACCGACAGCAAATCATTACAAGCTAAATAGCATCTCAGGAAAATACAATTCCAAATCTCCAATGCACAAAAAAAAAAAGTGTGTTCGTTTCCACCTCAACCTAATCTATTCTTTTTTTTCTTTTCCATCGCCCAGCCCAACACATGCTGACCCTCCAACAATCACCTCAAATAAATGATATACGCAGAACCCATACAAGCCCAGAATCAAAGAAGAAAATAAGGGAAATAAAAAACAATAAATTTATAAACTTGCATAGACCCCAGGCGCCAGTCCGTTCCATCCATCCATTGAAGCATAGCCCCATCCCCCACTCCCACAACGCATACAAACACAACCTCGCAAATTGCCAAACCAAGCCAGTGCAATGGACTAAATCCCTTTTTCAGAAATCCCCTCCTTAATAGCCCGCTCGACAAACTCCATTACGCTCCCACAATCAGCCTGGTCCTTTCCAAACTTGCGCTTACGTGGATCGAGTATTTTTGCGGCTGCTTCCAAGTTCTTATAGCACCTCTTCTGCTCCTCTGTAGCGGCGTTCCTGCCTCGTGCAGCAGGTCGCGGGATTTGCTTCTTGCTCAGGAGGATGTTTGTTAGGTAGTGAAGCCAATATGTGTTGGTCTTTGGGGCGTAAACGTTCCAGTCTATCCATTCCTCGGAAGGTTCTGCAAGGCCAGTGCGGAGGTGGTTACGCATAAAGCGGTAGATGTCGAATTGGTAGTCACCTGGGTGTATATCACTATGTTAGTGATAATGATGCTTTGGAGATAGGAGTGTGCCAATATATTATCACCTTTGCCTGTAAAGAGGGCATCGTCATCTAAAGGGGCAAATTCTACGCTGACATCTTTGTCTTCGCCGTTGCCACAGACTGCACGGGAGAGTGTGTAATCGATTAATGCTACATCGAGTTTCGTGCCGCATTGTTTCACTTTAGTAGGTTCTTCCTCGGGCTGTTCAGAGTCCGAATCCCGGAGTGAAAGCTTTCCCAAGAGTTCTTCTCCGGAATCATCGTCATCGGATACTCTCCGAATTACGATATTTCCATAATGTAGATCGCGATGCTAGTCAAAGTCTCAGCCACACCTCGATATAAAACTGGGCTCCAAAGCATACCTCAAAGTCTCTCTCCTTCTCTCCTCTAGCAAGCGCTAGCGTCACTTGCCAGAAGACTTCCCAGGCTTCCTCCCACCCCCCCAAATGGAAATGTTCCAGATCAGTGCCTCCATTTTCTAAGCATATGATAGCAAAGTGTTGATCTTCCCCGTAGAAATCTGGCCTCTCATTCTCGGAGCCACGCTCTTCGTCATATATATCCCACTCATCCATGAGGAGTTGGGGGAAATAACCTTGAACGACAAAGGCGCCACGAAAACCAATGAAGCCTTCAATATCGCCCATAGCTTTTGTAATTCGGACCTCTTGGATAATGCTCTCAAGCTCACATTGGTCTGGGCCACCGAAAGGGATAATCTTGAGGACCGTTGTAGATAGTGATCCGGGGGTCAACTGAAGGAATACTTCACTGTAGGAAGCCTCGCCTAGTTTTCGGATTGAAGAGGTCTCAGCAAGAGAATTGATATATTCTTCAAAATCAAGAACTGAGAGGTTTGTGCAGAGATGTAAAAGTTGTTCTGCTAACGGTGATCCGGCGGACGAGGCAGGTTCCTCTTCGTGAGGCTCCTCAGATACCCTTGCTGAACAAACTTCTTCCAGATTAATAACAGGCAATCCCTTATCCTCCTTGTCTGATACCTTTGAGGGCCCCTCCTCACTCGATCTAGAATGGACTGGTTCCGCCGTGATTGCTGCTGCGTTTTCCTTTTCTTCGCCCCCATCCCCGGAACCCGGGATTTCAGGTAGTTCTACCTTGGAGGCCTTCCGTCCAAGCAGATTCACCAACGGCCCAACCTGAATAACCCCCATACCTTCGTCTTCCCACACAGTAATTGGGTTCTCCATATCACCCTCGTTTTCACCGCCTTGAGGCATCTTCTCCCCCTCCCTCTTAAGCGGCGACGGAACGGGCGACTGCATAGATATGACCGACCTCCTCGCTCCCCTCTTTCGAACTCCATTTTTCCTCACCGGTGATTCAAGAACAGTAGACCCATCAGGTGATATTGATCGCTCGCGGAGAGCTTCCCGGGGTGTATTCTCTGATGATGTAGGCGGCTTCCTGCGGGAGTTGCGCACGCTGTTGTAAATGGGAGACGAGGGTGGTGTCGATTGTGGCTCTTCGTTCTCTTTATCCGAGTTTTCCCTGAATTGAACGGAAGAAAGAGAATGTGTGCTTCTAGTTTCAGGATCCAATTCTACAGTATCGCCAGTAAGGTCAATTGTTGCTGTTGTCGTTGTAGTTTGATCATGGGATGTCTGGACGTCAAGTTTCCCCATGCTCTCCAAGATCCCGTCGATTTCTGCTTCCAAGTCTGTAAAATCTCCCTCTTTCTCCAACACCTTCACCTCCCTCACCTCTACCCCGTCGAGGGTAACTGCCTCCGCACAAGACACCTCCCGCACGACAGCAACAGGAGGCTTCAGTTTAACACCTCCGTCCACACTCTTGTCTGTGTCAGAAGACAACCTCTGCTTCTGTTCATTAACAAGATGTTTTTCTGCTAATTCGTCATCCTCAACAGTTACTTTCTTATCCCCACCCTTCTTCTTAGAAACCACAGTAGGCTCAACTGCACTCCACAAATCTCGGCCAAACCATCCAGAGAGATGGGACTTGACTCCTTTTCCGTAAGTTTTCTTTTGCTTAGGTGCAGCTTTTCGAGAATTGGCATCAGAAGACATTGCGAATCCTAGGCACGTCTTCTGTGGTGTACGAGTACTGGTTTCTTGGGCCGTGGAGTGTATTTACCAGTGGAGAGGGACGAGGAAGAGATGTTGTCGGCCCAGAAATCTGTGTTGCCAGGTTTCTGGGTTGGTTTGTGTTTATCACGTGATTTCGTGTAGGACAGTTGTCAGGGCGACGGGTTACCCGAGTGACGGCTAACGATCGGCGCGAGTGAATCATGCAACTCCTCCACGAGAATACGATACCGGTGCCGGTACTGATGAATATAAAACAGCACTTGGTGACTCTTAGAGCACCAGTAGTAGACTTGTAATTTATGCTTATTAAATTTTCAAGTTTCTCTTTACCGCACTGGTGCATGTGATTTTACAGAACACAAAATTCCTAGTAAGCCGAAAGTTTAAGAAACGTGTTTAATACGGTACTATCTGAGCCAGCGGCCAGATGGCGGGAGATGCCGTGGGCAACCAAGAGCCCGAAAATACAAATGATCCGAGTGATACATTGTGACCGCATTAACTGCCTGTGCCGCAACTCCCCCCGGGAGAAATGTTCGGGCACATAGTGCGAAAAATGCGTATAATAAGACACTACGGCAGGAGACAAAAAAAATAGACTCTCCCGTCTACACCCAGACCCCATACGCCTCCAGCACAGAAGACTGTGACCCCAGCACGAGAGTTTAGCTATAAATAGGAAAGGTGATAGATCTTGATCGTGGCCTGGCCAACAACCCTTTGAGGATGATCTACCGTATCACGGTATCAGAGGGTTTTTAGGTTGTTTTACCTACCGGTACCGATATCGGTATTCTTTGGGTTAGCAATGCTGTTACCGGTATTGTGCTGGGCACTTGAAATCAACATTCAGGGGTAAATCGTTTTGCATGCATTATACGAGACGGGTCTGGCTAAATAACACCGAAAATGACCACAATGGGCAATTTGAAATTTTGCTATCTCCACTAATATTACTCTTATTGAAAAACGGAAACACAAAACTAGAGAGGAGTACTTGTACTATACCTTCTGGGCACTTCTCCAGTTGAGCCACACCCCCCTACGGTAAAGATGTGGGGTGTTTCGGTGAAAATTTTGGAAAATTATTCTTGTGCTGACTTTTGGTTCCAACACCACACTTGTATGATAACTCAAGTGGTCGAAACGTATGGAGGGAGGGATAGTGTAATCAGTTTCCATGTTTCATCTGTCCGTGTGATACCGGCAGCGCACCTACCGTATCTGTGACATCCTGCTGATAAGTTTAAAGTATGATGTCCGATATCATATTCCGCCCGACAAAGGTTGTCCATGTGAGTCTGCCAGGTCCCTTTGCAATGGTTGTACTCGAGTATCTGTACTACGGTAGTATGAGATTGGTAGTGCTTGGCACTGTAGGCCACAAGATTTGGGGCTGCTGTACCAGTCGGGGCAGCTCCCAGATGATCGGACGGTGCAGCATTCAGCCTCCCGTCCCTGGGCTTGGCGATGGAGCTCGCGAATTATGGCTATTACGGTACTATCGTCTCCTACAACTTCTGCAGTCTTTTCTGTTGTTAGACGCACCGAGGAGCAAGGGTTGCGGTTCGCGTTCTACCGGTATTGTGCGGGGTGAGCGATTATTGTTCTCCAGGTCCTGGTTGGAATGAAAAAGACGGAGGAGGGTGGCTGCTGAGGCAGGCGAAATAATAGTGCATGAGAATCTGCGAGCATGATAAGCATATTCGGGGCTTTCCGCCCCCTGGCTCTGGCAGATCGCGATCTGGGCCGCCAACCCGGCGAGCCTCCGGCTGCCTGGCAACGAAACAGCCCAAACCCAACGCCTCTCGGCCCTGCTCCCACCTATGACTGACCTTATGACCCCGGACGGTAGGACGAGCTTCACGCTCCATTCACCTCCTAGATCTCCTTCCCCACCCTCCTCTCATCATTCCCCTTCAACTCCGTCCACTTTCTCAGCGCTGGAGGTAGTGCCCAGCTCTCTTTCATCACCATCATACATCATGGAGAGACTCAGAGAATGGTGGAAACCGACCTACGAGCCTTTGGAGGATCAGGATGAACGGGAGGATGCGAGCTCGCCGAAGGCACAGCGTGTCTCTCGGTTTGAGTATTTTGTCTTCTTGTCCCTGGGGGTAGCTATGTAGAACCCCTTTCATGGGGGAGGAAGTTTGGGCAAACATAAGCTTATGAACTACAGGCTGTGGAGTTGGAATATGTTTATGGCATGCGCTACGTATTTCCAGCGCCGGTTCGCTGAGGTGAGAGATTTCGTGGTTCAAGTGCTGGGCCGTACAGCTGGTTAACCTGAAATACAGAACGAGTTCCTCCTGAACAACTTCCAGTCACTCATCCTGGTGGTAAGCACAATAACAAACTTGGGATCTGCGGTATACCTCTCGTATCGCCAAAAATCTGCAAACTACCCCTGGAGAATATGTGCCTCGCTAGTGATCAACTGCGCTGTATTTACGGTGCTGGCTTTATCGGCGGTTACGTTTCGAGTTGGCCCGGAAGCGTACATCATGGTTCTCTTGACCTGTGTGCTCTGCGCGAGCTGGAGCGCAGGTTTGAGTCAGAACGGAATATTTGCATTTGTCAACAAGTTCGGCGGAATATATACCCAAGCAATCATGACGTTTGTTACCCCATGACCCCGGCGTAAAGTTAATAGCTGATTCTAAGTTTGATATAGTGGCCAAGGTGTCGCCGGTGTTCTTCCTGCAATAGCCCGTATGTGAATTCTAGCCCTAGCCTACAATACGTGCTTAGGTGCACACTAAAATGCGTATAGAAATCGTATCTGTTTTAGCGGTCCCTCAGTCTCCGGGTACCCAGGGGAGCACGGCATCGCCCAAATCCGCATTTATATACTTCCTTACAGCAACATTCGTTTCAGGTTCTTGCCTGTTTCTATTCCTACTATTACTTTCCCGTCACCGCATCTCCCCACACAAATCCGGGTCTGAAGTCATTGACTCAGAAGATCATGCTTCAGCAATCCACACCCAAGTGTCCCTCTGGGTCCTTCTGAAGAAACTCAAATTCCTTTCCTTTGCAGTATGGCTATGTTTCCTCGTAACGATGGTATTCCCGGTCTACACCCAAGTAATTCTTTCAGTCCGCCCAGAGGATACGTCCCCTAGGGTGTTCAAACCGGACGTATTCATCCCCATCGGGTTCATGCTCTGGAACTTGGGTGATTTATCTGGACGAGTAGTCTGCGGATGGCGGAGGTTCACTTGTGACAGACCGAAGCTTCTCGCATTGGTCTCCATAGCCCGGTTGGTATACATCCCTTTGTACACGATGTGCAACATCAAGGGCCACGGAGCTGTGATCTCGAGCGACCTCTTCTACTGGCTTGTCCAGTTCACGTTCGGGATGTCGAACGGGTGGGTTGGGAGTAATGTCATGATGTCAACACCTGGATGGGTTGGTGATGACGAGAAAGAGGCTAGTGGCGGTTTTATGGGTATTTCCTTCCTTTTTTTCTTCCTCGTAACGCTCTTGATTAGCAACACTGCTAACAATAGACTAGTAATGTGCTTGGTGGCTGGCCTTGCAACAGGAAGCTTGGCAAGCTTCTTGATTGTTAATGTTTGATAACCGTTGTTATTATTAATAGCAGTGTACCTTGCGCCGGTGCCTATTGCTGTGTATTTTTGTTTTTATTCTGGGCGTTTTTGGGTAGTGCTGGGTTGATGGCACGGTATATCGAGGTTGCTTTTGCTTCTTGGTTTGGAAGATCACGCTTCCTTAGGCCGCTTAGTCAACCTCTCATTTGCTAGTATGATATTACTAGAAAAGCCCCCCTCGAGACCTCGAGGGGTCGTATTACTTCCTACAATGTGAAAATACTACTTTACCGATACTGAGTAGAGATGGTACTTAGTGAGATTTTAAGTTTGACTATGGGGCATAATATTTCTTACCAGCTTGAGTGAGTTGGATTTTTTTACTTTTAATATCAATATTTATATAATTGTGTCTAGTAATACATGTTTATCATGCTTAGCAGAAGTACAATTACTAAAAGTGGACTTTTGTCCAACCTTCCCGCTCCTCCCAATTTCCCAGATCAAGACCCATTCTATCACCAATCTCATGGGCAACCCACTTTCGGGTCATCTCTTGACATTCCCTGCCATTATTCCCACCACCTCCTATCCATATTTGGGTAATGGTGCGATTGGTTGCTGTTGCACGAAGGGCCTTAACAAGGTGTTTGAGCAAAGGAATTCCGGTACACGAGTCGAAAATTCTGGTGCCAGGGATATAACTTGGATCATAGACGCCAAGGACACCATCACGATAAAAAATTGCGTACATGTGCCAACTGGTAACACACTTGGATTGCTGCTTGCTAGCATTATCGATCGTATTGGTGAAGATTGCGAGAGTACCATAACTTCGAATTAATGGAAGAAATGTTCCAATTGGCATTTCGAGTGACCAGTTTGCAATAGCAGCATCTCCAGCCACTTGTGTC
>Ga0307507_10003406_pt1 | contig 30965 bp, 8 predicted proteins | sample 7_EM_MG_FD_207223 | JGI IMG/M metagenome (GOLD analysis project Ga0307507, IMG submission 207223) | Populus trichocarpa ectomycorrhiza microbial communities from riparian zone in the Pacific Northwest, United States - 7_EM | ecosystem: Host-associated > Plants > Roots > Unclassified | place... | reverse complement strand
ATAAATAGCTTTAAAGTAGCTTTTATTTATTTAAAATATGTTATTAGTATAAAAGAGGTAAATATAATTATGGTTGCCAAATGCGTAGATTACTGGCAGGTTGCGCGCAGGCTGCGTGTCAAAAAAAACACGACATAGGCAGTCGGTCGAGTTGCCAAATAACCTCAACTGCGCGCCAATTGCGTCAACCACCAACCATTGAGGCCATTGAAAGGGTACCATATTTTGCCGATGTACAGTCCTCTTATAGCTAAATAACACTCACTCGCCTTTATCCCCTATCTTTCCTTATCTAATAGCGCGCTTAGCCTAGCGCCATAATAATACTAACGTATTAAAATATACTAGTGTAGGAGGGTACGACCTCTCTCAGATAGGAAGTCACGGTATAGTTAGTCTATTAGTTAGTTATAATCAGCCAGTAGGAAATTAGTTAGTAAGAAAGGAAGAAAAGAGTGTATTAAAGGAAAAGTGTATATCTATTAGTCCTGTCCAAGTTGCTAAAGACTCTAGGGCTCTAGACTAATTTATATAAAACATATAGAAGGCCTAGGCTCTCCTAAAGCTATGCCTAATCTAGATGTTAAATCTAGGGGGCTAAATCACACTACTATATTAGGTAGAATAAAGTATAGAGGGAGTAAAGGGGGGATTAGATAAGAGGCTTATTATAGGCCTTTCGTCTATAAGGTATATATAGTTATATAGATGCTATATAGTATATCGCTATACTGCATAAGAAAAAGGGGGTCACTGCCATAGATAGATACCGTAATTTAAGTGTACTAGACGTATACGTAAAGACATAGTAGTTATGTTTATAGGCCTCCGCTAGGGCTTATCCTCCTAACAAAAAAACTTTTCGCACTACTACTACATTGCAGCGCTGGCGCTGCGCCGCATATATACGTCTCTACGTTTGCTTTAGTAGTCTATTAGTGCAATTTTAATAGAACGCTAATAGTAGCTGCTAGGTTCCTAGACCCTACTATATAGAGGTATAGAGCCCGATTTTATAGAGCCTTAAGAATTTATATAGGAGTATAATATTTTAGTATAGGGAGCCCTTATTTATAAACGAGTTATAGTAAGTAAGAAAATATAATATATATCCTCTCTATAAATAAGCCCCTCTAAAGAAGGCCTAGTAACTAGGGCCTAGGCGGAAAAAATATCTAAATATATACATCCTACTCGCCTTTTAGGATTAGGACAATATTAGTTAAGAGATAGATAAATCCCCCTTACGCTTCTAATAAGCTTTAGAGAAAGGAAGCTAGAGTGTATATAATAGTAAATAATAGTTTATAAGAGATAGTATATACTAGAAGAGGGTTAAGATATAGGAAACTCCTAGTATATATTATTATTATTATTATTATTATTATTATTATTATTATTATTATTATTATTATTATTATTATTATTATTATTATTATTATTATTATTATTATTATTATTCTTATCTATTTATTATTTAACGTCTAATACAGATCCTATATACGGCCTACGCAGACTACTCTAACCTAGGGAAAACTTATATATTATATAGGAAAGAAAATCCCTGGTATTAGAGGGAGGAACCTCCCTATAAGCTACTTTAATAGAATAAAAAAACCGATTTACTATTTCTACCCGTTGCTACGGCCCCTACGGCTGTTTATAGCTTTATCCTAACCTTTATTAGATATTAGATCTCCTTAGTAATAGCTATATCCTTTATTTTTACTTATTAAAACTATAGCTTGCCTAAAGCTAAGGTTTACTACATCTTAGCTAGGCCTAGCTATTGCTTACAATATACAAATTGTTATTTCTATATCCTATATCTTAACTATCCCCTATATACTATCTCTAATAGACCATTACTATAGACCCCCCTTATTACGGAACCCTACTATAAGGGCCTCTATAGGAGAGCCCCGTGCTCCTATATACACCTCATGTATAGCTTACGTCAGCTACGTGTAGGTATATTACCTCCTTACGCCCTTAACCCTTATAATTGATCGCATAACGTCTTATAGACTCCTTAAATACATACGCTCTATAGCCACTGCCCCCGTCCTGTAAGACCCCCTTTAAAGCCTTAAAGGCGTAAGGAGGATTTATCTATAACCAATATTATAATACTAAAAGGCGAGTAGGATATATATATACTCTAGGTATCTTTTATACCTAGGCCCTAGTTACTAGGCCCTTTCTAGGGTAACTAGTTATAGAGAGGAGATAGGTAAACTATAGGGTTATTATTATCTAGGCTGCTAGGTAATATATAATGCTAGTTAACAGTAAGTAACTATATACTCCATAGGCGACTAACCTAGGGATAAAAAAGGGGGGTATATTTACCCGTTTATTTAATCGCTTATTAATTTATATAAGGTTATTATTAATACTTTTAAGGGTTAGGGGACGTTTAAATTAATATCTATCTCGTATCTATAAGGATTACATAGGTGGCTAGAGTAGGAGGTATAGTAGTAGCTGTTTTGTAAATGGGTACTAACAGTAGTAGTTTTTAAGATCTTACTATCCTATATAAAAACTTTTTACTACCGCCTATAATGTTTAACAACCACTACCAGCTCCCACCCACACGCTATGCAATGTCTCTGCGTCGGCTCTACTAAATCCAAAAACTAGTAGGTTTATAGTCATTACCTTATATAGGTATAGAGTCCGATTTTAACGGCCAACTACTAAGATATAGCAATTAATAGTAAGGTCTAGCTAGGACGCAGTAAACTCTAGCTCTAGATAAGCTAAGAGAAGAATATAGTAGTAACTATAGAGATTTAAGATCTAGTGGAGGTCTAGACATAGCTACTAAGCAGCCCTAGGGGGCCAATAGCTGCGTATAGAGGTGGTTAAACTGGTTTTTTTTTATCCTACTTAGGTGGCCTATAGAGCTCCCCCCCTATAATGCTAGGGGTTTTTCCCTATATATTATATAAATTCCCCCTATATGCGGAGTAGTCTATATTAATATGTCTAACAGTTAGCCTAGCTGTAAGCTTAAGCAAAATAGCTAACGGAGTGCGTCAATTAGATCGCTCGCTGTCCGCTAATTGTTGGATAATATACTGACGACGCTCTCCTCGTCTGTCCCAAATAGGCAATTATGAAGCTATTCCCAAATACCTTGCAAGCGCCATTCGGCCTACGTATAGAGGGAAAACCTAGTAGGCGAAAAACCTCTATTACTTACTCCGTCAGTTACCGATTCCTAGCGTTGCACAGTGCTTTGTAAATTGATTGATTGGTAGCTGTTTCATAAGCATATCTCCAGGTTAATCTTTACCTGGTATGTGTACTACTTCAAGTCAATCTCGCTAAACCATATTGTTTCGTACGAAGAGGTATCGAGTCTCGATATACTTGGCTTTCTAGTAGTGCTTTGTGTCGTACAAAAGGTCAACCGTACCCTTATTGTCACAGTAGAGCGTAGAGATAAAAGGGTTGTCGTCGTCTCTCTCTCCCAGATCTCTCGTCAGCTTCTCAAGCTATACTGCTAACCTTGCTCCTTCTGATGCCGCCATGATCTCTGCTTCCATTAAGCTTAATGCCGTCGACTTCTGCCTTTAAGCCATCCAGATCGCCGCTCCCCTATAGCGTATAACCGCTATGCCTTAGAATAATATCCAATCGTATTCGTCGCATCGTCGTGCTCAAGGGGGCGGATTGCTGTTATCCATTTTCAGCCGTTTGAGTAGCTTCTTAGCATACACCGTGAATACCTCTGCAGGGCCTAGGTCTTTATATCTCCATTCTCTTAAGATTCTTATCTTCGTGATATTAAGGTGTCGGCGCTATGCTCTTAAAGAACTTCTTAACCATCTAAAACCATTCTCTCAGTGCCTGCTTTAGGCCGTAAAGTGACTTATTTAGCTTCAAGTAGGCGTCTTTTACCCCCTTAAGGTTAGGTTCAAAGTCTCTTAATAGGTTAAGAATCTATATGTAAATCTATTCTTGCAATGGCGGGTTCAAGAATGCAGTTTTGACGTTAATGTGGTCAAGTTCAAGGTCTTCTGCTGCTACCTTTGCCATTAAGAACCTAAAGGTGTTGTATTGTACGACAGACGCAAATGTCTTAAAATAATTAATGTTGGGGGTCTGCTTGTCTCCCCAAATGCACAGTCTTGCCTTCTTGCAAATTACTTCTCCCTTGGCGTTATACTTATGCTTCAGAACTAGCTTACTTAGGAGTAACGACCTTCCTTCTGGTACTCTCCCCCTATAATAGTATAGGTGTGCATTCTCTTACAGGCGTTCTACCCTTAGCATCACCTTATAGATTTAAGCATCCCACTTAATCTTAACCTAGGCTTCCTACTTAATTTAAGCGGCCCACTTAGTCTTAACCTAGGCTTCCATAGCTACTGGAAAGTGGCTAAAAGCAGCAGGATCTCTAGCAGGCTTGGTGAAAATAAGCAAATATGATGTCGATCCAATATCGCTTATTGGCCAATATAGACCGGAAAATTATATTTCCGCAATATTAAAATAAATTAAACTGATATAACTGTGTATATAGTGATCTGTTTGGTTTCGCTATATAGCTACTTATCCTAGATACCACGTAGAGGTACAGATCAGATCTAGGTGCTGGAGACACCCCTAACCAGCTAGGTATATACAGGTTGCTGCTAATAATCCTAATAGTTAGCTATATGCTAATGTATATAAGAGAGAAAATTCGTATATACCTAAGCTAAAACAATTGCATTTTGGGCCGTAGCCCTAAGCTTATTATCCTCTATTAAGAGAGGATCTGTTGCCATCCCAGACCCCCCTCCCCCTGCTAGGGGCAAGCCACGGTTAGCTAGCGCAGGTGCATTATTACCCCCGTCTCGTATGGTGCACTAACTAGCATAGTCAGGCCATTTGCAATTGGCGTAGCAACCACTAAAGTAACTATCAGCCCAACGGCACAACAGGAAGAGTTGTAGGCCTGGCATAGCGCCGTGGCACCGCTGGCAAGGTTAATCCACTACCCTTCCATAAGATTGTATGAGGATGGCGTTAACGTATAAGGGCCGATGCATTCATATCTAATATGGGTGAATGCTCCTATGTATAAACACCACATCCTGCCCAGGAAGGGCTAGAAGTGCTTAGCCCTGTAGACTATGTACATATAGGGCCAACTGCTGCTGTCCTATAAAGAGAACGGGGGCTTGGGGGTTCTGGGCGGCGGCAGTAAGGGCTTAGGTGGCGGTGGCGGCATCCCAGAGAATAAGGGCCCTATATATATATTAGTATTTATATAAAGCAAGCAACTAGGGTAAATTAGTAAAGGGCAAGGCTTAAGCAATGCTTATACAAAGTAAGAATACTTATATATTGGTAGTTAATGAACTGGTAGTAGTAGTAGTGGTGGTGGTAGTAGTGGTGGTAGTTATGGTAGTGGTGCTGCTATTACTGCTTTACTTATTAGTACTTAACACTTATATAAGGCAAGCAGTTAAGAGTATATTAGCAAGGCTAGAGGCTTAGGCAATGCTCGTATAAAGCCAAGACACTTACGTTTTAATAGTAGCTAATAAGCTAAAACTGGTTATAGTGGTAGATAGTAGCTAGGTTAAAGATAAAGGAAGAAGAGAGGTTGAATAAGGTAAAGTACTACATAAAGAAGGAGCGCACAATTATGTGTTGTACAAAGAAATACGTATATATATTCTATTCTCTTCTGCATCTAGCTTAGAGTATTCTTTTTTTTCCTTTCTTATCCGTATGATTAACTCTTCTCCATTAGAACTCTTCTATTGCCATTTAATTCTACTTCCAATTTTTTAAGCATTTAAGTATCTTAATTATATTAACCCTAAGCTTTGCTCGCTCCCATAAAACCGTATAACATGCCCCTAAAAATACCCTGCTCTGGGTCATTACTTATAGCTAGAATTGATAGAATATTAATAGCCATTAATAAGAGTCGTGGCCAACGCTTACATTACTTGTCTTAACACCACTATTTAAGAGGAGAAACCTTAATATAAAGTGGGTTCTCGGCAATATAGTTCTTATACTTATCTTGGCTCTTTAGGCGATTAAACTTATTAAGGTTCTTAATAAGCTGCTTATATAGATTAAGATCTTCTTTAGATAAGGCCTTCTTATATAATGCAGTACTTAATGCTTATAGTAAAGGCTGGGGGCCTTAATACTGACTTTTGTGACGGCTTGAACAAATGCCGCACGGCTCGAACAAATGCCTCTGAACCAAAGCTTGAACGAATGCAACGTGTGCTTGAACAAATGCTGTATTACGAAGATATCAAGGTGAGGAGCAAGAGATGGTGGTGAGGCCACGTCTAAATACACAAGCCAAGCCATAAGCGAACCCCTGACTAGGTGACGCGCCCCAGCGCCGTCATAACTTTAATACTCATTCCAAAGTTACTCTACTGCATTAAACGCTGGCTTTCGCCACTTCTTACTCCAATTTGCTTTAATATACTCTGTACAACGTTATGGATAAAGAATAATTGCTATAGTAATATAGCGGAGACTTATTAGACTTTAGGTAGTATTTATTAAATACCTCCTAACCAGCCTTAATCCGCTTACAGAAGAATTTGTCTTCTTTGTAATCTTCCTATTATACAATATTAGCCTATATATACCCCCTCTAAATATATATGCCTTACTAAGCTGTTTTTAAAGTAGTGCATAAGGAGGTCCATTTAAAAAAGTACATCTAAGATTGTTGCATTATGCCCTTAAGTCATAAGAGTTGCTTTCTTAAATATAAGAAGAAAGCCTATTATCGTATAAAGCTGTTTCCAGTTTGTAGGATTGAGAAAATCATTATCTAAGCCATACTTCTTCGTGTATTAATCTATTGCAGGCTCATGTTAAATAGCAACCTATAATATCTCACACCAGCTGTTCCATCTTATACAATTATTAAGTGGAATTCGTCTTCCTGCTAGCTCTTTAATAGCCCTTATACGGCCAGGAGAGCTTTGTGTATGCATAATAATATTATGGAGCTTTCCAAGGACGCCTATATCTTAAAAATTTTCATCTTTATCTTTAGCTTCGTATAAATTAATCTACTTAACTTTAACCTTAAAAAGAAAGGCTTGGACGGCAAGATTAATAATATAGCCATTATAACAGATTCGTTTGTATGAAGATTTCCATATAATAGCTTCCTCCTCTTTTATATACTTTTCAATTGTACGATAAAGAGTATCATTTGTTCCCGTATTATCTAAGACAACTACACCAAGCTTTTATGTAATCCCGTAGTCCTTTAGTATAGGAAGTAGAGTTAAGAACTAATCCTCTTTACTGTAAGATTGTACCATATAAAGAGCAAGAAGAGCTCTAGAAAGTCCTTTTAAGTTTTGCTTAATAAAGTGGGCGCAGACTCTAAGGAGAAGATGCTAATTAGGAGAGGTCCAAATATCAACTAAAAGATAAATACTTGATATTGCTAACTGAAGCTTTTTTCGTATAATGTCTTTTATTAATTCCTATAATTCTTTAATCCTCTTCTTTACTTGTGTATAAGTTATTATAATAAAACCCTCTACTTCTGGATTAAGGACCCGGTAGAATATATGGAACTCTGGCCACTCAACAAGTCAAAGTAGAAGATTTCGTACAGTAATAAGGGAAATAAGGGCAGCTGTAATAGCCTCCTTATTAAGAGCGTTTTTAAGTGTAAGAGAATTAACCTTTATATAATCATGTTTTATACAAAGCTGCATATATAGATCTTAAAGCTTTTCTTTAGCACCTTAATAAATAATACCCGGAGTTTTAGAAACAGTAATCTTATACTTCTTTATAAGATGATTCCGGAAATTTATAACATACTTTGCGCCATATAGTTCTTCCGTATAGTATTTGCAATATAAAATATATTGCTTATCCCGGTATTTTTTTGGCTTATTATTATATGGATCTTGTATATGGCACCAGATTTCGGGGTTCCTTTTGTCTTTTAATCTCTTCGTATTAGTAGATGGTGTAAAACTTAATATTTCATTATTAGAAGCCATTTTATTGTATATATAATAAATATTATAAAAGAAATTTAGGGTTGTGGGGAATGCCAAGAATTATTGGCCGATATTGGCCGATATTGGGTAATTTAGCGATATTGGCCAATAATATTGACCGTCGGATTATTTAAATCTATACTGATCTCTAGAAGGAGGTAACTCCTAATAGAATCCTAGCAAATAGATATTAGTGAGCAAAAGAATAGAAATAAAATACAAAAAGGACAGGGATAGGCGTTAGGATTTCTTATTTTTACTAATTTTCTACTGTCTTCTTACTACCTAATAGTTGTTAGCAACCTAGTATCTTACTAGGGAGCGGTAAACCTCTAGCCTAGAGGCTTATAAACTACTAGGACATAGTTACTAATACATATTAAGCTGCCTAAAAAGGATTTATGTATATAGGACTATAGCGCCATAGCCTAGAGGCTGCATGCGTAGTATTGTACGTAGTATAATACAACGGATTGAAAAAAAAAAGAAAAAAACCTAGGCTTCTCACTTAGTTTAAGTAGCCCACTTAGTCACCATCTAGCCTACTTGTAGTTCCTACTACTAGAGTCTCTATTAGCACCTAGTCTTAACCTAGGCTTCCTCTCTTATATAAGTGCTACATTTTATACCTATATAGGGCGAGCAGTCTTATACTTCTAAAGAAGGATAATGCAACTCTTAAGGTCTCTTTTATCTTATAGACACATGGTCTTTACATTCTACCATATAATATCACTTGGTAGGGCTAGAAGGAGTTGCTCTTTAATATTGTTATTAGTAAGTAGTTAAGGTATAGAGGCTAGATTAATCTTAAATTAATTTAGTATATAGATAAACTTAATAATTTGCATCTTTATAGGGTTAAATATAGTGCTGTAGAACTCCCTGCAAAGTCTAGAGATATAGACCTTATCTTTAGCCTTATTAAACTTCTTTATTCCTTTCTATATTCCCTAAATATTATACCCCTTTATTATTATACACATCTCTTCCTAACAGTCGTCTCCTATTAAATTATAGATAATTTTATTTGCTTCCCCTTATCTTTTTCTTCTATTGGCTGAATTAACTTAAGCTGGGTCTTTTATACTAGTAACAAAATCCCATCCTTCTGCCATAATTAGGGCTGCCTTGTAGGTGCGCTCCCAGTCTGCAAAGTTGTCTCTATTAAAAATAACAATTTTACCAGCCTTGTAGTTATATATAGGTGTCGTTAAGGTTAAGGTAGAGGAGGTTATTTAGGGGGTTAATTTCAAGTTAGGAGGTGTTACTACCCGGGCTTATAACCTGTTAGAATTACAAGGTTATAAGGTTACAGCAGAGCTGTCTTAAGGGGTTAATTAATGATAGAGATAATGCAGACGATGAATATTAATTAATTCGTGATGTAGTAGATGCGGTTAATGTCTATCTAGATTATATACAGAGTTTATCTCAGTCCTAGACAATTAGCCAATTATAAGCTGCTTACATAGCAGGTTGATTGTCTTATATTGTTATCGTCTGGTATATGGTTCGGAAATTTATTAGTCCCTCGCGCTAATTTATATATAATTCTTATATAAACTCGCGCGCTATACTAAAATTTTAGCTATTAATTAACAACGAACTAACGCCTTTATAAATAATTAGCTAATATTACGTTCTAGAGCTTTGTAGGGCGATTTTAACGCTGCCAAAATTATTATAAACGGCCTAGTGGTTACCGCTACGTTTCGCCTTAAATATTACCGCTTAAATAGTAAATATTCTGCCAGAGCCATCAACCATTACCAATCCTTAACGTTTGACCTCCTATATTAATATTTATAGTAGATATACACCTAAATAGCTAATATATTATATCTAGATTAATTCTGTGCCTTATTATCTACTTTATTGCTCCTTTGCTGCCTATACTACCTAAATATTAACCTATAAACCCCCTACCGATTCTATGTTTACCAATAAGCTATATAGCGCCGTTTAGTATAAAGAAACGCTTAAAGGCCTTAATAACGAGGCTAAAAATTGGATATGCGCCTAGTATAGTACGCAACTGCCCTTATACTGCTAGTAAGGCAGTAGATAATACTATTAGTACAGTAAACGTCTTTAAAAAGCAACGTACTAATAATAAGGCGTCTTAGTTACTGGTAGCAGATGGTGAAGTTTCTTAGTTACTACGGACAGATTTATAAATATCTTAACTCTCTACTAGCTTGGCCAGCTAGGATACACCTTAACTCTTTACTAGCTTGGCCAGTTAGGATATACTAAAGATATAGGTAGCTAGAGCTTAGAGAAAAATCTAAGATAAGAAGAAGCCTAATACAACAACTTAAGCACGAGATAATGCAATTTAGGGTACTATATCACTGCTATACGGCGACGAATTCTATGTAAAAAATAAGCAGGTAACCTGTATTTAGAGGCTAATCTATAATCGCATTAATATTATCCTTATTATGCAAGTAATTTTAATTCTTTATAAAAATACTATATTGCTAGTATTTCTTCCTCTAAACGAGATTGCAAAAGAGCAAGTTTAAAAGGTTAATTAGATTAGTAGTAATGCGCTGCTCCTTAACGCTGATGTTAAGGATATAGATAAAGCGCTTAAGAATATAAGAGCCGGCCTATATACCTATATCTTTATTAGTCCTAAGCTTGCCAGTATACTATCTTTCTGAGATCTGCTTAAAGACCCTAAGTTTAAGAAGTAATTGGCCTTAGTTATTGTTAATAAAGCTTATCTTGTTATATAATAGGGCAAGAAGTTTCGCCCTAAGTATGCGCAGCTACGCTATATATGCAATCTAATTAGAAGCTTGGTTCCATGGTTTGCCTATTCTACAACTTTTAATCTAGAAATATTAGAAACAGTAAAGAAGTCCTTAGGCTTTAATAATACTAATATATACCTTAAGCAGACTTCTATTTCCTAGAGAGAGCTTATCTTTTGTCTTGGCCAGATACTAAAGGATATAATTACTAAATATACCTCGCTCCGCTTCCTTTTTAATAAGGCTATTAATCCTGCCGTCTTTTAGGGAGAGAGCCGCTTAGCTACTCCGCATAAGATTCTAAAGACTATTATATTCTTTAATACTAGAGTCTAAGCTATAGAGGCGCACAGAAGTATATCTAAGTACCTATAATAGCTATATCCAGCTTAATATACTAAGAATATCACCCACTTAATTATAGCCGTATTCTATTAAACAACCTTATTATTTAGCAAGAAGTTAATACTAGATAAGTTTAGGAAATTAGTAGAATCTTTTAAGCTTTAAATTATTTTTGCTATAGAGGCTATTGGGATTGGGATTAATCTTCTAGACGTCTATAGAGTGGTTATATATATAATACTGGCGCCTAAATAATATTTCTCTTTTCTTCTATAGTGTAGTGGTTAAGCTAGTCGCGATGGTAGAAGGGCTAAAGTAATCTTTCTGTTTAAATACTGGTACTTTGGCGAATAAGACCTACTTCTATAGCTAAAGCTAAAGGCAGTATACTGTTTAAATTCTTGCTAATAGCGATAGTCTTATGCACTATTATCCCACCCTTCTTCTACCTCTTAACTATTACCATTACATAGATCCTAATTACTGTTAGTTAATTCTATAAACTTAGACGACTTATTAGCTAGCAACACTATTTAGTTAAAGCGGGGAGGTAAAAAGAAAGATAAGCAGAAGCGTATAAAGATAAGAGATAAGTTTTTCTGGCTATATAACAGTTACAAGTATATTAAGGAAATACTATATAAGTATTTCGCCAAGCCTAACGCTTTAATTACTGCCAATACTAATAAAGGCTCCTGCTGTAGTTATTGTAATAACTCCCTTTAGTTAAGAACGCCTAAATATAAAATATATAATAAGAAGGGGGCAAATCTGGATGCTAAAAAGAATTATATTCTTAAGAGACTTTAGATATAGGCTTAGATATTAGCAGTACCTGTAAATATTAGTAGATCTGCTCTATTTCTAACACATTATACTATTGCCGTTCTATATACTATACTATATTAAATAGCATATTAATCTTACCTGATTATTATACGCGAATACCTTAATAACTATATAAATGAATAGGAGTACGTAGATCTACTATCTGAAAGTCTATAGCAGGAGCTATATATAGCTGGTCTTAAATATAATTATATACTACACCCTTCTTTATAGGGTATAGATGTGATATTTAGGATTTTTGGTGTTAATCCGACGCCAAGCTAGAGTTAAACTTTATTAATTAACTCCCTGTTTAATGCTGCTATATCTACTACTACTACCAGTTAAGCTATATTAGTTGCTACCGTATCTACTGTATAACTGCGACTCTCTTTAAGCCTACCCCCGCGCTAGCCTCCTCTATATAATACTTAGATGCTATTGCTTATAAGATATAGCCTATTAAGCTTATAAAGCCTAAATATGCAATATATCTAGAATATATTAGATATAAGGAAGAGAAAGAGGTTTTAGTTATTGTCATGGTTATAAAGGGAAGGTAAGCTATTGCTATTCTAATAATATTTTTGCACTCTATATATATTCTGCTAAGCCCCCTTACTAATAAGCTGTTTAATATATATACAGTAGTATATAGGGAGCTTTAGCTTTATAACCGGATTAATATTACTATTATAGGCAGTGTGGAAGGGCAAAGCTGGATACTAAAAGATAATACTTAATTAAGTATTGTAAATAAAAGAATGGAATGACTTAAGTTATACTAGAGAAGTTGTTAATTAATAGAAGGTAGATAAGAAATTATATTAAATTAAGGTAAGGTAAGGTTAAAACCTAAGCTCCTTCTGTAATATATATAACCCTAAGCCTTATATATGTAATAGGAAAACGAACTAAAATAACTAAGGGGTATTTAATACTACTATATTACTTCCCCTACCTAAAAGGTTGTCCCCTAACATTTCCTTATATCTTCCTTAGTAGGTAATAAATACCCTAAAAAAGAAAACACCCTAACACCTAATAGTCTCTCTAAAGCTGCCTATACTCCCTCCTTAATTATTGCCTCCGCTTCTTCTACGTTATCCTTATCCGCAATACCTTCTGCTTTAAGTTCTACACTTATATCCTCTTATATATTAATAGTATCAGCTTAGAGGCTTAGGGACACTCTTTCCTAAGTAGTAGCTATTTCTGCTTAAACCGTTTTCTATATAGGAGATTATAGAACGCTAGAATTAATTGCCTACTCTCTTAAGGTAGCACCCTTTCCTAAAATTGGTAAAGGCGTTAGGTGGTGTAATACTACTAGTTTATTAGTACTTTCTAGAGCATTAATAAATGCTAGTGAATGTTTAGAAGCAATATTGCGGTAACTACCTTCTTTAATATTCCCTGGATCCTTTAATTCCCGGTTAATTTCTATAGGTATCACTTTATTAAAGATATTAGGGCCAGGGTTTAGAGTAGCAGTTTTAGTGTTTTAAGGTATAGCAGCTCTATCCCTGTCTTTAGAGCAACCTTTAGAACTATAATTAGTTAATGGGGGAGCGCTAGAGGCTTTATTAACTGGATTATCTTTATATTCTAGGGTTGAAACTAAGCCTTTAGGGTATTCTAGGTTATCCACGGGACGCCTATAACCTTATTCTTTTGCTAAAAAGTAAAACTTGGCCTTAAACACTTCTTGCTTAAATTCTTCTAGCTTTATAAAGCTGTTATAAACAGCCTTAGTAATATATGCCCTATGTCTTTCCTAAAATGCTTTATATTTATTATTTAAGGTAGGATCTAGGATTATCTGCTGTTTTGCCCTTACTTAAGAATTATCCTATAAAAGTTTTCTAACTAAAGCATTTAAAAGGGCACTCTTTGCCTGCAGTTGTATATAGGCTGGGAATTTATATAGAGAAATACTAGTAATAGGTTTGCTAGTAGGAGTTAATACTGGGAGAAGACTAGCTAGATTTATCTATATAATCTCCTACTAGCTCTTAAGCCTAGGGATTTCTAATTTTCTAGTATTTGGTAGGATCGCGATTAAGTCTAGAGTAATAATTAAGCGGCTTAATATTGCTTAAGATGCTCCTTATACAATAATAACTTTTATAAACTATACTTTTTTAGTTTTTAACGTAATGGGTATCTAGTTAAGCTTAAACTTCTTAGCATTAGCCTTAGTCTAGGCTATCTCCATATTCTTAATACGTCCCCTACTATTAAGTTCTCTGCGCGCTTAAAGTAAATCTACCCATTTTGATATATACTAATATATTCCGGGGAGGAGTTCTACATAAAACTAACTCCCCTTCTTAATTAAGGAAATATAAGAATAAAGCCAGCTATCTCTAGAATTTGGCCCTCCTTTGCATACCTAGAGAAGATTAATTTCTAAGTTCCGTTTTTTAGGAAGATGGCTATTAAGAAACCGGAGCGTATAGCTTGGATATACAATAAAATGAGTAGTATTATTAGTGCGTAAAGCTACGGTGTGTCTGTAGTGCTCCAAATATATATAAACTACCTATTATAGCAAGGAATGATATATAGTCTGGAGGATACCATCTTTCTCTTCCCTAGTAGTCTTTTGTAAATGGTGCGCGTATATATTAAACTCTTCCTTAAAAATACCTAGAATTCTAATGTCTTTTCACTATTTAAATAAATTAGTATAGTAGATTCCAAGTAGGTCCTATTTAAGTTCCCCTTTTAAGCCTAATATAAGCTTTCTTAATCCTATATGGTCTACTAGATAATTACTAGGCTATATAGTAGAATAAGCGTAAATTCTAAGGTTATTGTTTGCATGCTCTAGGTAACTATTCTTTTTAAACCAGAAATAGGAGCTTTTAGCTGTCTGGAGAATGTTAACAGTATTATAGTTCTTAGAGACTAAGTGGATTTATAAATATAAATTAGTAGAAGAAACGCTAGCATCTAATCCTAACAATCCTGCCATTTTCTAAAGATGTATCTAGTATAACGCGCGGACTTCTGTTCCATTTCCCTATTAGGCCGCAATAAATTAGTATAAAATAGAAAAGATACTATCTTCTAACTCTTTAGAATTAAGGGCCTTAATTAATTTAGTTAGCGTTTTAGAATAATACAAGTATTTTATTTTCTGCTTTGGCTGTGCTTTCCTAATAATTACCTCTCTATTAGCTTTAGTAATTACTGCTGCTTTTCACTTCTGCCTGTTAGCTCTACTAGAAGCTTAAGGTTCTGTAGGTCCTATCTTTAGCTTCTTTCTTAGGGATTTCTTGGAAGTTTTCTTAGCCCTGCGTTTCTATAGGGAGTGGGCGACGAGGTTATCCTCTAAAGACATAGATTTATTAGATTTAGAGTCTTCTTCTTGCGTTTTAGGTATCTTACCTCTAAATAGAAACGAGCTACGCAGCATCTTTTCGTTTAAAGCTTTAACCTCCTTAAAAGGTAATAGTAGAGGTACCAGAGTAACTGGCTCCGGTGCAGATTCCTCTTTAGTTTTAATAGTTAAGGCTAGCACTAAAAGCTTATGGCCCTGGCTTAGATAATAAACAAGCTTCTATTTCTTAATTAACTCCTTATTAACTACTAATTTAAATTTATAGACGGTAAGAAAGTCTAAGGGTATTAGGTATAGGGTCCTTAAAATCCTAGCTTTTAAGAGTTCTAGGCGGCTTAGTATTGCATTATTAATTATCTTTAACGCATTCTTCCTAGAGATTTAACTTCTTTTTACCTAATTAATAAAGATACGGATGCTTTTTAGTGCGTAATATATATAGAAGAGCTTGCAGGGACCTTCTAAAAGTTACTCTCCCCACTTTTTCTTAATTATATTTCGTACTGCCTTAATCTTATTAATCTTATAGGTAATTTTAGAGAGCTTTCTAATGTTCGTAAAGGCGTTTTCCTAATCTTTATTTCCTAAATTTCCCTTAAGCTTATTATCCTTCTCGATCTTAACTATTGCATTTTTTATAGCCTTAACTATATTATGCTCCTGGTTTATAATAGCCTGTATTAAATTATAATAGATGTTTACGCGCTAATTAACCGGGTGGCTCTAGGCGGCCCTAAGGATAACCACTGTTGTTTGTGCTTTTCCTTAGTATGTGAGGGTTATTAACTAAATAGTAGGAGGTAGAGGAGGCAGAGGAGGTAGAGAAGGCAGAGGAGGTAGAGAAGGCAGAGGAGGTAGAGAAGGTAGAGAAGGTAGAGAAGGTAGAGGAGGTAGAGGTAGCGCCTTTTATTACGGACGCTTTAAGTACAATATTACGACTACTTGGAGAAGAGTCGGTGGAAGCTAGTTAGTTGATATAGGCACGGTCCAGAATGGATCCGGTGGAACTATGTAACGAGAAATGGTAACTAAGGTCACGTAGTATTAAACATATTAGCTGCGTTAAACAAGAGGGACATTACATTCAATACAGACAACACGTACCTTATATATAAGAGAGGATTTCTTAGGAGTACGGTTATGTATTTAAAGGACCTTAGTCCCTACCGTAGATAGTTCTCTCCTTATAGTAAATCTCAAAATACAATTAGAGTTAATTTGTTAGGCAACTACTCTACCAGTTATTATTACATTGTTAACTTATTGTACCTATATACCTAGCCCAATAACAGAACCTACTATAGTCTAAGCTACAAGGTTCCATTACACATTTACTACTAAGGTTACGGTATTGGAACAAACTCGAATAATATACCACCAAGAGCAGCACTAGTCACGACAGCGTTAATGGCAGCCACAACCTCAAGGCTAGGTGATACCAGTATGGATAAGGGGGATTCTTAAGTAGTTACACAAGGTTAGTTATAGGAAATAGTTAATCACTTATAAGACAATAATAGAATACTTAAAGAATGCATTAATGGAATTGGAGCAGCAAAGATCAAGTTACTTTTAATTAAACAATTCTTAGGAGAGAAGTTAAAGCTTAAAGGATTTCTTATACAAATACACTTTAAGGTAGTACAGGAAGGAGCGAAGTTAGTAATATCATTAAATTAAGTAGCCTATGCAGGATTGTTCCTAACAGGGAGGGTACTTAAGTGGTTTAAGCCATATCTTACGGAAATACAGGCCAATAGCATAACAACTACTAACTAGGACGTACGGTATATATTTACCAGTTAGAACGGGTTTATAGAGCAACTAATATAGATATTTAGAGACCTAGAAGCCACAACCACAGCAGAACAAAAGCTTTAGAACTTAGTACAACGCACTTTAGCAATTAAGTATATAACATAGTTTTAAACACTAGCTATATAGGTTAAGTGGAATAACAGGGCGCTTATAGTACAGTATAAATAGGGACTTAAGGCTAAAGTCTAGGACGTAATTATCCTAATGGAAGATACGGATACTCTAAAAGAGTTAATAGATCAGTTAATAAAGATCAATAACCAAATCTATTAAAGGGAATAAGCTAAGAGAGGGCAAGACAGAGTTCTATAGTTATATAAGGCGCAGAGTACGCAACAACAGACATAGAGTTAAAAACTATAGAATGGCGTAGAGCTAATAGACCTAAGCGGTACTAAAGAAACCTAAAGATAGGAAAAGAAACTATAGAAACCTAGAGGTTAAGGATTAAGTAATTAAAGGACCTAGAAGCAGAGGCTAAACTAGGGATCTTAGCAGTAGAAGACGTTTAGGCGGACTCTATAGCAAGAAAGATAGTTTAAAGATAGAGCTTGCATAAATTATAAAAAACAGGGTTATTTCGCCAGAGACTATAGAGGTAGTCAGAGTAACTATACGGTAAAGGGAACCAGACTAGCAGACGGCACATACATACAAAGGGATGATGGTGCACTGCAAGGAACAAAAGAATATTTAATTAACAGTTTTATATATTATTACAACAACGCATGCTAAATTTATAAAGATGCTAAGTACGGCACAAGCTATTAGCTATAAGAGCTAAAGTTAAGAGGACTTAAAGGAACCAGAGAGTTAGATAAAGAACAAGATTAACTCTATAAGCTAGATCAAGATATCACAGCAACATATAAACAAAGATCAGCAGTAATAATAATAGAGTTAAAGTACTTATTAATCACCAGCAATAAGGACAAAAAGGAGGCTAACTAGGAGCACTTAAACCTCAATAACGCAACAGAAGCAGAGACTAAGACTATCACCAAATAAGGTTCAGTAACGGATATTATAACACCATTAGATACAATTTCCATCACTTTATAAGACAATAGGAGTAATATTTAGAAGAAACTAAGCAAGTAGACAACTACTAGTACTAGCTTATTACTCAATAAAGGCAAAAGGCCACAGGCTTAAGATTCTCATAAAGAGATAAGAGAAGCTTAAGATTCTTAAGACAAGATAAGATACACCCAAGGACCCACAACAGATAAAAACTAATAGGAAAGGGCAGTAACTTAGTTTAGTAATAAACGAATAAGTATAGGACACAAGTTCAAGAACTACAAGTTTAGAGAACGAATAAGAATGTTAGCAATCCCAAGTAAACACAGTATTCAGCCTAAAGATTAAACAGTTAATACCAGGATTAAAAAGCAAGACAACTACAAAGATCTAGCTACAAGACGCAGAAAACAAGAAACTATAGATAAGTTCAAAACAAGAATTATCGCATAGTAAGAGCAAAAGCTAAACAAGAGATTAGCTATACTAGGTTATATAAGGAACAGAGCACCTATACAAAGAGTTACTAATAGGCCAAGTACAGGGACACCTAGGGCAAAGTAGTTAGATAAACTAAAACAAGAAGAGGATCTAGATATTCTAACCAGGTTTAAAAAAAGACATACTAAAGGATATCACGATATAGCAATAATAAGGTACTTTCTAACGGATAGACCATACACACTAAACCAGTTATATGGAAAGTGGTATAGGCAACGACACAACAACAAATAGAAAGATTTTTATATATAGCTAAACAAAAAAGTTATCCAAGACCAACCCATTATAGAGAAACGTATAAGTCATATTAAAGGAGCATTAATTATAATGTTAAGGAACCTAGAAGAGGGATCTAGGGACTAAAAAAGTAAGCAATAAATCTTAGTACCTATAGCAGAGATACTAGTGGTTAGGTTAACTAGGTATAGATTTAAACTTAAGGATAAAGATAAACCAAGAGTTAACCCAAAACATGCAGCGCATTATACACTATTGTAGATAGCTTATGTGGATGATATATACAACATATATAGAGCACCTAAAGATAAGAACCGGAAGTACCTAGTAAGAATATATTGGGCACCAGAGGAAAAGTGGTTTAGGAACGCCAAATATATATATAGTTGGCACCCAGTAGAAGTACAAGGTTAGGGAGACTTAACACTTTAACTAAGAAGATTCCTTACGGAAGAATGCCTAGACAGACAACAGTAGTAGGAGTGCCTAGAGAACACTTGTCCATAGTATATAGAGGAAAAGAAACAAACTAAGTATTGGCTAAAGTTGGACTAAGTACAAGCAGGATCTAGCAGCCAACAGTTAGGAAAAGGGGAGGCGCATAGGACTAAAGGGAACTAGTATTAGAGCCTTAAACCCTTAAAGGAATTCAAGAACGATACCTAAATTTAAGAGTTAAATAGCAAGATTAGCAGTTTAAAGCGTTAGTAGACAGTAGAGCAACTAGGAACCACATATCACTAAAGGCAGTAGAAAGAATGGGGTTACCACACAGACAAAAGAAACACCTATATCTACTTATAACAATTTCAGAAGATTAGATAGCCTATAGAGAAGGCATTATCAATCTCAAAATAGGACCTATTTAGATAACTATCAAAGGGAGACCAGTTAGAATATCTTTTAATATCCTACTATTAGGACAGGACAAGGCGATACTAGGAATACCTTAGTTATAGAAGTACAATCTAAAAATTAATTAGGTTATAGGTTAAGTCAATATTAAAGATATATAACGGCGCAAAGTGCGATAGTAAACCAAGTTAGTATAGTACCAAGTCGGAGCGACATATAAAGAGACTAAGCAAGGCTTAAGTTATATACCAAAGAGATACCACAAGTATGGTAAAAAGTTATGGTTACTAGAAAGTGAAAAGCTGTTAAAGCATATAGCATAGGACCACAAGATAGAATTAGAAAAGGGAATAAGTCTAAAGTTCTTTCTAATTTACAAGCTTATTAAAACAGAGTTAATAGCGCTTAAGGAGTTTATTTAGGAGAACTTATAAAAGGGATATATTAAACCGTTATAGTTATCAGTAGGATATCCAGTATTATTCATCCCAAAGAAAAACGGAAAACTTAGGATGTGTATAGACTACAGACAGTTAAACAGCATTACCAGGAAGGATAGATATCCTTTACCCTTAATTAGCGAAATCTAAGACAGGATAGGCAACGCAAAGATCTTTACAAAGATAGATTTAAGATGGGCGTACCATTAAATTAGAATTAAGGAAGGCAACAAATAAAAGGCAGCCTTTAGGTCAAAGAAAGGACTATATAAGCCATTAGTTATGCAGTTTAGGCTTATAAATATATCAGCAACATTCCAGAAGCAAATTAATAGTATATTAAGAGAACACCTAGATAAATTTGTTATAGTATACCTCAACAACATTATTATCTACTTAGAGAGTAAGGAAGAACACGGAGAACACATTAAATAGGTCTTAAAGAGACTACAAGAAGAACAGATGCCAGTAGCAATTAAGAAATGCAAGTTCTTTACCTAGAAGACCGATTTTATTAAATTTATCATTAAACTAGGCCAACTTAGTATAGATCCAAAGAAGATTGAGGCTATAGTAAATTAGCAGGAACTAGAGAACGTTATGCAGTTAAAATCGTTCCTAGGGTTTTGCAATTATTATAGAAGGTTTATAGCGCAATAGTTATAGAACATTAAGCCATTTACGAGGTTAATAAAGAAAGAAGAACCATAGACATGGGGAAAGGAATAATAAAAACTATTTAAGAGAATTAAAGAGTTATCTACCTAGGAGCCAGTTCTTAAGATCTATTAACTAGGTCTAGAGACGGTTATAGAAACAGATACATTAGACTTTACACTAGGGGCGTGCTTCCTATAGAAATATCAAGATAGATAGCACCCAGTAGCATACTATAGTAGAAAGATAACACCACTAGAGTTAAACTATAACATCTATAACAAGGAGTTATTAGGTATAGTCGCGGCACTTAAAAAATAGAGAGCATTCTTACAAGGCACAGAGAAACTATTTATGGTTAAGACAGACTATAAGAACCTTATAGGATTCCTAATAATAAAGAAACTCAACTAAAAATAGGTTAGATAGGCGGAAATGCTTATAGAATACCATTTTGAAATTCAGCATACCAAGGGTATAGACAATATATAAGCAGACGCTCTAAGCAGAAAGGCTGAACTATAAAGTAATAAAAAGCTATTAGGAGCTTTATTGCAAAAGAATTAAGACAGATTAATTAGGTACAATTATCTAAAAATTACAGTAATTAAGGAAAGTTAGATCCATAAATTACTAGAGAGTGATTGGACATAAAAGATCTAAAAAGTATAAATAGAGGATCTAAACTTAGAGCAATACGAAAATAGAGAAGCAATGTATATACCTAAGTCTATTACAGAAGAATTTATTAAGGAATTCCACAAGAGAATAATATAAGGACACAATAGAGCTATAGGCTTAGTATTAAGACTTTAAGAGGAGTACATCATTTAAGGAATCTGGGGACTAGTAAGATAAGTTATAAAAGAATATCTAAATTGCTAAAGAAACAAACCGACAAGGTATAAGTCATATAGAGGGCTATAACCTATTAAGACACCAGGAAGACCATAGGAGGTTATATTATAGAACTTTATTATTAAGTTACTAAAGTTAAGAGATCCTATTATAGGACAAGATTATAACGCGATTTTAGTAATAGTGGATAAGCTAACAAAGTGGGGATACTTTATAGTATATACTAAAGAGATATCAGCAGAAGATGTCGCTAGAATCTATATAAAGGAAGTATTTACAAGATATGGAGCACTAGATAAGATTATATTGGACAGAGATCTAAGATTTATAGCAGTATTTTAGGAAGTATTTCTGGTAGAATAAGGAGTTTGTGTAGCAATATCTACAGCGTATTATCCGTAGACGGATGGACAAACGGAAAGACTAAACTAGACACTAGAGTAGTATCTAAGGCATTATATTAATTACGCACAGAACAATTAGGTATTGTTATTACCAGTTATATAGTTTGCATACAATACAATACTATAAGAAGGAATAGGGATATTACCATTTAAGGCAAATTACAGATATAAACTAAGAACATCGTTATCGCCATATTAAGCAAAAAAGATAAGTAGCACAGCTAAGTAAAGGATAGAGATGTTAATAAATCTTTATATAAACCTTAAAGAAATAGCTAAACTAGTATAAGAATAAATAAAAAGGTACTATAATGCTAAGAGATCTAAGGGACCAGATCTTAAAGAGGGGGATAAAGTATAGCTACTATACAAAAATTTTAAGAGTTAATAACCAAGCAAGAAATTAGACTATGTTAGACTAGGACCTTTTAAAGTTAAGCAAAGAATTTTATTAGTTATGTATAAGTTAAACCTACTAGCCAAAATGAAAATCTACCCTATATAATATGTTGCAATGCTAGAGCCAGCATATGGGAATATTAAGCCACCAGTCTATAAGGCAGATATGTATAGAGGACAGGAAGAAGACAAATAGTAAGTTTTAAAGATTATTAGTTATAAGGATGTAGATAACAAAATATAGTATAAAGTAAAGTAGATAGGCTATAGTAAGACTACCTAGGAACCACTAAGCAACCTAAGGAACGCTATGGGAAAGGTACGGGAGTATTAGAAGAAAGTAGGTCAGGTAGTATTAATAAAGAGGGATTGCTAAAAAATAAATTGCTTAAGGGGGACCTAAGAGGAGCAATTGCTAAGCTACTTAGAGTTGTTTCCCTTATAGGAGGAGAGCCAGTCCTTTTGTTACCCAGCTTAGATAAACCCTGTTAAACCAGTTTCCACTCCTTAGAACAGACCTTCTTACGGATACATTTAAGACGTTAAAGATAAGCATAAGCTAAATATTAAGCTTTAAGGACGTGTGCGGACTCTTCTAAGGTATGTTAAACCTTAAGTAGCGCGGAGGCCAGCTTACTATTAAGCTTTACAGCGGCAGATTAAATATAAGACCCTATAATAAGTTACTTAGGGAACTTAAAGACTGTTAAGAGTAATAGGACGCGTATATTTAGCGTTAGAGACTAAGCGAACATTACAGGACGATTAAACGTTTGCTTTGGTACACTTAGAGCAAGAGGAGGGTTATTAAGACGCAGGACTTGCTAGCGCAACATAAACTAACCCCTCTTTAGCACAACGAGAGCAGGGAATCGCCATCACTTTACTAAGTAACAGTATGGAGGAAACCGTATAAAGGCAATACTTAACCCAGGAAAGAGAAGAAGAAGCTTTAGGTATAATAAGTACAAATATTAACCAGACTAATTAAACGGATATTATACCTCTAGTAGACGACTTGGAGATGTTAGGAATCTTTAAGAACGAAAATAAAGAGGAGGGAGATAGTATTACAGACGCTTTAAGTACAATGTTATAACTACTTGGAGAAGAGTCGGCGGAAGCTAGTTGGTTAATATAGGCACGGTCTAGGATAGATCCAGTGGAACCATATAATAAAAAATAGTAACTAAGGTCATATAGTGTTAAACGCGTTGGCTGCGTTAAACGAAAGGGATGTTACGTTTAATATAGACAATATGTACCTTACGTACAAGAGAGGATTTCTTAGGAGTACGGTTGTGTATTTAAAGGACCTTAGTCCCTACCATAGATAGTTCTCTCCTTGTAGTAAATCTTAGAATATAATTAGAGTTAATCTGTTAGGCAACTACTCCACCAGTTATTATTACGTTGTTGACTTGTCGTACCTATATACCTAGCCCAATAACAGAACCCACCGTAGTCTAAGCTACAAGGTTCCGTTACACCTTTCCTTTTAAGCGGAGTTCCATAGTTCCGGACATTTTTGTGGTAATAATTCGTGTGCGCAACAGGCGTATAGGTAGTATTTTAAGACAAGAGTTATAACAGTGTCTTCTTAATATAAGATAAAAGTAAATAGGCGCGTATAGCTAAATAAGACAAGATAATAAGAAATTGAAATAAAGGCCTTATAGTATTTTCTAGAAAAAGGTAAATTAAAAAGGACCGTTACGTAAATTATTAATATATTAAGGAACTTTAACCGGCGGTTAAAGTTGTCTAATTAGTTAGATTTTCCTTGCTAAGACTTTTCTATAATAATAGCATTAGTACTAAATTTTTTAAAAGAGTAAACAAGAATTAAATAATGCTTAACTTTAACCTCTAATATGCTTAACCAAGGTTTCTTAAAGTAAAGTAGCTCTTCTTCTAACTTAAAAGGAAATAAAAATATTAAATTAAAAATTGTAGAGCGTGAAAATATAAAATACTTATAAGAGATAGTTACTAGTAATAAGGATAAAAGGAAGAAGACTATGCATAAAGTTATTCTTTATAAGAGCAGTTACTAAGACTAAGGATTTAGGACTAGCTTTAAAGAAGTAAACTCTTTTCCTAATTACTTATGGCAATAAGGTAAGGTAGGAGTGCGGTAGAAGACTTTTAGCCTTTATAAGTACTAGCTATTATAGTGCCGAGTGTTCCTTAGATAAGCCTTACTTATAGTTACTTTACGCGTTTATTATAGAGATAAAGAGAAGAAAGAGAAAGAGTTGCTGCTTATAGTAATAGATATCCCAAGTAACGGCTTACCTATAGAAGGATCTTTATAGAAGACCGTCTCTTAGTAGAGCTATAATCCTTAAGACGTAATAAAATTATAATATAATTAGAAGGGAGGAACGCATAGTAGAATTAACTATAACTGTAAAGCAATCTTAGTTAATTACCGTTTATAAAGGCTTCCTCTCTTACTTCTTTCTTTCTACTTTCTTTCCTTAGAAGGATTTAATTAGGCTTGGCTTGTATAATCCTTATACTAACAGAGTAGTATAGCGCTATATTAGTGTGGCAGAAAACTGGCTGTTTGTCTTTTAGGAAGCTTAAATATTGTATTGATACCTTTATATACATTCCTTCCTTCCTATAGTGTCTATTGTTAGCGACTCAGTCAATCGAGGCACGAGCACGGCATGAGGGACGCGCAAGCCTGTACAATTGGTAGTCTATAAACGAGGATCCAAAGCTAGAGAAAGGAAGGGAGAAGAATAGCAGCGCCATGCGAAGTTTTATGCGGTCCTCTAGTCACGTGGACTCACGTGACTCGGCGTCTACTATAACGTCTACCATAATCCACCGTTTTCCACCAGCGCCGTAATATTACCCCCCCCTCCGAAAAAGCCTGCCCTTAGGCTTTATATGTCCGTATTATGTCCATAGGGTGTTCTTATCTGTATACTCAATAGGTAGCTTATTATCTTCGCTATACTAGTACTCCATCTACTTGTTTAGATACTTTAGGGGTCCTGGCTTGTTAGGGTATTAGTTATAGAATTCTTTAAGCTTCTGGGGGCAACCTATAAAGTTCTAGGCGGGGTACCAGGTTGGGTCTGGATCGTAACCTTTCTATTAGATATAGTATTTTAGCGTTCCTCGTACTAGTTTATAGGCTAGTATTTTATTAACTTCCCATTTGTCATCGCCATTAACTTAGATCAGTAGTGGAGGCTCATTCTTTTATCCAGGTAGTGGGTTATTTGCAGCTTTCCATAGCTTATCTGGTAAGAAAATAGGGTGGACTTTAATTAAGTCTAGGAGTTTAACCTTATATAAGTTGCCTTCTTTATTAAGGATCTTATATGGTCCTGCCATCTTATAGTCTAGCTTACGGCTAGGCCATTCTGTCTTCTAGTTCTTTGTTATAACCCAGACCTTATTGCCTATAGTAAAGTTAGGCTCGCGCCTGTACTTATTTGCCTGCTATTCTATTAATTTCTGGGCCTTCTCTAGGTTCTTATAGGCTACCGTTTATACTTCTTCTAAGCGTCTAGCATACTGCTGTGCTTCCTTATAAGATAGTTTTTTATATACAGTCTGTGGTCCTTCTGGTCTCTTCTAGTTAAAGCTTATATAGGGTAAGTATCCCATTTCTAGCTAAATAGGTGCAAACCCTGTAGAGTTATGGGGTAGGATTGCCTGGGCGTAGTTTATTATAGGTAGTAGCCCGCTCTAGTTGTCCTAAAAGTAGTTAATAAAGGGCCGGAGTCTCTGGTCTAAGTACTGATTTACAATCTCCGTCTAACCGTCTGTCTGGGGGTGGTATGCTATAAAGAGCTTTAGCCTAATACCTAGGATTTGGGTAAACTCGTTCCAGAAGGCCGATATAAACTGCGGCCTATAGTTGGATATAATAGTATCTAGTGGTCCATAAATTTAGTAGACATAGTGGATATACAGTTAAGCCGCCTCTTTAGCATCAATATTCTTATAATAGGGGATTAAGAATAGGCGCTTGCTAAAGCGGTTAACTAGGATTATAACTATATCATATCTGTCACGGTCCGTAGGTAACTTATAGAAGTCTATAAAGATATACTGCTAGGGGCGTTCTGGTATTAGGAGTGGCTTTAATAGCCCTAGGGTCTTATCTCATGGAATTATAGACCTATAGCAGTCATCGTAGTTCTATACATAGCGGTTAATATCCATAACTATTCCGGGCTAGTAGTAGCGGCCGCTAATAATTCTGCGGGTCTTATTTTTTCTAGGGTGGGCCGTAGAGACCTAAGTATATGCTTTAGCGATAAGCTAAGTCCGTAAATTCTATTCCTCTGCCACTACTAGCCGTTCCTAGTGCTTAAGTAGTCCGTTTTTAAGGGACCATGGGCTAGTAGCATCCTTTACCTTTTCGCGGCACTCCTGTAGAGAAGGGGCCGTATAGTTTGCCTATAGCAGTTTATTAATAAGGTTAAGTTCCATGGAGTTAACGGGGCATATCTTAGCGTCTAAAGGGTCCGTATTTAGTTCTGCCTATATCTAGGGGTTGAGGTACTCTGGTTATAGTAGTGCCTAGGTCTATAATAAGATCTTTACAGCCGCCTAGTTACCTAGGTCCTGTTCACGCCTTATAAGAGCATCCGCATGGTTTATAGCGCCTAGTCTATATATAATTAAGAAGTTAAACTAAGATAGGATATCCACCTAGCGTACCTAGCGGGCCGTAAGGGCCTTAGTTATTATAAAGTATTCCAGGACCTTATAATCCAAAACTACCTTAATAGGCTTAGGGGTCCCCTCTAGCTATACACGCCAGTGCTAAAAGCTAGAGATAATAGCCAGCATTTCTTTGTTATGGATATAGTAGTTCAGCTTAGCATCTATTATAGTCTTTAAATAGTATACAATAGGGTGCTATTCTCCGTCCAGTTGCTTCTAGGAAAAAACACCGGCTATTATACTGTCTAAGGCATCAGTTTCTAGCATTAAGGGCCATTCTGGATTAAAGTAGGTAAGTAGGGGAGCTAATACCTGCCGCTTTTTAAGCTTATTAAAGGCCTGCATACATATGGCGTTAAAGTGGAATGGCTGGTCTTTCCTAGTAAGGCGGTTAAGAGGCCGGGCAATCCTGCTATAGTTCTTAATAAAGCGTTGGTAGAAGTTATAGAAACCTAAAAATAATTATACCCCCTTTATGGTCCGTAGGGGTATCTATTAGTTAATTACAGCCGTTTTCTCTGGGTTAGCCTTAATTCTGTCTATACTGATAATAAAACCTAGGTACTTTATATGCTTAACACTAAATTCTAACTTCTTAATATTGGCCTGGAGACCAGCCTTACGGAGCTATTATAGGACTTTATAGACGTGCTCCTTGTGTTCCAGCTTATTCTTAAAGTAAATTATAATGTTATCTAGGTAGGCCGTACAGAAGTTGTTAAAGTAGTTAAAGAGTACATTATTTATATACCGCTGGTACATAGCTGGTCCGTTAGTTAGTCCAAAAGGAAGTACCTTATATTTGTACGTTCCGTAACGGGTTTAAAATATAGTAAGCTCTTTAGACCTAGGGTCTATTCTAATTTAGTAGAAAGCCTAGCGGATATTAAGCTTTATAAAGACCCTAGCTCTACTTATTTGGGCAAGAGTCTTATTAAGTAAAGGTAGTGGATAGCGGTCCTTGCGGGTTATATTATTTAGCTTATAGTAGTTAATGCAGAAGCGCAGTCCTCCATTTGGATTTTTGGCAAAGAGAATAGGTGAGTTAAAAGGGGCTTAGCTAGGCTTAATAAAGCCCTTATTAAGGTTGTTAATAAGGTACTACTTTATAGCCTATAATTCGGCGATAGACTGTAGGTAGAGAAGGCTAAAGCTAAGGGTACTTCTCTTACCTTAATTAATCTTAATCTTGTAGTCATATAGTTAGTAAGGCGGAAGTATATTTAACGCTGCCTTAGAGAATACGTCCTTGAATTTCTAGTGTTAATTAGGCAGTTTTTATTCTACTAGTTTCTTATCTATAAGCTCGCTTTCCTATCCGCTAAGCTCACTTTTATTTTCCTTAAGCATTCAATCAATTTCGTATAGGCTAGTTGTAAAGGCAACAGTATTAGGCTAAACCAAGTTCCAGTAGAATCCTACAGCGCCAATACAGCAGATATCAACTAGTGGGAAGTCTATAGGTTTCTTTACAGACGCTCATTAGGCCGTATCTTGCGGTATAGGGTATATAGTCTTCCTTAGCTTATATTCCATTTTCTATAAGTTATCCTTCCTATCTATTAGCTTAGTATAGCGTCCAATATCCCTGGTTTTCCTTTAGGGCTACATAGGGCCTAGGTTCTCTAGCTAGGTCACTACTAACTTCCTAGGTCTCTGGTGCAGATAGCGTGACATATACAGTCTAGGGGCGGCGTAGTATACGGATCCGTTAAGGATTAAGACATATATTCTTCTTAAAGGCCTGGTTTCTGCGCATAGTATTAGCCTAGTAAATAGTATTAATCTGGGGCCATATAAGGTTTTCCATTATAATGCTGATTTCTTTTATAAAGGAAGGGGTTAGGGGTAGAGTTTTAGGCTAGATAAGCCATCTATTCCATATATTAAGTTATAAGCCTAAATAGGCTAGCCATTTTCTCCCTATAATCATATCGTGGCTCCCAAGGTCCGTAATAAGAAAGGGGACGTTATACTACCTTTATCCGTTAATGCAGAGGTAAATCCGCAAGATAGTTGTAATGGGTGGCCCTATTCATCCATTATACCCGCGAATAGGAATTGGTTTGGGCAGTTCTTTAAGGGGTACATTTAAAAAGTTAGCCAGCTTTACAGCACACTAGGTGTCTATTAAGGCAAAGGTATTTGCTCTAGAGTCAGCTAAAGCAGAGGTTAAAACTTAATATCCATTGTAGAATAAGGTATAAGGGATAGTGCAGCTTCTTCTACTAACTAGCTAACCTAGATTAATATATAACATATTAATCCCTTTTAACCCTAGAGAGGAGTCTTCCTTTAGGGTTCCTCTTTTTCTAACTTTATACTATCCTCCTAAATTAACAGAACCTCGCCCGTTTTTGCCTTTATCTGGCAATTCTTTATAAAGTGGTCTTTTTGGCCATATAAGAAGCAAGCTCCTTAATTACTAAGGGCCTATTTATGGGGGTCGTTATATGTAGGCCAAGTGTGCGCCGGACCCACAGTAGGACTAGCTGCACGGCTAGCTGCTAAATTAACGGCGGGCTGTACGGCTGGTGCCGTAGGAGTTACAGATCGTGCCGGAGTGTTACGGGCCGTTTATAAAGTGCTTATAGTCTAGTTTGAAGAGTTTCTAGCTTTATACCACTTAAATCATGCCTTAATTTAATAGAAGCCTTAGTTAATAGCTAGGCAGTAGTCCGTAAGTACCTTTAGCGTCTATACAGTAGTAAAAACTGGCAGTATGGCGCGCTATAGGTCTAGGGTAAGCTTGTCAAAGAGGTCTAGTATTAGGTCTTCATAGGAAATTTAGGCTTGGCCGGCTAGGTATAGAAAGCGGGTCTAGAAGGCTAAAAAGGTCTCCATCGTCTTTATATTAAGAGCTTTGTAATTAAGGCGGGCGTTCTATATCTTAAAGGGGTCCTTATAAATGGAAGATAGGTAGTTAACTATTTCTTCTTTAGAGAGGAAGGGGTCTGTTAAGTCCTGGGCGTATCGCGGACGTAAATGCGTCTGTACGTCCCCACCAGTACGGCCGAAGACGTAGGCCATTTTAGCTTAGGTAGTAGGGAAGTGGTCCGTATTAACTTTAAGCTTATTTTACAGTTGAAGCTTCCAATTATTAAATATAGGGTTAGTTCCATTTATAAGTAATAGGGGGTCCGCAACCTTCGCGGACCGCAATAATGCTAATACTGTACGTTAGGCTAGGGTCTTAAGGACTATAGTAAGTCTCTAGGTATCTAATAACTCCTTACTAGGTACAGGGGTGTCTCTGGTTTTAAGCAGCTCTTAAAGCCGTTTAATTTCGGTATTAGCTGCTACGAGCTCTTCCTAGGGGGTTAAGACGGCGACTGTTTTACTATTAGAGATATTTGCAGGTCCTATAGCAGCTTTGCCGGCTGCTGTATTTCTTAGCATGGTGGTAGGGGTATTAGGTAATTTCTGGTGTTTGTTTATTTTCTAGGGGTTCTGGTTTATGCGTGTCCTATTCTTAGGTTTTGCGTTCTATTTATGTTCTTTTAGTTCTTAGGGGTCTGTCCTGTCCTTATAGTCCTGGTGATGTCCTTGGGGTCCTATTCTGTGTCCTTTATAGATATATTTGAGTTCCTTCTTAGGAAAAAAGAGTAGTTAAGCTTTGGATAATGTTAGCAACTTAGTTAATTAAGGCACGAGCATGGCATGAGGGACGCGCAAGCCTGTATAATTGGTAGTCTATAAACGAGGATCCAAAGCTAGAGAAAGGAAGGGAGAAGAATAGTAGCGCCGTGCGAAGTTTTATGCGGTCC
>Ga0307507_10003405_pt1 | contig 30971 bp, 9 predicted proteins | sample 7_EM_MG_FD_207223 | JGI IMG/M metagenome (GOLD analysis project Ga0307507, IMG submission 207223) | Populus trichocarpa ectomycorrhiza microbial communities from riparian zone in the Pacific Northwest, United States - 7_EM | ecosystem: Host-associated > Plants > Roots > Unclassified | place... | reverse complement strand
ACAGATACTCGGCGAACGTCTTCTATAGTATTATACCGGATACTGGAGCCGCAGGAGTATCTATAGTAGGAGAACCTTAAGTTTAAGCCCTTTAGCAGCTTAATAGCTCTGTTTAGATTAACCAATTAACAGCAGGCCAATATACGATTCGCTTTGGTAAAGGTACTACAATCTCTCTTGGTATAATTAGGGTCTAAACCCCTTTAGGATATATCACTTTCTATATTGTTCCTACGAACACTCCGTTTCTATTTTGTATTAAAGATATGGATAAGTTAGGCGTCAGGCTTAACAACCTTAAGAATGTACTTATTTAGGGAGATAATCGGGTGCCTGTTATGTGTAAGTAGGGTTACCCCTAGTTGCTTCTTTATTAACTAGAAAAGAGTGTTGCTTAAAGCCACTTAACTAAGTTAGAATTACGCTAACTACACCATTGTTTTAGCCACCTATCCGTTTATTAATTGCTTAGGGTTCTTCAGCGAGCAGGCCATAAAGTTAAGGTTAAGGCAATTGAGCATCTTATAAAGTACTGCTATTACTGCTAAATGAACCAGAAGTCCCCTAGCCAATTTAAGTTCACCCTTAAAGATAACTACAACTTTAACTTCTATATCATCGTCAACGTTATATATTTTAGCGGCAAGCCAGTACTCTAAGTTGTTAACTTCTTAACCTCCTTCTAAGCCGCACGATTCTTAAAGGATATGTTAGCTAGGAACACATGGGATACCCTTTAGTTATACTAGATTAATGTCTACCTAGAACCCCCTAATTAAATCGTCTATAATGTAGGAAAGAACTTCTTATCTATAGAGTTTTGACAATAGATAAAGGCAATGGCAATTAAGGTTAAGGAAGTCCCTGTTAAGGCACATAATAGTATTAGAAAAGTAGAGTGATATTACGCACTATTACGCCGCGTATATAAGATTATCTCTTTAGAACTAAAGGACGCTAGCGAAGAACTTACCTTGCAAATAGCTGTTAAAGCTGTTAATAATTCTGCTGGCCCAGATAGACTCGTACCCACGTTACTAGTCTTTGGCGCCTACCCTTAAATAACTAATAATTCTCCACTATCTCCCTCCGTTGTGTAACGAGCTGAGGCTATTCGCAAGGCAATAAAGGAGGTACGATGTCTCTACGCTACACGCCAAGTCAATAACGCACTAGGAATGAGAAATAGCCTAAACACCTTAACTACACTTGATCTGCCACTCTAGTCTAAGGTACGCGTATAGCGTAAAAAAGGAGGATGGTTAGGCCCACATTAACTCATTGCAATTAATGGCCAGACTTGCACTATTCAGATGCCTCACAGACCCACTTAATTCCGTTTAACTGTTATTAAGCCTTACTACAAAGATAACAGTTCTGAGCCTTTATAGGATGCCCTAGAAGATGCCCTAGAGGAGAACCACGATTAACGTGCTTTAGAAGGCGACTACAATCCTAATATAATATTAGTAGATGCGCCACAACCACGACGCGGTAGAGGTCGCCCAAAGGGATCACGAAATCGCTAACATCTTATTAATTTTAAAGAGCAATTTATTGCCGCCATTGAAAATGGAGTTGAGTTATTAATAGCCTTTATAACAGCTAAGGAGAAGGATGACTTCGAACTCGCAAAATAGCTCTAAAAGGAAGGTTGTATTATAACTCTAGGAGCTCCTTTCTAAGTATCTAACAAGTAGGAGATCGAGGGTCTTATTATAAGAGGAGTCTTTAAATTTGAGAAGTATAACCCTACTAAGTTTAATGGAGTTCGCATCTTTAAGTCAAGAATGGTTAATAAAATTAAGGGTAAAGCTACTAACACCCTATTTAAGAAATCAAGGCTTGTTATCCAAGGCTACAACGACGATAGTAAGGAGGTAATTCTTATACAGTCTCCCACAATTTAACGAGCTAGTTAGCAAGTTATTATTGCGCTAGCTCCCTCCTTAATAAAGAATAAAATGGCGGTTTATTTGCGAGATATTACTTAAGCCTACACCCAATCAGAGATGCACCTTTAGCGCTTAATATTAGCATACCTTCCAGAGCAAATTCGCTACTAGTATCCTAAAGATACGATTATAGTTGTGCTTAAGCCATTATATAGGATTGCAGAGGCAGGAACTCACTAGTAGGCTACCTACAGCAAGCACTATAAAGAGAAGCTTTTAATAACTACTTCTATATTTAATCCCTGCTTCCTTATTACAACTATAGGAACTCCATTTGGAATCGTCAGCATATAAACTAATAATATAATTATCTTGGGAGACGACCAATTCTTAGCTCTTAAAGAAGACGAGCTAGTAAAGGTAAATCTTATAGCAAAGCTAAAGGAAAAGCTTAGTTTAACAATACCATTACTCTTTAATGGATGCATCCTCTCCCTAAACAAGGATTCTATTGCTCTGCGCCAGAAGGGTTAAGGCAAGAAGATTAATATTATTAACGCTAATTCTCCAAAGCAAGGATATGTGGAGCAACGCGCTTATAAAGCTTATATTACTTCTATCTATTAACCCAAGGCTTTATTTAATCTCTCTATTGCCGCCTAACACCAGGAACTAATTAAAGACGACGTTTTTGCCCTAAATAAACGCCTTTCTTGGCAAATGAACCATCTTAACTGGGGCCTATACTATGTGCCTATTAATCTTCCCACCGCTAAGCTCTTTGTATTTGTTGATGGATTGTTTGTAAATAATAAAGATTTTAGCTCCTAGCTAGGATATAAGATTATTATCGTAAACAAGTTTATTAGAGAGAATGACTTTATAATCCATAGTAACCTTATCTATTAGAGCTTAACTAAGAGCAAGCGCGTCACCCGAAGTGTTTTGGTGTCAGAGATATATAGAATAGTTGGCGGAGTTAATATGGCAATTACAATTGGAACTACCCTAAAGATAATTATAGATTGACTCGAACTTCCTATTATCCCTACAATTGTATGCACCGATTTATACTCCCTCTATAAGTGCTTGGTTAAGCTTGGTACTACAAAGGAGAAGCGCCTTATAATTAATATTATAGCACTTTATTAATCCTATAAACGGCGAGAACTCTTTAAGATTTAATAGATTAATGGTTAAGATAACCCAGCAGACGCAATAATAAAGGCAAACCCAAATAAGGCTCTAGAAACGTTTGTTAATATAAACACTCTACGTATATAAGTTAAAGGTTGGGTTAAAAGGGAGTAGGAGTATAATATTCTATAGACCCTAACTTAAACCAGCCAATCAGGATTTTCCATCCCTAGGATGGAAAATCGCTATTAGCTCGCTTACTACTAGCGCCTTGGTGGCCCACCTATCTTTACGTTATCTGCCAACTGCCGCATTGTCGCATATTGTTGTATATTGTTTGGTATTGCTATATATTGTTTAGTATTGTCGCATATTGTTTAGTATTATCGCATATTGTTTAGTATTGTCGCATATTGTTTAGTATTGTTGTACACTGTTTAGTATTGTCGCATCCTATCTGTTTGTCTATATATAGATGGCAACCACAAAAAGAAGAGTTGCCAGTGTTAGGAATAAGGCAAGCTGCCATTATACTAGGCATGTTGCTGTCACGTGCTAACGTGGCCCTAGCGTGGTAAGGAACCTTAAGTTCCTTACCCCTTTCCTCATTCCTATTAAGAAAGAAGAACAACTATCATACTATCTACAAACCGTAGCTACGTGATATCCCCTTATATAACCAACAGATAGTTTTAGTGTCTTTTTTACCTTAGCCTACTTTTAAGCTTAAATTGGCCTTCTCCTTATACACTAACTTCTGTAGTAATAATATAAATTTAGTTAACTTTAATATCCTTTACTTAATACTTAACTTCTGATTAGCTATAATAGTACTATAGTAGACGGGCTTAGTTTATTCTTGTTAATCTATTTAAGCAAATAGTTGCTTTACCTCCAAGAGCTTGTGGCTTGGCTTAACTATAATAGTATAATTTACGCGCTATAGGTTAATGGACAGCCTAATTAATATAAAGGTGCAAAGTAGGATCTACTTAAAATTATTAGTATTAAAGGTTTGCCTAGCCTTAGCCTTCTTAATATTAAATATGCTAGCTATATAGCGAAGCACCTTATCTTTGCTGTATTCTTTATATAGCCTATTAAACTAATAAGCTAGTATAAGAGGTAAGCAAGTAGTAATAATAATCTTACACACTAAACTGTCCGTCCATTTTTTAACATAAATGTAATTGCAGATTTTTTTAGCTTTAAAGAACTTTGTATTCTGTTAAAAATGGCGGTTAAGTATATTAGTAAACTCCTTACTAAATAGGTTAGTAGTCTACTTAGCGATAATTAGGTCCTTAAGTATATGACTCTAAGTTTTTAGGTATTTATTATTGGACTTAATTATAATAGGGGCTTGCTAGTCCCAGTATTAAACAACCTAGGCTACGCTCACTACTATTTTCGCGTTAGTGTATAACTTAGCTTAGGTAAGTTATGGTATTTTAGGTTTAGTATTTAGATCACTGCTATCTTCCTTCTATATAGCCAGAAGTTCCTTATATCGGCGCCTCTACTCTATCCTTACTTGGTCCTCTATAGCTGTAATTATAGCCGCCTTGGTGTTATTAGGGTCGGCCTATAATATAACTAATTTAAAATAGCTGTTCTTTAGGATAAGCTTTTGCTAGTTAAACTAGAGTGTTAACTCCCCTCTATATATCTAAAACGTTAGAATAACTATGCAGAAAAATGTAGCTAGTTTGCCAAATTTCCTATCTACTACTACTTTAGCTGGGTTGGTCTTTATATCCTTACAAAGACGGTTAAATTCCTTCTTCTTTAGCTGGATGTTTTCTTCTTTAAGTTTAAACAGTACTTTAAACTCTGTTCCCTTTAGCTTATCTACTTCTTCCTACTTAGGCCTCTTTAATCCTGCTATAATAAACCGTATTAGTTGCATTGGGTTCCCGTTATTAGGCGTGCTAGACACACCCTATACGTCAGGAAAAAATTTACCAGCATTTTTGCAGCATTTGGCAGCATTTGGCGGCCAAATGCGCATTTCGCGCATTGCAACGTGTAGCGTATGGTATCGACTAAGGAGCGGCATACTGCCGTATTTAATAGAAACCAATAATATGGTGCAGCTAATTGCGCATTTGCAGCTACCCAGTTAAGTGGTGCCTTTATTCTATTAAGCTTTTTTTACACTTAATGCGCAATTAACGTATAATGCCCTTCTCGCGCATTCTGTATATCTTGCTCACTTTAAGCAATAGATAAGCGTTGCTCTTCCCACGCACTTAATAGTATTTGCTTAGTCTACGCGGTTAGTAGTTGTTCGTACTAACTTAATAGCACAAGTGAGTCGTATCCACGGGCACGAAATACATGTAGTATCGTATGCTTGTTTAGATGGTGACTGTCAATTGTATAAAGCAGACTACGTGGTCTATATACTAATGCACCTCCCCCCTGATTAGTCAGTGCTTCATAAGTACACCAGACGCGTAAGCGAGTGGTTGGTGCACTAAACGCGTAAACGCGTACCTGGTATACCGAACGCGTAAGCACGCGTTTGGTACAACAGGTGCTGTAATTATACACTAGCAGTACTTGAAAAATAAAACCATAGAACACAAAGGAAAATACATAGGAAATCTCCCCCAAGGTGCCATCTAGGCTGCCTTCCAAACGGTACCTCAAGCTGGCCGTAAGTCCTGCTTACGGTCCGTAAAATAAACCGTACGGCCTTTCGACGGGCAGTAGACGAGCCATAAGTTAGATTTTAAGGGCCGCTAAGGCGCTAGTGCTAAGCGAGCTAATGGCGATTTTCCATACCCGGCATGGAAAATCGTGATTGGTCGATTTGACCAATATGGCAGAATATAACAGAATTCGGCAGGTCACGTAAGTCCACCAAGTTCCATTACAGCTTTCCACCGTTTTTCTACCTAACAGCTTACAGTCCGTAGAATAGGCCGTATAATAAGCCGTACGGCCTTCCAACAGGCCGTAGGCGTACCGTAGGTACTCCGTTAGTCCCGTTCTACCCATTCTATGACTTTTAGGTTAAGCTTATTCGTGTTAATTAGGGTTTTGAGGGCTTAACACGGCTTTGCCTTAGTCATGGCGTCCGCTAGGTTGTCTCCGCTGCTAATCCATTTAACCTCCGTAATCTCACATCGTTCGTAGGCCTGATATAAGCACATTAGGTCAACTATAAGCCTCTTCTCTTATGTTGTACCTAGTTTAACTAGGCAGTCATAAAGGGACTTTAAATCGGTGCATAAAACCAGGGGTAACTGCTCCAGTTATAAAATCTTCTAGACTGTTAATTTGATTGCGGCTGCTATATCAAATCCATAAGCTAGTGTATATAGTTTAGAAGCTAGTACACTACAGGTTACTTATTTACACTTAATTAAAGACTAGTGCAGTATATTTGCGTCCTAATTACGGTCCGTAAGTACAATTATAAAGCCAATTTGTAATGATAGGTCTTTATTATTGGCAAAGGAGGCGTCCGTAAATGCCAGTAAGCTAAGGGAACTTAGGTCTAGTGGTATAAAAGTAAGTCCCCTTACTGCATTGTTAATTTGCCACTGAATGCGCTTATTAAGCTGCTTAATATTTTCTTCTTGCGGATCTGCTGCCTGGGCCGCAAAGGACAAGTTATAGGCAGATTCGGGTTGGCAGATTGTGGCAATATAGGCGCCTCTTACACGCTATACAGCGTATTGGTCCTTTATATTTACGGTCTTATGGGTCTCTCTATGGGAACTAGTGAGGTCTGTAGGCTTTGCTGTAACAAGCTTTAGGTTTTAAGCTTAGCGTTCCTAGGTCAGCTGGATTAAGTTGCCCTTTTATATAATTAAGCCTCCGTTAAACTTAATTGGAGTCTACTTAGTTAACTACTCTTACGGCTTTGCTAGGAACTTAGCTTCCTATAGTTTAGTCTCTTTAGTATCCGCAAATATCCGGTCTGCTAAAAAGAGGGTATTGTCTATTTAGAGTCTAATAATACCAAGGCCGTTTAATGGGCTGTATAGAAGGCAGGGGTTGTAGGTCAACTGTTCTATTTTAAGTTTACTAACGTGGTGCTAGTAGTATGTCTTAAACCAATGGTTTCCGGCTTCTGGTACTCCGTAAAGAGGTTTTATAACCCGTAAAATTGTTCCTGGTTGTAGGTTGAGCTTATAGGGTAGTCGTATAAAGATATCCCTACTTAGGTAGGTATTAGACTGCACGTAGGCTTGTAAGATATCCCGTAAGTAAAGGGCTACAGATTTGGTTTGCTGTAGTTCAGGTGTAAGTGTAAGTATAATCTGTTAACTGACCCGTTAAATTGTAGGCGATTGTGTAAGAACTAGGTCCTTTCCCTAGTCGTTATAAGCTTATATAATGAGCCTTAATTTCTTAAAGGCTTTATTAGTACCAGGGTGCTTAATCTTATTAACAAAGCGTAAGTTAAATATACGGACGCCTTATGAAACGTCTCTCTTTGTTATAATCGCAAAGATACCCTTTTTAAGTAGTCCATTAATCTCTTTACGCCGTGAGTCCGTAAAAGGGGTTTCCTATACTAGAACTGATATATCCATAGGCAGAGATTGCTTTGCGGATGTGCCTACAAAGGTTAGGTAGTTCTCCGTTACAGGATTCTTACGGGGGCGTCCTTAGCCACGCTTTACAGTAGGTTTAGTAGGTTTAGTAGGTTTCTGGGGGACCTCTAGGGTAGGCAAGGGTGCCTCCAGTTTATCTAATTCGGCAGTTGTTTCTGGTTCGTCTAGTTTAGCGGTTGCTTCTAGTTCGTCTAGCTTAACGTCATAGGTATTTTTAGGCCGAAAGTAGGGTTTTACGGACGTGCTTCTAAAGCTAGTTGGCCCGCTAGGAAGCTGTACACAGCACGTCTCGTTTTCTACGGCTAGTAGACGGTAAGGTCCATTCCAACTGCCGCTTTTACGCTATATAAGGACTTCAGAGTTAAGCGGGAGGTTGTGTACTAAGGTCGTATTAGGTCTGTTACGGTGGTATAGGGCGTTATTAATAGTTTGTTTAGCCCGTAATTTGACTATTTCGGCCATTACCTTCTGTATTGCAGCTGCTCATTCCGTAATAGATGGGGTAGGGGGGCCTAGGTTGCTTATTTTTAGGTAGGCTCCGTAAACCAAGAGGGTGGGTACTAGTCCGTTAGGGCCAGCGGTGTCGTTAATGGCTTTTACGGCTATCTATAAAGCTAGTTCCTTTTGGATGTCCTTATACTCGTCCGTAATAATCTGATAAGCTCTCCGTAGAGCTAGGTAAGCTTGCTTAATAAGCCTAACGGACTAATGCGCCTTAACTGGAACAGCTTTTGTTAATATAGCCATGGCCGTAGCATACTGCTGGAATTCCTTGCTGATGAAGTTCCTACCAGCGTCGTAGGTAATATACTCAGGAGGTTTAACGTACGTGTTAATCCAGCAGGTCCGTAAAATATCCCAAGTGTACTTTATGGATATATTTTGCAACTAACGGGCGGCTTAATAGTGGGTTACCTCGTTAATTATATATAATACTGGGCTGCTATTAATGTACATAATATCTATATATACTAAGTGGTTGAAGTCAAGGTCCTTACAAAGGGTGAACTTAAATCGGCCTAGGGAACGTCCATATTTCTAGCAAAAGGAGCAGTATTTGGTCAGGTAATTAACTGCCTTTCTATTAACGTCGTCGTGTCTAGAGCGTTTAAGGACTCTATATAGCTTTTCGGCTGATGGGTGGCCGAAACGGCGGTGCAGACGGTGGATCTCCATACTGGTAAGGTAGCACGGGTTATAGTTAAAAGATTCCTAAATGTAGGTCTGTAAAGTCTCTCCCCATATAAGGAACAGGTGTCCAAATCGTCGTATAATTAGTAGGGTAATATGCTTGCTTCCTAGGGCAGTTGCGGGGCCGATTAAGGTATCCGTAATATTGTTATAGTAAACCTATAACCTGTCTATGTCCGCAAGGCAAAGTAAGAAAGGGGTGTCTGCTTTTACTATATAGAAGTTAACTAGGCTAATTAGGGTCTTAACTGCAACTGATCTAATTAATGCAGTTAAGCCAATGCCGAATTAGACGTTTATGGCCCCAGTTTGCATAGTGTTAATGTCCGTATTATTATTTGCGGTGGTCCTATATATAAGGTATTATCCGTAACCTACAGTAGACTTCTTAGAGGCGCCTATGTCGATTATAACACCGTAGAATTCCTTGGGGGTATAGCGTTCTGTGGTAATATATGCAAATAGGTCCTGCTTGTGATCTATAACATCCGTAACGGGGGTGCTTGCGGAATGGTTTTTAGGCGCAACTAAGTGTATAAAGGAACGGTTGGCTAATACGGTCGTAATATTAAAGGCTTAGCTATCCGTAAAAGGTCCAAAAGTAGTTAGGAACATCTCTAAGGTCTCCTGTTCCTAGTCGTCTAGGTTAAAGTCAATTATAAGGGCTTCTATTAACTTATTAGGGGGCTCCTCTTCTTCCTCTCCTTTGTATTCTAAGATAAACTGGCTAATCTGTTTATTAAATCTCTTCTTAGACCTATTATATTCTTCCTAGGTATACCTTGTAGACCAACATCCTTCCTTACTACATATAAAGCATTTCTGGCTTGTTTGTCTGCGGGGGTATGCTTTCGTATGGGAGTTGCTGCGGGGGTTACAGGTGGGACTTGGTCAGTATAGGTGCTGCTAGCGGTAACGGTGGTCCGTAAAGTAGACGTCTGAGTCTGTCTATGGATATTGAATATCCGTGGCGAAGGCTTAAGTACTGCCTAGTGGGTTTAAGACTTCGTACATTACAATAGAGGAGCGTAGGTTATTAATAAGGCCAGCTAAGGTGTCTGCAGGCTTATAATAGGCGTACTTATAGGGCTCTACTTCCTGGCAAGCCGTAATAAGTTTATTATGCAGGAAGTCGTCTATTTAAAGCTTAGTGTCAAGGCCGTGCTATAGGTGCCGGAGGTCTTTAATAAGGATTTGCAGACACTTTGTAGTCGATTTTTTAGTGTTCTTATTAATTACGGTCCGTAGCTTAGTCGCATTCCATTAGGTAAGGATATCACGCCTATATTCCGGTCCTTTAAAGTAGTTGTGGGTAGCTTCGTATAGCTTATCAAAGGGGACACCAAGGGGGTTGCTCTTGAGGTTGGTATAGTAGTGGTCAAGTGCTAGGCCGCGCAGTATAGTAGAGTAGGCTTGGCTAAACTCTTATTTAGAAATGTCAGCCTTCTAGCAGAGGTCCGTAAAGATGGTCAGTTTAAAGTCAAAATTATCATTTTCACCGCTGTACTTAGATTTGTCGGTATAGAGCTTAACTAGGTTAGCTAGCTCCTTGCCATAGGTCTTTACTTAGGTAGGTTGCGGATCTGTAACTTATAGATCTATAGCTTGTGGGTATATAGCTTGCGGATCTGTAACTTAAATAGCGGGGGTAATTTGGTCCGTATTTTAGTTTATAGGGGTATTATAATCCGTAACTTAAGAGTAGGGTATATTTTGGCCAATAAGGTCAAGTCTAAAGCCGCTTAGGTTTATGGGACGAATTTAGTTAAGTGGGTTAGGTATAAGGCCAGCGATTATATTAAGTTTGGAAAAAGTAAAGAGTTTCTTAGTTTTTTGGAACTGGTCTAGGATTTCCTCTTTAGTCTATTCCGTTTAGTCCTTCTCGTGTATTATATTATATAAGGACTATACAATAGTAACTCATTTATTCCTTTTAACCCATACACCTTGGTTACGTAAAATGGTTCGTAGTTTATAGATAGTAATAGGGTTACAGGCCCTAAAAATAGCTTCTGTAAAGTCCGCAAAGTCTTCCTGGTATTGCTCCTATAGGTCGTTATTTATAAGCTTAAAGTATTTGTATTCAAGGATTTTAAAACTAATGTAGTTGTTAACGTCGTTTATAGACGTAACGTTAACTCCTTATCTCCACTTCTTTTAACCTTCGCTGACTTGCTTGCTAATGTCTGCTATACTATAGTGTAGTGTGGTGCGTAGCGGGTGGTAGCAGCTTATAACAGGTGGGGGAGGTCTTATAACGGTCCGTAAAATCGATTAACGGGTCCGTAATGGTTTATAGGAGGGTAGGGGGTTTCCGCAAAAGGTCCAAAGAGGTTTAAGGTTTGAGGGGGTTAAGAATAGGGGTTCTGTATAGGTCTATATTCGCGTCTATAACTTCCAGTAAACCGTACTAAGACTTGAATAAGTATATAGAGTTAGAGATAAGTCCGTAATCCCCAACTTCCGACCTTCTAGCAGGTCGTACTAGGAGTCTAAACAGGTAGTTGCTGTCGTGTGTATTGCTTGGGGGGAGGTATCGAGTGATTGCTAATCTGTGCGCGCTTACTAATCAGTGTTTGTACTAACTTAATAACACGAGTGAGTTGTATCCACGGGCACGAAATACATGTAGTATCGTATACTTGTTTAGATGGTGACTATCAATTATATAAAGCAGACTATGTGGTCTATATACTAATGCACCTCCCCCCTAATTAGTTAGTGCTTTATAAGTGCACCAGACGCGTAAGCGAGTGGTTAGTGCACTAAACGCGTAAACGCGTACCTGGTGTACCGAACGCGTAAGCACGCGTTTGGTACAACAGGTGCTGTAATTATACAGTAGTATTTACCTATTTCACGCAATTAGTATACTTTGCTTACTTTAAGTAATAGATAAGTGTTGCTCTTCCTATGTGGTTGTTATTAAGTGTTTATCCCACGCACTTAATAGTATTTATTTAGTCTGCGTGGTTAGTAGTATTTACCTATTCCGCGTAATTGGTATACTTTGCTTAGTCTGCGCAGTTAGTACCCTTTGCTTATTCTACGCAGTTAGTATTCTTTGCTTATTCTATACGCCTGGCATATACTGTATAAAGAACACATTTTAACCTAATAGTAGTATAGTATAACCTTAATACGCCTAATAACGCCCTTTAGTTAACCTGCTATTTTAAGTTTAATATTTATATTAGTTCCGCCATAATAGTAGTACTATACCACTAAACCCCTAATTGTCTTTATTCTTACCGTTATTTTCCCTATTAATTCCACTGCCTTCTCTATTCTTATCCTCTTTGTCGCTATCGTTTTCCCTATTTATTCCGCTGCCTTCTCTACTCTTATCCTTTTTGTTAGTAAGTTCTAGTATTACCTATCTATCTCTACTCTATAGGCGGGCCTTTATATCCTCTAGTATAGCACTATCCGTAATATCTATAACCTCGGACTCGCCGGCAAATGTATACTGTAAGATGCGGTAATTAATTCCTGTTTCCTGTTTATTATCACCTTGAATTTGTTTAAGGAGCGCTTTAATAGCGTTAATGTTATAGTTATATGGCATTAAAATCGTCTTATTAGTATACTGCGAGAAGGAGACCTTATATGTAGTTTTAGGGCTTATTCTTGGCGACGAATGCGCTAGGCTACCGTTGTCCTATTGTATTATCTTTGTTAGCCCGCGTACAACAATTAAAATGGCGGGATATTGTAAAATAGGAAACGGCGGCAAAGTGCTATAGTATACAGCGAGTATCGCGATATGACGTTGTGACGCAATTAATGTAATATTGTGTGTTTACACTTATAGTATACGGTTATTAAGTAAACCCGTTATTGTACTTAGGATCCAGTTCCTCTAGATCTTCTATAGTATCCTTAAAAGGATCGCTAATTGCCTGCTAAGTCTATAGTATCTTGTCTCTGGTTATATTCCGCATCTTATTAACTTATTATAGAAGTAGCCTGCATAGCCTTTTGTTACGCTTAGGTTGGTAGCTCTTTTAGGTATTCTATAGTCGCTCCCAACTATCTATAATACGCTTTAGTAAGTATAGTAAGAGGCTTCCTATGGTTTTACCTATAACTATAGCGTTGGCTTTAAACTTATAAATGATTTATATTCCACTTCTGTAGTCCTTAAGCGCATGTTAAATTGCCACGCATATAAGCCATATTATATTGGCTGTAATAGGCGAAAATAGGTTAGCACTATTCTTATTAAGGGCAAGTAACCTTAGCCCAGTATTAAAGAACACGCGCTTAATATAGCGTATAATAATTGGCGCCCTAAATCTTGTCTCTCTATTCTAGCCTTGGTTAGTTAGGTATAGTAAAAGGCAGAGTACTAACTAGGCTACTAAGCATAAAGTAGTTATCCTTAAGTAGTTCCTCTACTTTTTTTACTATGACCTTAGTATCTAGTTTAAGGCAGTTATAGCTCCTAGCAACGGTATCGCGTACTATATTTATTATAGCATACCAAAACACGCTAAGTTGGTTGTATAGCTGGAAAACTAGTTAGCACAGTGCTATTAAATCTAAGGACTGCGAACCTTGCGTGCTGCTGGCCCTAGTAGTATACTTAATGCTCCATTTATCAGGCCTTTATAATAGTCTATAATAGCAATCGCCTCTTTCTACGTCTACTTTATTAGTGTGTTTAGACCGCTTATGTTTATTTCCGGCTAGGAAAAGAGATAAAGCTCTTTAGGCATAGAGCCTATTATTATATATATAATAAGACGTGTCTAAGCAATACTGTATATCTTTATATTAACTAGGCTAAGTAGCTACTTTATACGTTGTCCGAAGTCATCCTATAGCGGTTATTTGTTTGAGTAACGCATGCGTTTCTTTTAAGTGTAGGTTTTGGATATCCTGGGGTCGCTTAGGGTTCGCGGGCTTTTGTTTAACAAGAATAGGACTATCTGTTGGGATAATGTTATTAAAATTGACGATAATGGGTTGTACTGTAGTATATAATAGTATTAATAACAGCCTTGCCTTTTAACGGAGACAATTATAGTATAGAGCTTAATATTATCCCCTTTAAGATCTAGATTATCTTGGGAGCTACTACTTAACTTACGGCGTCTTCATTTACTTTTCTATGGGATAGGTAGAGGATAAGTATATTAGTCTAGTAGAACTATTTGGCTTTTGTACACACCTTACTTCCCTAGGAGACGTTAGATGGTTTAGAGTCTTATACCTAATATACTTTAAACAACAACCCGTTTAACTTTTATGGTATAAATTAGGGTTTTCTTGCCGAGTATAGATAGAAAAGAGCCTTAATTAACTTGTAATAATGAGTTAGGAGGGCGGCCTGACTATTTATTAGGCTTTATAATGGGGCGATTAGATTACCTTGCTATAGTATAGGGTCCTACTTTACGTAATATATTTTCTATGCCGCGCAGAAGCCTAGTTCCTTATAATATTTACCTACTTTTAAGGTAGAAGGTACGGTGTATAGGATATAAAGGGTAGCTAGCGTATAGAGGGTAATATATAGTAGTGTTATGTTCTAGTTTATTATAGTCGTAGTAATCTGCCCCTTTATTACAATCTGGCGCCGCTAGTTATAACTTACCGCTATTTTAGCTAAGTTATATTTATTTACCGCCTAGTGCGAGCCTGTTTCCTTATATATACATTAACCTATGCCCTATTTATTCGCTTGAAGTCTTTGTTATATATAGTATTATATATATCCCAATTGCTGTAGTTGTTTATAAAGAAATAGTCTGTGACGTTAATGTCTGTTAGCACAAGTAAGATGGGCCTTATAATATAGTTAATGTTATATATTTAAAGGGCATCTAGCGTGTGTCTCGTTCTGCTACTAAATAGCTTTATACTCTACACTCTAAGTATTCCGGTTCTTGCGTTAATCTTACTACTGTTATAAACTTAAAGGGTCTCTACTAACGCACTAGCGTATTTTGGGTATTTGCCCTCTCTATCCAATCGCCCTATATCCTGGATTATAAGTAGCAGACAAAGCCTCCCAACTTTATTGCTATAGAGGCTGTTGTTTGCCTATTTATATTCTCACACCATTACAGTATTATAGTGGGGGGCTCTAGTGTTAGCCTATAATAGGGTATATTAAGTAAACACCTTATTAAGCTTATTAGTGTTAGTGGCGTCCTTCCTAAAGCGAATATAGTATATAATACTGTGATGGATGCTTAGGGGTATCTTTAATACCCAATTATTATCAGCCTCTAGTTGGTTAATGTCCCAGTTTATTTACCAAATTCCGTTAATCTACTTACAGCATTCCCTTATAAAGGGGGCTAGTTTAGATATAAGGTTGGTAATCTCTATCTAGCGCTATACCTCCTTAACCGTACGCTAGATAGATATATTGATTCTCTAATCTTAAAGTGTCTGAGCTGTATAGTTGTTGAAGTTCTATATATACAAGCAATATGCGTATACATTAACTATAGGACCTAGTTATATCGTCTATATTGCGCTTATTAGGTCTACCGTGTTAATTATATTAGTTAACGCCTATAGCTTAAGTTCGTTCCAAAGCATCGTGTTAAGATGTATAGTATTATATTATAGTATCTACTCTTCGTAGTTGTTCCGTTTGTTAGTCCTATAGTAGAATGCCTTCTATAGCTTATATACTTGCTCTAAGTACTCTATATTTATGCCTTTAATTACTCCTAGTTGCTAGATACTCTCTGGATAGTAGGTAATGGTATATAGCTTAGGAATATTAAAGTGTAGTAGTCCTACCTTGCTTAGTTGAAACGGAAGAAATATATCCTTTATCTTATCCATTCTATAAATAGCTGCTGCTAGGTACCGGATGGTTGATTCGTTGTGTAATATATATTAAAATAGTATAGTGAAGTCCACAAATACCTAGATAAATAGCATGGCGCCTTTATTCTGTTTTAGTAAGGGTGCTATAGCGGGGACTAATTATTGTAATAGAGATTTATATATCTTTCCTGTCTATTGGCCGACATTTGCCTAGCTATCCTATACTATTATATTAGTAAATTGCTCTACCTGTACAAAGTGGGTGGTAATAAGTGTATTAATATTTAATATCTCCTAGCCGCAACTATCTGTGCGCGGGATATTGAGGCCCTAATATTTTCCAGCCTATATTTTACTTTGTATAAGCCCCTTAATCTAGTGTATAAGGTGTTTACTAGTAAGGCCTTTAAGCACCTAATATAGGAAATTAGGCGCTATTATTTTATAGATATTAGATAGATTATAGCCCTATATAAAGTTGTGGAATGGCTAAATATAATCTAAGTTATCCTTTTTATTAGTATTGCAACCTTCCTGCTATATTCGTATTTGGTCTTTTATTAATTAGTATATATAGAACGGCCATGGCCGCTAAATAGCAGTTATTAGATTATGCTATTTATTTATATATATATAACAAATTGAATATTTGCGGCTACTCTTAATACCTATAAGCGTGACCTGTTCTTTATAATTAGCTATAAATATAGCTAAAAGTAGAAAGCAGTGTCAATCCTAGCCATCTATATATAGGAGATATACTTCTTCTTTACTAGCTTTCTCTAACGCTATAGGCATTATTAGCTTGACTATATAAGTAGTAGGGTTGTCGCTAAAGCATATATTTAAGGATGGCCGCGAGGGTCTTATATTATACCGCTAGTTATATTATTTAGTTGCCAGGTATATGGACTAGGAGGTATATAAGTAGCAATAGGGCTGGTTGATTTATGGATTATTAAATGCGTAGTTTAATATTTCTAATTAAAATATAGAGTGGCTATACTTTCTTACTGCTAGTATGTTATGTTAGTTAGGTTTTATTACTGGCTAATATAATTAGCACTATAGTTGCGCTAAGTAGTAGCTACTTTTGCGTCTCCTACTACTAGTCTGCCGTATTAAGCTTATTGTATATTCTTGTTCCTGCTAACGAGTACTGCCTTATTGGCGAGAAAGTTATATCTCCTTAAAAAGGGCCGTGACTAATAAAGAGGGACACAATCTCTAGAGTATTTTGGTAACATACCAGCAGCTGCTAGTCCCCTATAGTTATAATTATTTTAATCTACTACGGTTGCTTGCTCTTAGATTATATCCGTTTTAAAAGTAGTTTTGCTTTAACATCTTTAGTACTCTAGTAAGAAAAATAGTTAGTAAATATTCCCTAAAGCCTAATATCGTTAAACCACTTATTAATAGCGTGGTTAGAAGTCCTATAGCTCACCCACTATAAGACCTGTGCGTATTCTGCCTTACTGCTAAAAGGATAAAATAGGGGAGGTGTCTTATCTAGTGTACTGCCAGTATATTTAATATGCGGTATAATGTTGTATACTGCCGCAGTATCGTCCGCAGTTTGCGGATTTCCTTAGTTCTATCCCAGAGGCTTTTCTATGGCGCGGCTAGTAGCCTTTTTAAATGTTTTAGTCTAAAAGACGTCTATAGATATTCTAGTTAAAGTTTGCCAATTAGTCTTAACTATTACCAGGTTATGCACCCTATTAAATATTATAGAATTATTATTATAGTGTATATCCGCAGCCCTATTATTTGGCTTATTAATAATATTATCGCCTAGAGCTTATATGGGTGGCTACTTATTATCTTACTCCGATTCGGCCTTATAATTAATTATTTAATGCCCTTCTAAGGTTTAATAACATAGTGCATCGTTATCTATATATTATATAAGTAACCACTTATTATCTTGCTCTAGCTTGGCCCTATAATAGGCTGTCTAATGCTCCCCTAAGCTTTAATAGTGTAAGGGTGTATTATTATCTATCTCTCTAATATTAACGGCCTTGTATCTATCCTTCTTCCGTTTCTGTTTTCTTAGACAATATTATTTATAACAGGTTAGACCGCCCATGCTTTTTACTTTAGTCCCGTACTTTTTATATTACTGCTAGATAGAGCTTATTTATAAATTGCTGTATTAAGCTACAACTTGCTACAGTTTGGTTAGAAGGGGGCTGAAAATAACATCTATATAAAACCGTATATTTAAAGTAGTGTTTATAGCTTATGCTACGTTATAAGTAAGAGTATAGCGATGTCCGTGGATACTAACGCGCTAGATAGCGCAATCCGCTATATTTTGCGCTAATTTACGCCAGATCGCGTTATATTAGGCTAGGAGGCTCTACTTATTGCCAACATTACGCCGCCTCTTTATTATACTAAGTACAGGATTCTGAACACTACTATTCCCTACTTAAGATACTAGACTATCTTTTATAATAGGACGTGATATATAATAGCGGTATGCCGTAAATACGGCGTAGTATAACTCTGTAAGCGCTGTGGACCCGTAAAAAGATATACAGCTTATTACCAGCTTGGGTATTACTGCGGAGAGACTTAATACTATTAAGCGGACTTTTAAGCAGGTTATTATTAAGGATAATATTCTATATATTTTATTTCGCGGATGACTAAATGATTTACTACGCGAGTAGGTAATCTAGAAAGTTATCCATTAAGTAATAGAATGCAAGAAGGCACCAGCGCCATAGGTATATAAGGCTATATAGAATATACTAGCCTACGCATAGTCAAATATGTGTAAAAAGATAAAGGTGCCAGGGCGGCCTGGCATTAACTATATAGTAGATGCGGAAAAGGGGCATATAGCTGCCATAAACTTGTAGAACTTGTCCCCGCTTAGCTATACATAAAACTATAGCTGCAATCTTAAACGACTTATTATACTACTTTATAGGCGGTAACTAGATGGTACAAACTTAGTCCTAAGTATAGACGTGGCCTTAAGTCTAGTGTCGCTGCCCAATGCGCCTTAAGGCCTACGTATAGTCAAATATCAGCTACTAGTTAAGATGTTTTTAAAGGCCGGGGTGGATTATAACAAGGAGTAGATATAGGCCGCCTATATAGAGACTATGCCTATCCGAAACGATGGGGCCTTAAGGGCTGCTCTATTAAGGGCAGTTCATTATAGGGTGGGCCAGGCTGTATTCACAGCTATCTATAGAGATGGTATATAGGTGTCTATCCTAATTGTAATATATCGCTAACGTTTATTTAGCCCTATTACTAGCGCAACACGTTTTGCTAGGCGGGCTAAAAGGTATTAATTGATTATAGTTAATCTAATCTATATAGAGATAGTGACTTTAGTTAAGTTTGCCTTACAGCGAGACCTTCTATCATACTAGGAAGCCCTAAAATTATTATCTATATATACAATCTTAGGTTATCTAGGCGTGGTATAGTAAATCGCCTTTACTATAGGCTCTTCTATTAGGGGCAATTATATAGACATTATATTTATCCTATGTTTTGCTAGCTAGTAGCTAGTAGGGTAGGATAAGTATTATTCTAAGGACCTATAGCCTTAGCGACAAGTTTCTTAAGATATAGTAAGGGCATGCTAATACCAGCAATAGTATAGCCTAGGTTAGGGAACTGCCCAATATAAATAGAAGAGGGCGTTAAGTCGCGTTGCCTTAGCAGCAGCTATAGCGAGAAAAGGATTAAATACTATTTAGGGTTGTTATAGTTTAGCAAAAATAGAGGCGGCCCATACTATACGGAGAGTAATTAATAATAGTTGTGGTTAGTATATCCAAAAGTCAGCGTCGCTGTCAGCGTCGCTAATAACATAAGCAGTTAGCGAGCTTAGCTGTAAGACTATAGCTAGCTAGCAGCTCGCTACCTTAATAGTAAGATTTAGTAGTAGTTAAAGCTTTTAGTAGAGCTCTGTATAGAGCTTTAGTATAGAGCTTTGGTAGAGCTCCGTATAAAACTTCAATAGAGCTCTATGTGGAGTTTCTATAGAGCTCTATATAGAGTTTCCGTAGAGCTCTATATGGAGTCTTAGTAGAGCTCTATATAGAGCTTTAAGGGAGCTTTGTGGAGCCTCTCTAGTAGAGCTCTTAGCAAAACCTTTAGTAGAGCTCCGTATTAAGCCCCTAGTAAAGCTTTAGTAGCTAGGGAAATTAATTATAGAGTCTAGCTTTAAGCTAGAATTATTATAGATTAGTAAACCCTTAGTTAAATATAGCACGCGCTAAAACTGGGTTAGAGGCTCTGCTAAAGGCTCTACTAGCTATACTACTTACCTAATTAGGACAGCTAGCTGACAGCTTAATAGTTAGCGGATAGTAAGCGATCCACTTAACGCAGTTAGTTAGCTATAAAGGCTAAAGCTCATAGCTAGCTAACTAGTTGCGGTTATTAGTGAGATATCTAGACTATAATCTAACTAGTTAAGTACTTAAAATCTAGATTATAGATTAGTATTAATTAACCACTAGCCTATAAGGAATAGAAATTAGGGTTACTAGACTTTATAAATTAGGCTGTCTTTACTATAATGCGCTTATCTATTTTGGAGATTATAATTATTAAGAGTCTATCCTATTTGGCTATAATATATAGTGTCGCAATATACTATATTTTATCTAGTGCTATAGTAAAATTGTAAATGCTAAAGGCCTATAGCTACTGCCGCTTTTAACTTCTATCTAATATCCTTATTTAAGGGTCTCGCTGCTAGTAGTGTCTATAATATCTATTCTTACTACTCTCCTTATGTTCCGACGCCACTAATATCCTCTCTATTATTATCATCCTCGCTGTTGTTACCAGCACCGTCCTAGCTATTATTATTGGCGCCCTCTCCATCGGCCTTGTTCTACGCTTTGGTATAATTACCAATACTACTAATATTTATTACACCCGCGAAGTTAGGGATAGCAATATTAAAGTCGACGTCTATACTATATAAAATGGGCGTGTAATCAGCTATACGCTAGCGGTAGACACGCTATATAGTTTTGTTAACGTTAAATAGGGCAATAAGTTGCTGGAAGTTCTCTTTCCGCTTAAGATTCTTAAGGTTAATAAATACCTTATTATCCTTACACTACTTCTTAATTTTATAGTATACGGTATTTGTGAAGGTCTTATTACTAGTATAATAATTATAGACCACCTAGGGACTACTAATAATAATAAGGCCTGCTTATAGTCTAGTAATTATAAGAAGGTTCCTTACCGTGTCTTAGATAAATTTTAGCGGACTAGCAACTATTATATTATATACCAATAACTCCACCTAGCCGCCTTAGATGCCGTTAATAGTAAAGACCTTAATCTTGCTAACTACTAGCGTAAATTCCCGCCACTTGCTACCATCTTGCTAGGTATAGCACCATTCTTTAAGCGCATATAGCGCTGCGGAGTAGACGGCAAGTTAGGCTGTATATAAAATGGCAAGGCTAACCTCTAATAGCTTAAATTTAAAGTCTATTAGCGCTATAGCCACCTAGAATGCGCATTAAGTGTAGACTAGGTTATACGTTAATTAGCTAAACTTGTTTACCTATATAGTACCATTAACGGTGAGGAACGCAACAGGGTGGTCACAGTATAGTATATCCTTAAAAAAGCTCGCCGCTAGCTTTAACTGCTCTTGGTCCTTAACTATTAGGCTTATCTAAAGCTAGCTATACAGCAGGACGGTATTTACAAGACATATAATATCTTTAACGAATTAATGTTATAGTAAAAACCATACCATATCCGCACTAGCCGCAAGGAGATATATATAGAGGGAGACAGATTTCTAATAGTGGAATAGATTATTAAAATCAGGACTAAGGATTAGTTTTAGTTGGTATATATTACCAAAGAGAACCTAAGGCATGGGGTTGCTAGCCTGGATTTATAGACCTCCCTAAATTAAATATGGTCTACTCTAGGCAAATTTAGCAAGACTGCCTAGCTTAGACACCTTCTTAGCCTTATTATAGAAAACTACACGTGTGGCGCTAATAGAATGTACACAGGTCTGCGAGACCATATTAGGTATTATAAGAATAACATTAGCCTTTTTAGCCAGGTGTGTAATAACTATATTAGCCGCAAGTATTAATCCCATCTTATTATCTTGCGTTATATTGTCACTAAGCGCAAATTAGTGCAAGTATTAGCGGAATTCGGTGTATTTAGTTATATTAGGGTCTGTAATAGGATATAGGTTTCTATTACTATCTAGAACACCTATAAGGCATAATAGCTACTAACCTTTAGACAAATCTATAACCTATAACCACTTATTAAAGCCGGTAGCATTGCTAGCCTTAAACGTACGGTAGAGCAGGAATACTATATTTAATATAGATATATCCTTATTAATTATAGCATAGTTATCCTATTTCTTAAAATACTTAGGACGAGTGTTAATGCCTACCGCTGTTTACTATATAATAGCATCCTATATATAGACCTTAGTTTCCGTTAAGCGCATATAGCGGCGAAGGATAATAGAAAATTTAGCGAGACGGCCTTACGCAATTAATACCTCGTAGTCCTCTATAAGTGCATTATTAATTGTCTTAGCTAGTATATCTAGTTAGTAATTAAGCGGCAATAAGACCTAAATTCTGGTAGGATCCTACTAGGGTAACCTAAGTTAATACTAGTATCGTACTAAGACAGTTAGGAAAGTTAATTTCCCAATACCACCAGGGCCTTAGATTAGCAAAATACCGCCTATTATATATTTAAGCGTAGTATAGGCACCCGTTTACTCTTTATTAAGTAGTAGTAAGACGGCCTTAAGGGCATTATTAACCAAGTTCTTCCTATACTTAGCAATATTGCAGTTAAAGTAATTGATATATAAGAGATCTATAAAGTTGTTAAATAGTATAATTTAGCGCTTAATCTAGAAACTGTCGCCTCCTTACTATAGGTAGCGTAGAGTGTTAATCTCTTAGGAGATTCCAACCTTAGGGATATACTTAGTTATAAGACATTTAATACCCTATACTATAATTAGGGCCTTACTTAGGTTATTAACTATTATAAAGTCGTCGCTGTTTAGAATATGCTCCAGAGCAAATATAGGGTTTAGTATAAACTTATAACCCACCTATAGTTAAAAGATAAAAGTATAGTAGTTATAGCTAGAGCTAAAGGGAGTAGTATTAATAATAACTCCTTTCTAGCTAGCCTAGCTATCTACGTCTTTACCTAGAAATAAGATATTAATAATAGAGTTAATATAAAGGGTAAGACCATTAACTATCTAGATAGTAGCGTAGTAGACTTAGTCCGCGCTACTTAGAAAGGTAATAAGACGAATAATAGTAGGTACTTAGGGGTTCTGGTTAACGACCTTAAGGCTTACAACTACGGTATAGAACTAGACTGTAAAATACTTAAGAACGCTATTAAACTAATACCTTACAGGGATTTTATATAATAGTTAGTCCTTTACTAAGAGCTATATACCAAGCTGGATATTTATATTATAGTTCTTCTACTAGTAACCTAAAGGATTGTTAACGCTCTGCTACTATAGGCTCGTATTTAGGCTCGCAATATAACTATTAAGCTATTTAGTGCCTAGCGTAAAGAAGTAGACAATAACTATAGGATTATTCAACAGCATATCCTAAGCTTTATAGATTTGTGGCATAAATAGGCCAAAGTCCCTATTAACAAAGAAGTACTTACTAAGTAACATACGCGTACCTAGTGCGAGTTTATTAAAGGCGGCAACAAACCTAATATAGTAAAGTTATAGGGTTATAGTATCTTATAGAAGAATACGAATAAGATGCTTAAGTATAGTTAGATATAATAGTTATTAAGTAACTAGAGAAGTAGCATTAGTAGTACTAACCTTAATATCGCCGGTAATATTAGCATCCGTAAATCAGACAGACGCTATCTTATATAAATAGTAAGTAGGTATTCCACCGGCCTTATAAGATACCTGGAATGTAATGCTATATACTATAATATACTCTTTAATAATTTGCGTAATAAACTAAACTATAAGGTGGTCGTTGCTTAGAAGCTAGAGTGCATTTAAAGGTTTAGCTATTATAGAATTACTATCCTCTATATAGGTATCTAGATTATCTACTAGGCTATCCACTACTGGATAAAAGCCGGCTATATTAAGGGGTTTAGGTAAGGGAGAGGTAGTAGCTATACTTAAAGTAGTAGCACCTAGTATATCTACCTTGCCTAGAGTGGTTGCGGCGTCTATTACCTAAATTAAAGTAGGTCTACTTATATAATTATTAATATTATACCCTATAACTCCGCAGTTCTTATATGCCTAACTATAGAAGATAGTTTAATAGTCTAGGGAGTTATAGTTTAGGTAAGTCTGCTTTTTCTTATCTAATAGCTAGGGACAGTCTCGCTTTCTATGGCCTATAGCACTATATTAGTTGTATGTCATATAAGGATAGTTACTCTTAAGATAACCAGCTTCCCTATAATTATTATATATAGGGTTAGGGTAGTTGGCTTTAAGATAATTAGCCTTACTACAGCTGTAATAAAGTTAAGAAGCTTTTTTAAGAGGATAATTAGCGCGTATATAGCCGGTAGACAGACAGAGATAGTATTTTAAAGCGTTATTAGCTGAGAGGTATAGACTGCTAAGCTCTAGAAGAAGAGGCTTATTAAGTATAGGGCCCTTACTATTACCTTATAAGATACTAGAGCCCGTAGCCACTATAGTTAAGGCAATCTTAAAAACCATAACGCCCTTAGTAAACTTTTTATAGTTATAGATGTAGTTAACGTTGCAAGTTATAAAATAATTAATAGGTAAATCTATTTTAGTAGTAGGCTATATTAAGTAGTAGTCTATATAAACGTATTAATAAATATAGATTCTTTATTATATAGCTAAGGTTAAAGATAAGGCAGCTAACTTACTATATTATAAGGCTCTACAGCCTAAATAGATCTACGGAGGCACTAGTTATAGAGGTAGATACTAATAAAATAGGAGTAAGGGAGGGTAGTTAGTAGAGTTAGGTTAACTAGTAAAGATAAGAAGATAAGGCGCGCCCTAACAAAATTATATATATAAGGCCTTGGCGGCAATGTATATAGTTATATACTCTATAGGTTAAATATATATAAAGGCGAATCTATAGTAATAAGACTAACTTATAGAGGAAGACGTGGTATAGTATAAGTTAAGGAAACTACCCTACCTAGCCTATCTCTTAATATAGGCCAGGCGATGGTCCAGTACTATTAAGCTCTTATAGTTTATAATACAAGCATATAGACATATAAAAGGGTAAGGAAAAAGAGAAGTAAGTAGTAAAGTAAAAGCACTTTACTATAGGCAGGCTAATTATGTTATAGGTAAACAGAAACTTAAATACTATAATCTATTAAAAATATTACTAATAAGCATAGCCTATTACTACTAGAAAGTACAAGTCTTTTCCTCCCTTAATTAATAAGAGAAAAGGTATTATTAGCTAAATAATCTCTTACTAGAGTACTAGGTGGGGAGTAGGATATTATAAAACTGTATATAGTTCTAGATAGATTTAAAATAAAGATATTAAATATAAAAAACTTTAATATAGAAAATACTATAGTAGAATACTAACCTCTTATATAACACCAAATAGATAAATAATAAGATAAGTTAATATTGCTAAGCGGCTGGATACTAGGTATATATAATATGTCTACTGTCCTAAAATACCCTAATATACCCTAATATACCCCAACATGTCCTAATATACCCTAATATACCCCAACATGTCCTAATATGCCGTAAAATGCTATAAAATGCTATTAATTATATAAACTTATAATATAAGATATAAAACCTCCTATAACCTTTTATGGTAGATATATGTTTAAATAAGCACTAGATATTTAGGTATAGATATAAAAGTATCCTATATACTAGATAATTATTATTCTAAATAAACTTACCTAGCAGGCCCTTAAGTGTGTAATAATAACACTAGTAATTATAAAGTAAGTGTAATACGTTGCCGTTTACTAGATATACTACCTATTATATACTAAGTACTTCGCAGCGATAGAGTCCGTATATATAGATATAGACTAGCCCTCTAACTCTAGTAGCGCGCATATCCACTAACTTTATATAATAATAAGAAATATAGTAATGCCTATAATAAGTGCAATATATCGCCGTCTACTAGAAATACTACCTGTTATATAGTAAATACTTTACAGCGATAGAGCCTATATATATAAATATAGGCTAGCCCTTTAACTCTAGCGGCGCGTATATATACCAACTTTATTAATAATAAGAAATATAGTAACGCCTATAACCTCCTATATTTTACTATGCCGTAATAACTAGTTACCCCTCTATAGGCACTTAACAAATCGCTTATATTAAAAACTATAAGAGTTTAGTGGTACTGGACCGCTACCTAGCCCTAAATAGGCTAGGTAGGGTAGTCCCTATATATTATATAATTATGCCCTTATATAATTATGCCCTTATTTAACTATATAGCACTAAGTCTAGCCGCATTTACCCTAACTAGTAGCAGTAAATAATAGCCAATTTTATCTCTATATGGGTATGTGCGGGTAATTGCAAGATCTACTACTTTACCTCTTTTTTATTTACCTTATTTACTCTACCTTCTATCTCTCTAATAACTAACCTCTGACTATGTCTAATACTAGAGTTATATTAGTATAGTACTAGCCAGCTACCGCATAAAGCTATCCTACTTTAATAGTTACCTTCTACTTAATATATGCTATAATATTATATGTACCTAACCGAATAAGTGACTTAATAATAACGCAACTATAGGTAAAACTAGATGTGTAGTATAAGGCGAACCTAAAGCTAACTAAAGATACGGATATTGTCTAAGGCTTTAAAATAACTATTAAAAACTATAATAGACTAAAAGAGAGGGTTAAAGATATTATAATTAAAGTTAAGCCTAAGCACGTGATATATTGCGGCAACTCTATAATAATAAGAGAAGGATATATTAAGAAGTTTTATAAGCAACTCCTATAATTTGCTAATACTCTACTGGATTAGAAACTACGGGTAATCCTAAAAATTATAGAAAGTGCTTGTTTTAATCGCGTAAGGAGGGTACTAAGTACCTCTAATAAATTAAAAAACCTATCTCTATATAAATATATATCACCCTAAAAGACTAAAGCATGAGATAAGACAACGCCACCTTAGCTACTACATGCGATATAGCCTATAGATGTTACTGTAAACCCACTACCTAGTATCCCTTTGCCTTAGCCAGCAACCCTAGCGGCAAGTAATACAATTAATATAGAAGATATTAAGATTGAAATCCAATCTATAGGCTTAATAGGTAAGTTAATAGTTAGGGTAGTCTAAGTCTTATATCTAATAAGCGGAAACCTATATACAGCTCTAGGTAAGCTATAGGAGGAACTACAAGCCTATATAGAGCTTAACATTAATGGTCCGCCTAAAAAGAATATCTATATATCGCCATAGAGACATAAAAACCTCGCAATATAGTTAAAGGGCATACTTATTGCAGCTCTTAACAAAATGGCGAAAAATGGCATAAAGGAGGCCGTGCTTGTAGTATTATTCTTACCTCCTAGCTTAAACTCCTAAGTTGCTACCACTAATAATATACCGCCAGCTATCGAATCTGAGGCGCCTGGATGTAATAGATGTAGTGTAAAAGACAGCTAGTAAGTCCTAATGTTGTATAAGGCTAGCGGTAAGAGTAAACTAGGAGAAGGCAAGAAGCGGAGTTATTTAGGATTAGCAGTATATGGCTTTAAAAAAGATAGCAAAAGCGAGCCTATTAGATATAAGAAATCGGATAATAATAAGACTAAATTAGGTAGATATAATAAGTAGCCTTAACTAAGATTGGTAATAAATGCCCTGGTAGAGAATAATAAAAGCAAGCTAGCTGTGCCTAGGAAGTTAAACAGTTATAAGGCTAACCTAAATAGATATAGAAAGCGCCCTTAACTAAAATTAATAATAGGCACCCTTATAGAAAGCAGCAATAACGAGCCAGTTATGCGTAGAAGGTAATTAGTAAAGGGAAGATGTAACCTATCTACCTATAAGCCTATATTAATAAGTAATAGCGGTACTGGAGAAATTGCCGTAGATAATAGCAAATCGCCGCAACCTATTATTGAACCTGCAGGTATACACCAGCCTAATAATATAATAGACAACCCTACTGCCGTATTACCAACCGTTAATACCCCTTAAGATGTTACTATAGAGGATAGTAAATTGCCGTAATGTGCTAGTAGATACAATAATTAGTTCCTATATTACACTAACTCTAAGGATGTAGAGAGTGGAGATAAAGATAAGGATTTAGTTAATAATAGCGACTAAGATAAGGATTTAGTTAATAATAATAACTAAGATAAGGATTCGGTTAATAATAATGACCAAGATATAGATATAGAGGAAGAACTTAACCAGCAAAATTTCCTAGCCCAGCTCTATAAGGCTAGGAAGGACAACCTAGACAGCGCACTAGCGTATATAATAGAGGCGGATTTTTTATTTACTCTAAAGTATTTTTTACTTGTCTTATTAAAAGCACTCTCTAAGACCGCCCTAATTGAACTCCCTAATTAGGGCCTTATATTAGGCTTTAAATTTAGCCCATACCAAGTGGTATATATAGCTTAGGTATTTAAGCAAGAGAGGATAATTAAAGGAGGTGGTATCTATGCAGACGAACCTAGCGTAGGTAAGACTATATAAATAATTACTTAATGGCTAATAAACTACTTTTATTATTAGAACGTAATAGACGTTTAAAAGGCCTAAGCTATTAGGGATATAACCTACTACCTACCTAAGATGCATCTACTGGATATAAAATGCCTATAGGTAGTAAAGCAGCCGATTATATGCTACTATAAAGATAACTCTAAGAAGCTATACCCTATAGACCCATAGCAAGGCTGCTTAGTCGTCTTTATACTAAACCTAGGCCTACTAGGATTCCTAAAGGACGTAAGTGCAATGTTATAAAACGGCGCGATTATAAAGCGCCCTAACCTGCCCTAGATTACAATTCTCGCCCCTAGCTATAATAAAGTTAAGATATTTGGTAAACTAAAAAAGAACAAATGGCCGCAAATCTATAAGGCTCTTAAGTGGACTAATAAGGAATAATGGGAGAATAACAATAACATATATATGGTTAGTAAGACTTTGCTACTACACCTATAGAGTAAAGCTAGGTTTAAGAACAATTATTGCTCTACCCCTAATGCGACGGAACTATTAACGCTAAAATACTTAACCTAATTCCTTCTAATTACTATATAAAATTGTATTACCACACAACTAATACGCGAGTTTATTACTATATAAACCAGTATATAGAAATACTTAACTGGCTAATTCTCTAGAACGTATTAGGTATTAAAGAGTGTAATATAGGTTGGGTATATCCTCTAGGACAAATGCCACCTAGACGCAACTAGTAGAGTCTTAATATTATTTATTTAGGATATGGTTAAGGAGTACCGCATTATGTATAATTGCAGCCCCACTATATGGGGTATATCTAGTACGCCTAATAATAGGAACCCAATGCTGTTGGAATTACAAGGTCATAAGGTCACAGCGGAGGTGTCTTGAGGGTCTATTTGATGATAAAGATGACGCAGACAATGAATATTAATTGATTCGTGATGCAGTAGATATGGTTAATATCTATCTAGATTGATATGCAGAGCTCGCTCTCGCGACGTGTCTAGAGCTTAGTCAGCATCTCTCGCTTAATTCTAACAAATGCAACCAATGTGGTTTATTATAGCAGGATTAAAGAGGCCTGAGTGGGAAGAAGTAGATAAGCTAAAGGGAACGAAGTTTAAAGTACTGCTTAAACTTAAAGAAGAAAACATCTAGCTAAAGAAGAAGGAATTTAACCGTCTCTATAAGGATACAAAGACTAACCCAGCTAGAGCAGTAGTAGATAGGAAATTCAGCAAACTAGCTACATTTTTCCGTACAGTTATTCTAACGTTTTAGATATATAGAGGGGAGTTAACACTCTAGTTTAACTAGTAAAAGCTTATCCTAAAGAACAGCTATCTTAAATTAGTTATATTATAGGCCGACCCTAACAACACTAAGGCGGCTATAATTACAGCTATAGAGGACCAAGTAAGGATAGAGTAGAGGCGCCAACATAAGGAACTTCTGGCTATATAGGAGGAAGATAGCAGCAATCTAAATACTAAACCTAAGATACCGTAACTTACCCAAGCCGAGTTATATACTAACGCGAAAACAGTAGCAAGCATAGCCTAGGTTGTCTAATACTAGGACCAGTAAGCCCCTATTATAATTAAGTCCAACAATAAACACCTAAAAACTTAGAGTTGCACACTTAAGGACCCAATTATCGCTAAATAGACTACTAACCTACTTAGTAAGGAGTTCACCAATATACTTAACCGCCATTTTTAACAGAATGCAAAGTTCTTTAAAGCTAAAAAAATTTATAATTGCGTTTATGTCGAAAAACAGACGGATGGTTTAGTGTGTAAGATTATTATTACCACTTGCTTACCTCTTATACTAGCTTATTGGTTTAATAGGCTGTGTAAAAAATATAGTAAAGATAAGGTGCTCTATTATACAGCTAGTATATCTAATATTAAGAAGGCTAAGGCTAGGTAAACCTTTAACACTAATAATTCTAAGTAGATCCTACTTTGCACCTTTATATTAATTAGGCTGTCTATTAACCTATAGCGCGCAAATTATACTATTATAGTCAAGCCAAGCTATAAGCTCTTAGAGGTAAAGCAACTATTCGCTTAAATAGATTAACAAGGACAGACTAAGCCTATTTACTATAGTACTATTATAGCCAATTAGAAGTCAAGTATTAAGTAGAGGATATTAAAGTTAACTAAATTTACGTTATTACTGCAGAAGTCGGTATATAAGGAGAAGGCCGGTTTAAGCTTAAAAGTAGGCTAAGGTAAGAAAAATACCAAAACTATTTAATACTAGTAATAATTATAAGAGTATAATACAACTATAGATAGTTCCGAACACTATATATAGCTATTATATAGCGAAACCTGTTATAATTGTATAGTGGTGTATATATGGGCTAAGGGACGTGTCTTTTAGTAACTTGCAGGTAGTAGCGTAGCGTATATAATAGCGTTAGGAAAAAATTTACCAGCATTTTTATAGTATTTAGCAGCATATTGCGGCTAAATGCGCATTTTATAACGTGTAGCGTATAGTATTAACTAAGGTGCGGCTAAATAAAAAATTATTAAAATTATACTTTTATGCATGCTTACTAATATTAAGAAAGTATATATAAAA
>Ga0307507_10003404_pt1 | contig 30973 bp, 24 predicted proteins | sample 7_EM_MG_FD_207223 | JGI IMG/M metagenome (GOLD analysis project Ga0307507, IMG submission 207223) | Populus trichocarpa ectomycorrhiza microbial communities from riparian zone in the Pacific Northwest, United States - 7_EM | ecosystem: Host-associated > Plants > Roots > Unclassified | place... | reverse complement strand
ACTCCCAATTGCCTGACGTTTGTAAAAACGACTGCTATTGCATAACACCAAAATCTTGAGGCTCCGGCCCATTTTTTGCCCATATGCAATAGCAGTCGTTTTTACAAACGTCAGACAATTGGGAGTAAAGTCTGATGCGCGCATGAAGCAGCTAACCATACCTGAATTGTATCGCTTATTTACCCCCATTCCGGAGAGCTTGGAAACAACACCCAGTATATTAGACCAGGATAACGGGGAGAAACATAGGCGAAGTGCAAAAAATTAGTCTTATTACGATTCATTATTGTCGACTATATTGCATCGAGTGACAAAGGCGTTAGAAAGCTCGGTTTAATTAATTGTGGTACCTTTTTAGAAGGAAGGGGAAGGGGAAGGCATAGGCGGAAGGTACATGTTAGGGTAGCCTTCTTAATTGTGTTGGTAGATTTAATAGTTGAAAAGATGTCTACTCTAATCACCTGGATGGAGATGCTCGCAACCGCCCTTGCTTTCTAATGTCTAGAAGTTCCTAATCAAATCATAAACCATGAATTCCATGAGCCCAAAACTTAGGAATCCCGGCGGAGTGACCTCACTACAGGTATTAGATTAGGTTTATCCAAGTGGTGTAGTCTATCGTAGAACTTTGTGTCACGTTACTGAGGTTACATCCGTTACGCCCCCACTTCCCCGCCTTTAACCATGGTTCAGTCCATCTGAACCTTTGGCTCAATCCTCATTCCCTCATTCGCCAGCCCAGCGCCATCCCCATCTCACCCCCCATCACCACTAAACATCATGTTCAACGATACCCTCCTCATCTGTAAAGCTTGTGGAACCCAATTCGATACCTCCGATCGAAATGTGCTCAAGAACTGTCGAATTTGTGATGTCTGTTCCGTTTCCCTCGTTCCACCCCGCAACCGGAGCTAATGGAGCTACTTGTAGGATCCCCGCCAGTTTATTCCTCTAATCGGACAAGAATTCACAACTCTAGCAGAGATGAAAGGCAATTATGGGAATATGATGGCTCCGGACCAAACTAACTATGATATAATTTCCTTTTGGACTGCGCCGAAAGTACTGTCGCCGTCTCGCCACCTCTTAGGTGCTTGGGACTAACTAGGTAGAGTGTAGTTTGCGATCGGCCAGCGTGCCTTCTTGATCAAAACACCTCACGGAAACGTTCTATGGGATCTGATAACCTACCTTGACGATGAGAGCATCCAAAGAATTAGCGAGGAGGGTGGGATCCAGGCTATTGTGATTTCGCATCCACACTACTACACCACACATAACCTCTGGGCGAAAATATTCGGTTGTCCGGTATACCTTGCGGCAGAAGATAAAGAATGGCTATGTCGGGAGGATCCCCAAGGGAGGGTCTTCATCGAGGGGAATGAGAAAGAGGTTGTCAAGGGGGTAACAGCAGTCAAAGTGGGAGGGCATTTCCCAGGTAGTTTAGTGTTACATTGGGAAGATAGATTATTTATCGCTGATTCGTTTGTCACCGTGCCGGTGGGGCCGCCCTCTTTGGGGATTTATGCTTGCAACAGCCTGCTAACAATCGTAGAGTGCGTTATATCACGAGAATAGACTACCAGGGACTGCGTCTTTTAGCTTTATGTGGTCGATTCCGAACATGGTAAGTCCTTCGATCCTCTATTGGTATTTTTGTCTAATAAGATTAGATACCGATGCCACCACAAGATATAGTAAATATCTGGAAGGCCCTGAAGCCTTATAAATTCACGACTACTCATGGTGCATTCAGGGGGCTGGATGTCAGGGACTCTAGGGTCAAGACAAGATTACTGGAGAGTGCTAAAATTGCAATCAGGGCGATGGGATACAGGGAGAGTCAGTTCATTGAGGAGCTGTTAGAGTAAGAATTGACGCAATAACTGCTTTTGCGGACTCATGCATTATCACTGTTATCACACGCCAATAGTAAGGTGGATAACTTAGTATGGTGTTGTAAAAAACAATGTTAATACGGGGATGTCTCACGATTGCGCACAAAAGGATATCAGTTCCTAAAGTGGAAAAAGTGAGCCCTTGTAGCGTTATATCTGGGGAGCGGAGAAATGTGGATGAAGTTTATGCAGTGCTTGAGGCACTATTGGCACCTTTTATACATTCTTCCACTCTCACCGTTACCTCCTACCTCTCCTGCTCTTCTATGACGATGCCCGATACTTCTTTTCCTGCTCTGCTGGAGGCTCGAAAGGCAAAGTTAGCCCGGGGAAGTGGCGTAAGCTACAAGCGTATAAAAGAGAGGGATAGGTGGTGTTTGGGGATGGCACATCGCATACCCTTCGTTAGTTAGTGCTAGTAGTCTGGAATATATGGCCCTGCACGGGGGACTGTCACCGCTGAGGTTAAGAACTCGAATTTTGCTCGTATGAGAAGCCATAACTTTATAACCTATCGGAATATAAAGAATCATCCAAAGTAGTTTTAGTAATTTGTTGCAGGGATTTTGGCACTATGAGGGTTTCGACTACCCTAAGAGAGAGGTGAAGAGTATGAGACTTCTCCTATACTAGGGTGTTGGGCTATTTGTGTGAAGCGGAGAAATGCACATTCTAACAATCATAAATGAACATGGCGAAAGAACGCCCCTATGGCTGCGAAGGGGGAATGCTATTCCAGGCCCACTGAGAGAAGTAGGGGATGTGTTAGCCTGCTGTGAGATATGGCGAAAGGCTCCCAAGGACTGACCTAGCCCCGGAGGGGGGTGGAGAAAGCTCTATTTCTTAGTACAGTATAGCTTTCCTGCGCAGAGTTTTCGCTTAATACTCTACTAGAACCCAGACGATGATTCGAAGTCACTACCGGTATATGGTGTGTACTAGGAGAGCTGGTCTGTCTCATAAAAAGGTGTAGCGTAACAGATCCGAGAGAAGGACAGAGAGTGTTAGGGGGGAACTATTGAATATCTATCAATTTTGGTGTCAGAGATATGTGGCTAACTTTAGGTAGTTCTATGATACTAATATTTTAAATCGTCTTTCTGGATACCTATTTTGATCCGGCTTTTATAGGGTTGGTTACACGCGTTACTAGACTGGCTAGCAGGGGCTGTCCTCCTGAAATTCAGAAGTTGCTGATAGTTTGAAGTGGTGAATTTCTGATGTTAAGCCATACCTCTTTGCTGCTAGAAGCTTGAACAAGCATTAGTGGGAGTGGTTGGGCTGAGTATAGTTCTATATACTGGCACGAATGGGCACTAGGATCTGAGTGCTGCTTCTGTCTCTACTAGTATCCTGAGTGTAGAAGATGGGAAGATGCCGAAGGTTACACTGGATTTGGGGGATTGAGCAGTGGGCTCAGTGCTAAACGTGAGAGTATCGCCCTTTTCACATCGAGGTTCGATTGTCAAGTTATCTTAGGAACGGCACCGCCGGGCTTCGACGAGAAGAACCCATATCCTGTATAACTTGGGCTAGACAGGAGCATAGTTCTCTGGCAGTGCGCTGAAGCGGAAGTAGGAGAGACCGCAAGGAATGGGAAATTGGGGATACCAGAGAGCGAAGGAGCTCTCAATGCCTCTCATATCCATTGGGGGCAAATAGGTGACATTGGCACATATTTTGCGAATAAGGGACGTGGACATGAAGTGAGAGTTGGAAGTTGGCTGCTTGTGCTCAGCCCTTCTATGTCTTGTGCTAAACTGCTAGGCCGGATATCTATCGTGGCTAGATGAGTTAGCCGGGAACGTTGCAGCTAATTTGACGTGCCAAGCATTTCAAAAGAGCTTCCGAAGAACTGGCTTTTTTTCACCGCCTGCAGCGAGTCTCATGGCCACACACGCCGGGAGCGAGTGAGCCTAATTCAAATCGATGACCTCGTACTCGTAATGTCGTGAAGTTTTACAAACGTCACGATATTGCGAGTAAACGAGGGGGATACGGCAAGTCGGAATTCGGTAAGATATAGGGTTCTTTGTGCATGGCACAAATGAAACCGCCGGTCCTTCGATAGGCAGAGTGGTGTTACTTGGACGACACCCTGATCCCCTTTGCGCTAGTAATCGCTCAAAGCTCTCTAGAAAATCTCAATATATACCATAAGGGCCAGGGACAAAATAATGACATAATTGAAATCTCAGCAGCAGCAACGGTGCACTTGAGAAGTGTGACTTACTGGATCGCTACCCCCTCTTGCCCCAGTCAACCTTAAAGAAGTATAATTGATGGACGAGGCGCCGGCCTCCAGTTCAATACATCTACAAAAAAACAAAAAAACATTCCAGTCACTTGTTGGGCAATGGATAGCTTGCGTTCCTAGATGAGCTAACTTTAGCCGCGGGGTACTATTAATCTTGACCAAAACCAACCAACACCGACACATCTGTCCCCACACCACTTTTTTGTACCTGACCCTTGCACTGTACCTGAAGCCAGTACTGTAAATTTACCTCGTAGTCGGACGCCCACAAGCACAATTTAGCCTAAGTTGAATTTGCACCTTTTAAATTGTTTCTTAACTAACCCTAGAAACAGGCTTGGAAAATCCGCCAAATGCTTGGCGGGAAACACTAAAACTAGCGGCTTTCATGGCATTCTAACTTAATCATCCTCCAGGAGAAGAAGTGCAGGAAAGAGTTTTAGTAGATTCCTTGGCACACAGAAGCCTAGGATAGAAACCGTACGATAGTGAAGTGTGAGACGTGCCACCCCCAAGATGGCTGTCAGATCGGTGGTTTGAATGGAAAAGGCACATGCAAACAGACTTAGTGGCTTGTGACGCGCCTCGCTCCACAAATTTACATAATAGAGATAGCAATGGAGAAAGGGTACTGTACATACACTCACACCCCGCTATCCCGGATGGCTAGATTTCACGAATTTCGTACAGGACAATGGGGTATCCGGGACAACAGGTCAGGTTTTAGTGCAGGGGAATTTGGGATTCATAGAAATTCATACAGGTTAGCGAGGTATCCGGATTATCGAGATCCGGGATAACGGGGTGTGAGTGTAGAGTGTTACAGTATTTTAAGGTTAACATTGTAGCAGTCTATGGGGTCGAAAGGTGCTCCAAAAAAACAAAAGACCTCAATTTTGGTCTGTTTCGTCCGTGTCTGATGATGTCTACGAAACTAGTGCTTGCTAGCCCTCCCCGAGTGACCATGTGTGAATACTCTCTCTCTAGATCCGATCCCGAGGTCCACAGCCCAGAATACCGGCCCGGTACGGTACAGTACTGTAACTCCTTCGGAATTGAAAGCACGTTGCCGCCCGGTGGAGAGCAAGCTTTTCGGTATGTGGGGGGATTGCAGAAGGGGTCAAGCACCTCCTTCCTTCCATTTATTTGTGCTGGCAATAGGAGGCTGCGCTTCAAGGCCACTGGGCTTATTCGCTCACTTATGGTTTAGCCCATAGTATGATATTTAGATTTTTATAATTTTTTGGGCTGTGTTTTCTCACTTGGGAGTTGGATCACTATTTTCTCGGCCGTGGGTGAAATGTTTCATTTTTCCTGGTATAAAAAAACATTACTAGCATTCTGCAAGGGGTGGCCTAGGACTGGCTAGTGTAGGATGGGTTTTCCCCTCCAAGAAGGAGCCGTGCTTCCTGTAACTTGGGGGGCTAAGCCTACTAGATCTCATCAATTGGTATTCGCCCGTTGAGATCCACGATAGCCGATTTAAAGAGTTTTTATTGTATTCCAGCTGTACGGTAGGGGAAACGCGGCTCCGGGTTAGTCTCCTCGGAAATCTACCCCTCTGTCAATAGGGACTTTGCGATTTCGCACCCAGAGTCAAACCCTAGCAATCTGGTTGGTCCGTAACTGCATTTGCTTCACATCTAGAGCTTTTCCGCAAAGTCTCTAATCTATGGATTAGGACTTGTGATTAGTCTAGGTTTCTGAGCCTACCGTATCGGACAAGTCTCGGCACGCCATTATCAATATCCTAAGAACTCTTGCGGTTCGCTATCTCCATTAGCATAGGAGAGGTTTTGTTCGACAAGTTAACAGAAGTGCGTATCAAGTTAATGAGATCCAGCATGTCCTGAAGGCCGTGACAGGAAAACACTAACCTCTCTCTGCTGCTGCTGGGTGATATAACCGTCAGGTGAACTACTTGTAAAGAAGCAAGCTGAAACCAGATTTTCACTAACACCTGATATCACGTGACGATTATATCAATTGGCTGCACGAGCACTAGTCTAGTATTGGTACTGTACCGTAGTAACGAAAAATGAGAAATTGGTCATGTGCCCGCTATGTGACCCGAGGATCTGGTATGATTCCAAAAGACTTACGCTTAAGGGCTATTGTCTATCACACATATCCAGGCGGAAGATGATAGTCCTCCCAAGGGGGGCTCAACCATTACGGGCGGGGTCTTATGTTCGCAGAGTTCAGACGGACAGTCTAGTTGTGAGTTTTTTTCGTTTTAGTTTTCGCTTTCTGGTCAGTTACGAATCTCGGTGATGTTTACAGTAGGTACTTGTACTAGTACTCACAAGAAGACAGAGACCTTTCACCAATGCTTACCATATCTTGTTGTGTTGTTGAACAACGGATTGTGATATAATATTGACTTAGGGTAACTATTGCGTATAGTAACTTAGAGCGGAGAAGCCTTTTGGTTGGCTCAGTATGTTGTTTCGGCCCCACAGGGAGACTGAGTGCCCTGCCGACCGAAAAGCTTATGACGGCCCAGTATGACACAGAAACTTGAACTCTTCAGCCATGCGCGATGTTGTTGGGGTTTCCTCTCTTGGTAAGGTCTAGTAATTCTGTTTTTTCTTCTGCCTCGGGGGGGAGGGGAAGGGTCTGTGCCCCCGCTGTGCTTCTCACTGGAGAAGGAATTTTTAGCTACCGGTACACCGCACACGGTTTGACTACCGAAGTTTCTACGGCATGTATGGCATCCGGGGAGATTTCTAAAGGGAACATTACAGTAAAAATGGGTTTACCTTTATTGAAAGCCATGAGTTGGATAAGATTAGCACCTTTTTGATAGAGAGTTAGCTTTATCGGCTCTATGAGGCCTTAAGAATAAGGGTTCAGTTAGGAGACATGGCAGTTAGGACCCTAAATTAACTAAGAAGAATATATTTTTTTGTAACGATTGAGCTCTTCTGGCGAATTTTTCTGAGCCTTGGGCCTATGGTACGCTCTATAACCCGCAAGCCTGGGGATTCTGGAACAATGCTAGAAATATCATACTTGTAGTGAGGAGGGTGGGTCATACCGTGCAGCTCATTCGCTGCACAACCAACGGGAGTGTCAAACTACTATAAGCGTTCTTGGCTAAAACTCAAGTGTTTGAACACCCTTGCTACTGTTTTATAGCGTCAGGCGTCTGCGGTACAGTACCGGTACACCGGTAACAAATAGGAGTAGAGCCGCTCAAGGATACCCATATCATATCGTGTTATCACCCCACAATAGAGAGTTTGCGCAAGGAGACCTAGGTGGCCGGAAAACAGGTTATTTTCTGTTAACCTAAAAGTCTTGGACACCTAGGTGGATGGCAAGACCTGGGAGAAGTGTAAAATAGAGCTTTTCAGACCTGGAGAAATTTGATTGCCGCAAAACAATAAATCAGCAGCAATACAATACATTGTGACCATTTAGATGTTTTCTAATATTGTGACAGAGCCTAGGAAGATACTTCCTTCATGATCAGGGTGCTATCATGACATCCTTAAATCTGTAGCCTCCCCAAACTCGGATACCCAACTAGCGTGGCCCAAGATCCGGGATATTAGCCTACTCATTCAACTGTCATCCACCCACCTAGCGACCTACACCTGTTGCGCAAACTCATTCTTACACCTAGGTCTATTTTCTGCTAACCGCCACCTAGGTCTCCGTGCGCAAACTCTCTAATATCCCATAACTTACCCCACCAAATCACGGGGCCCCTAGGGGCGAATGGGGAAATGGAAAATCCCGCTGCAATATACGGCGGCACCCCCGGCGATCACCCCACTGCCCCGGGTACTTCGGGTAAGGATAATCCGAGACATTAGACACCCTTAGGTGAAGAAAGACTCCAACAAACATCTCGCTCGACACCTAAATTATCTTAATATCACACATATTCTGGTTCGTGGCTTGGCTACAGCGGCGACGTGCCACTGATACTTGTACTGTACTACTGTAGTACTCTAGCACACCACAATGCAGGATATCCGTGAAACCATGGCCAACTACTCTTACGGCCGGTCGAGGTTGGACATTGAAGGTGATAATTCACATAATATCTAACTTTGGCTTGTCTGCGCTAATACTGTGCACCCATTCCCTCGTACGGTACCAAATTACCAGAATGCTCGGTGGTCTAACAGTCATAGTCGATCAATTTTGCTATACTGTAAATTCACCACCCCCCCCCCCCACTCTCTCACACACACTCAGAAATAAGGTCCCATCGAGCGCCTCCATTTTCCCCGAACGCGGCATCAGTATTCCAGGAAGTGTGTCAGTGGGCATCATGGTAGGCTCGAAGAAAGCGCTCGGCCAATTGAAAAGGCCCATATCCCGCTCTCTCTTGTTGTCGGTTTTAGTTCAAGTTGAGACCTCCGAAGCAGAAAAGGAGAAGGAATTGAACTTGGAAAACAAGACAACGTCCTCTTTTATCGACCAACTAAACCAACCAACCAAAACGAGCGCGTCGACAATCCATCCAGATTACACTAGCGGAGATTATTGGTCCATCTCCCATGCCATAATACGAGCCCAACTACCGACTGATGTTTTCGAAGCTACAGGAGCCGGGAGAAGATTTAGTTGTCCCGGGTGAGGGCCCCTGGGGGTCTACTACTGCAGCTATTTTACTGTCGGTAACTGGGGCTGTGGTCATCGCGAGGATGTATAGTAGGGGGATTATTATGAGGTTTGTGGGTGGGGATGATTACTGTATTTTATGTGCAATGGTGAATTTTTAGCCATGAAGTGATTTTACTTTGGAAATTTGGAGGGGAACGGCTGCTGATGATTGGGGTGTATGTTGTAGGCTACAGCTATTGCGTTGACTGTGTTGTTATATAAGAGTATGTTCACAGAAATTACCAAGTGGTTGGAAATAGTTGGACTGACTTTCCGTGATAACTAGGTGCCGAGTATGGGGCTGGAAGACATATATCGGACATTCCGAAAGATGACATACTTCAGCTTATTAAGGTCTTTCACATCTTCACACTCCTGAAGAAGAAGAAAGAAGGAAAGAGTCCACCAAAAGCTAAATAAGTTGACTCCCTCAGATAGGATACAGCATGCAAATCCTATACGTCGTCGTAATGGCCTTCACGAAAGCCTCCCTCCTCCTCCTCCTCCTACGGCTAGTCAAGAATCGCCGGATGTTAATAGTAGTATGGTCAATTTTCGGATTCATGTGTGCATTTAGTATGATAAGCTTCTGGGCCTCAGTGTTTCACTGCACACCGCCACCATATGCCTGGAAAGGAGTGGACCGGGTTGGAACTCACAAGGGTAGCTGTGGAAATTTCAAGGCTCTACAGTATTGGGTACCCGCTGGGAGTATTTTGATGGACATCATCCTATGGCTGCTGCCGCTAAGGTTGATATATCCATTGAGGTTGCCGCGAGCGCAGAAGATTGTCCTGTATATGGTGTTTATATTGGGCGCAATGTGAGCATTTGAAACATTCCCTTTTTTTTAAAGAGGGATGGTTGCTTATGTTTGTATGGTGTGCAGGGTGTTTATTTCGGCTTCTGTAAGGATATCATTAATCCTCGAGCTGGGTACGTTCGGACTTCACCCTGAAGATCCGACGTGGACGACTTATCAGATCAATCTTTGGTCAATGTGTGTATTTTCATTCCCACTCTTGCGGTAGGTCTTAGCTGACATAAGGTGAAACAAAAAATAGTGTTGAAGCGAGTGTCGCAATAATATGCAGCTCTTTGCCAACTCTTCGACCCCTCTTCAGCAAACATTTTCCCTTCTTCTTCGGCCTATTATCCAAGGTTTTTGACAAGCCAGACAGAGCTTGGGATCAAAACTCATTTCGTATACCTACCTCTATAATGGAAACCCACGCTCAACCACCTTCCAAGCGAGCCTCCCCACTCCATTCCACCTCAGATCCGGGGCTCATTTCTACGGGCCTATTCCCTGACCCAAACATAAGCTCCGGGGATCCTGATATTGATCTCGAAGCAGGTGTGGGGAGCAGTGGCGGAAAGGAGTCTCGGAGCATCGTTCTCGAGATGGACATAGCCGATATGAGCCTTAATCTAGGGTCAGAAACATTAGGATCCATTGAGATCTCAAGGCCCGATTCCGGTTCTAGTTCAAATCCAAGCTCTCTTTAGGGAATATGCCCATTTTTCGGTTCATCGCACCCGGCGTTTTGTCTGCTGTACAATTTTCACGACACTCTAAACAGCTTTATCTCAGCTCACATTGTTTTTATTACCATGATTATTGCTTATTCGTGTCTTTTCCAGCCTTATGTTTATTTACTTTCCTTCATCCATGTATATACCACAGATCTAGCGCACGGGAGTAGTATTGGTATACTGAGGGAATTTGTAGGAGTTTGTTTTTCCCGGCAACCATTAATTCATAAAAAATTATGAGAAAAAAACCCCATAGCATAAATACCCCCGAGTGACCCAATATGATCCTCGACGATATACGGTACTGCTCCCACTCGGTGTAAAACCATCCGAACCGCACTACCAACACTACATTGGCGATACTGTAAATGAGCTCCTAGTCTAGTATTGCATCTATCCTCACTACAATGCATAAACTAGAATCCAACAAACACAAACCAGATATCTAAAATAGAATGCGCATCCTCCCAAAAGCCGCACTTCGCCTTGGCATGTTACTCGAGCCAATCCGGTTCCCTGGGTCTCTTCACTTTCACAGCCATACTAGGTATTTGAATAAATTAGAAATAGCGAGAGGGTGCTTATCACAGTCCTCAATCATCGACACGCCAAGCACAGAAGTTAGGAATGCACCCTACAATACCGACACCCCTTGCATGCAACAACAGCCCCCTCCTCTATCCCCAGTCCGTCAATTTAATCCGTAACCGAGAAATAGTAAGGAACACGCGGGATGAAAAGGAAGAAAGAGAGAAAAAACGTTAAACAAGGGGCTGGGGTAGGATATGCGTACTGCACCGTGCTCGCTAGGCCGGGAAGGATGGCATACATGAGTACCGGTATGAGCTTCCGCCCACGGAGGTCTGTGAGTACGGCAAGCTAGGCCACCATGTGGTAAAAAAAAAAAAGTAGACCCGGCTGGTTGGCAATGGCGTCTCTGACGTGACATGATTCGATTCTAGTGGGGCGATATGATCCGGTTCTAGTGGCGTACCTAAGGTTAATCTGTTTGTAACTTTGGTCTTTCATAGTTATTACCCTTCTTGTAAAGCTTGGAAAGGCGGAGGATCCCTAGGTTTCCCTCTGGCTCCGAGTATGGCTCTGGAGGGAGGGCGTTCGTGAACGATAAAAGCTGCCGCGGGCAGTTGGCGGACTTTTCTGTCGTTTGTCTTGGCTTGTGTATGTGCCGGTCTTGGGTAGTATGAGAGGATACAGTACAGTTTAGCACCGGTATGCTAGGGCATTACCGGTATTGTGAAATTGCGGATCCCTGCTCGGAGAGCCCGAGGTCTAACTCAACGCTAATGACCAATTGCTATGCAGAATCCTCTGCTCGCCGATATCTCGGATGTGCCCTGTCCTTGAGTTAGGGCAGCAAGAACTGGCACTGCGGGCAAATAATTCGCTAAGGCCTGCACAATGTTTCCCTGCATGACGAGCGCCCGGCACAGCGGGCACTGGTTCATAAAATTCCCCAAACTGCCTTAGAGCCACTCGGCCCCAATAAAGACCAGCAAATAAATGGTGAGTGCTCGCTATGCCGGGTGCTCGCTATGTGGGGAAACGTTGTATCACTTATGCTCTAAGGAAGTGTCTAGACATTGGTGGGTCCAAAGAAAGGAATTCCAGCCATCTCTTGTCACAGTTTCTCGTGACGAAACGGCGGTCACATGGACAGACTTAGAATGCCTAGGGCACGGTATTCAGGAAGCTATTTAAATCCTTCTAACCAGAGTAGTTACTAGTTCAGTGATATTTATTCGTATATTCTGTTATCAGGATATTAATGTAGCCGTTTAATATTACCAGTATCGTATTGCTGCTAGTCTACGGCTTTTGGGGGAGCGGAATGTTAGCCATCTTTTGGGCTAGGGAGCAGAGTTGTTATGGCGGTGCTTGAACTTGTCCACAGTCAACGCGTCTTCTGTGTGAAATAAGGTCTCTCTCACCTTGTGCACCCACTGATGGTTAATTGCAGAACTAGTGGGATGGCTAACATTCCACTGTTTGGGCTCAGCAAGTTCTTCCTAAAGAAGGCAGTTTCTGAATACGCCCCGCAAACCGATAACGGAAACATCAGCTACTATGCCACTCTGCTATCTATTACTGGTTCGTGGAAATAGGCCCAAACAATAGACATCTCTATTTATTACGAACTGGAGCACACTAATATTGGCTCTGTCTTCCTTTAGCTTGCCGCAAACAATTTGCATAACCGGGCACAAATTGGTACTCCTACAAGTAATACTGCCCGCATGATAGCATAGTGTAATCAAAAGTTTACGATTTTATCCACTCTGAGAATGCCAGCCACCATCGCGACACACTCTTCCCTCCTAGTATCACGAGAATCCATCCGAAACCCCACCACACAACCCCCAAAGAACACCGACCAAAGACAGCTTTAATAGAAGAAGCCACAAACACATCCAAAGACTCGATAAACAAAAGTCTATATAACCCCCCTCCCAGACTAACTCATTCCTCCCAATCATCACTACATTACCGCCATCTTCATCACGACACACACCCACTCTTTTTTCTCCATATCACGAAACATGAAATTCCTCTTCATCCTCTTCGTTACCACGGCGCTCAGCGCCCCGCTCCTATCACCTCGTCAAGAGCCACCGCCCCGCTGCCGTGATCGCTCTAACTACCTCTTGTGCATTGAGACGTGTTTGATACCGAACACAGTTGAGTGTCCGGATCGCTGCTGTGAGTTTTATCTTGAGTTCCTTTTGAGTTTAAGCTTCAGAAAGCTTATATTTTCTTTTTCAGCGCTCATTGCTTGTTCGGGGATACTTGGGCCACTCGAGGCCGGTGGACAAGAAGGAAGGACTGGGTAAACCTGATCCTGGAGACTGAGGATTGGATAATTGGATAACTGCGGGGCTCTGAGGATTTGGAGTACTGGTTCTATATTTGAAGTTGTCATAGAAAGGTTATCGCAGCGAAAATGGTAATTTGGAAGTTGGAATATAAGAGTGAGGCGTGGTATGGTGTCTCGTAACCTTCGAGTGATGTCCCAGGATCCAAGTTCATATGCACGGCCGTCGTTACCAGTATCTCCGTATCTCCTCGGGAATGATCCTTGTTGAAATCATTCCTAGATTCTCTTCCTGTCAGACCAGCCCGATACCGGTATACCACCAGGCTCAATCGGTCCCTTTGAAGATCTGCGGTGAAGACGGTGGAGCATTGTCTCGACTCGCGGAAGTCTCCATATCCGGGCAAGCTGCAGAAGAAGAAGAAAAATCGCGTTTCCGGGTATCTTGAACATGTCGAAAAGAAAAACAAAAGCCCCCTCCTGGGTAATTTCCAGGCTATTGGGGCTACTCTAGGCCTGAAATTTCGGAGAAAATCGACCTCTTAGTGATGCGGAAGTGTTTGAGAGTTTTTAAGAAGTGCCATTGTTTTTCCCAAGATCGTTTTGTTGAATGAAGACCTTAGCAAACCGCGACAAATCCTTTTGTCTGGAATAGACAAGTATCAGTGTAGTCAAGCATGGGCTATTGTCATTCTAGTTAGGAGGATTCCTGGGTAAATCAAAAAATTATACACTCATCCCTTTACGAACCTACAAACAAAACATTAATGATTCCAACGAAACTTCTTTTTGGTAGCATATTAAAGCGAGCCACCATGAAGAACTTCTCATGATACATAGAACGATATACACGCATGCAGCACTAGAAGATAAACATTATAATACATCTTACTTTTATCATAATATCATATCAAAACAATAAGGACATTCCGCAAACTTTAGGCAGTGCCCCGCCACTCCTTTTGGCACAAGTAGAGACTCCTTAACTCAACCCAGTGCTCGGCATACCCATGCGGCCACTCCTCTCCAATCCTCAATATCCGGCACAGGTAAACTTTCCCAACCAGAACTTACTACTATAGTCTATGTTCCCCTGCCTACCCGAAGAAAACACGATATTAAAGCTCCATCTTTAATCCATTTACCCGCACGGAGGTATTCGCGGTATTGTTAAGTAACGTTATACTCCTCGTAGCCTCATAATAACTAAATAGGCATTATAGGTGTATCAATTAGACAGAGTCGGATGCTATGCCAAAACTTGTAAGTGCGCATCCAAAAGCAGCAAGAGCTCTAGTAAGAAAATATCTTCTGAAAGACTAAAGCTACTTATTTTGGCTGGAACGGAAGGTTTATTGACACAAGCGTAACACTCATATACACGTAAAGGCCAATACTCGAGTACTTCTCAGAAGCTGATCACTCCTCTTTCCATCCGGGTGGGTGGCGAAGTTTAGGGGGCACTAACCTCAGGTTCTGGTTGCGATTTTCGATGAAAGCCCGGAATACTAGTACTGTATGGTACCGGTACAGTCATCAGCATGAATATTAGGGGCTCTTCGGGACTAGGACATAAATAATTCAACTCCTGTCTGGCCCTTATCTTTTGCGAGAAAGACAGCACGGTTTACAATTCTAGATATCTAACCCGGGAAAATTGAATTGATCTAAGTGAATAATCTACTATATAACATCCTTTCCTCCCCCTATATAGATGGTAAGTGCTTGAATAAAACCGCCGGGTGAAGGTCAAGTGATACGGCAATAAAAGCCTCGAATTTATAGATCGAGCAAGGTATAGTGTATCGCGTTAAGTTTAGCACCACAACAGAATTCTGTAAACAAATGCTCGCCAGGGGTGCAAGTACCATAGACCGCATGTATGAGCACGGCATTGGCCCTGCGAGTGATAACAATTGCGTTAAAAGTGAAAGGTGAGCGTGAGCCCTCAAGTTGCTATATTTTAGGTACTCGAACAACCCCTAGAGCCAACTATTATAGTAGTTACCGGAAAAGCACAAGAGTCGTATTGTTGTGGGCTATGAGGAGCTCGTATAGTATCCTAAAGCTAGAATAAATATTAGGCAGGTACCACTAGGGAGGTTTACAAAAAGAGAGTTCTTTCTTAGCGGATATGGAAACCCAGTTAGTGCCTTGAGGGCTTTCTTACTAATTAGGTATCTCTTAGCTTTCCCGGAGTCAATGAATTATTGAGCCCACGGTTCGGGCCCCTTTCAAATGGAACCCTTTCTGCACGTGCAGTAAAAGTTGCCATTGTGTTCCCTACCTCAGGGGTACCAGTAGATGCTTAGGAAGGGCAGGATAATAGATTATCGAGACCCCCTGATAAGCTACTGCGTGTTTAAAAAGTGTCAAACAAAGCAGGAAGTCTCCCGGGGCGGCGAAGTTACGGTTGTTTAAGGTGGGAGTCCGTTTATTGTGTTTACAACCCCCGCTTGATTTCGATGCATAAAAGGGAAAGACCTGCAGCTGTAAACGCCCACACTTCTGCAAGGGGGAATTACCTACGCCTCCGCCATGAGAATGGTAAATCGGAATCGTCCTCTGTCTGTTATTTTATCCTCCCGTGCCTCTTTAAACCTTTTGGGTCGCTTTGGCCAGGAGATATCTAGAGTTGCCTTGTCTTCCAAATCCGTGCGGAGATGGTTAAAAAAGCCAAAATAGGTTCCAAGTACACAATAGGGAATAGAAACGTTTTTCAACGACAGGTACTGCCTGAATCTAAACAATTCCACTCAGGAGTTAATAGAGAAGCTCAGGTTTGTGCAAAATAACAAAAGTAAGTCAGGCAGCAGACCAAAAGTGCAGCTATCAAGGATGGGTCGCCAGGTGCTTACAACGGTATTACCCTCTCTCTACGTAATTTGGCTCCTGATGAAATACCGGTATCCCCTTACGATTGTATAATACTCATTAGGACAGCTGTTTTCGATAAGTGCATCAAACGCGACTTCTTCTGTGGATAATGAGAGTCTCAAACAAGCTTGTAGCCCCCTGCCCGCCATCTTCTGATACGAAACTTCCTATGGATAAAGGCTCCTATGGATGAGGGGAACCTCTCCACTATGACGAGAACTTTGTTATCGATCGTGGCTTCTAAATCATCCGTTTACAAATGTCTCCCTTGCTAACAAAAGAATCTACTCATCAGGTACCCGAAGTGGAATACGAGTGAGTTTCAGTGATGGGAAAAAGATGTCAGAGGAACATAGGTGGATACCAGAGCAGCCCGTAAGACACCCACCGTAGGACCTACTTGGGTGGAGGACGCAGGTGAGAGATGTGTGTTAATCAGTTGGCTATTGGCGCTGTAGAGTTTTTCAGCACAATAAGTCACCGAACAGCACAGCACGATAGCAACAAATAACATAATTAGGCCGGATTTACCGGTATTTATAATCTCCCACCGATCAACCCCGGCCGATTTGTTCAGTGTATAGGAAAAAAACCCCCCCCCCCGCCCCATTTATCCTCCTACTCCGGGGCCCTTCGTTTGTTATGCTTTAAGTTAACCGCTAATGGTGCGCACTGGTTCGCGTGGATTTCCCGCGGCGGATCTTTGGTGGAAACATGGTACTATAGCCTTTTTGTTTCTGTTTTCGTTCTTTTCCGCTCTTTCCTACTTGAGCACGATACAGTGGGTGGAGATCTCCGTTTGTGGGGACCTGATTACCACGTTCCCCTGAGCCGCCTACGTCAATAGGGCAAAAAAAGAGCCCTTTCTGAGGTGGGTTTACCATCGCGCACTAAGCTATATGCATCGCATCCGATCAAGAATTGTTGGAATTTAGCTTTTCTGGAGCCTTACACGAAATCTCAAGCTCAGCGCGGTCCAGGCGCTCTGCCTTCCAGCAATCTGGGCAAGAATAGGTCTGTGTTCACAAGAATCCGAGAAAATCCAGTCATAACGGGGAGAGAATAGGGGTCTGTCCGGCCTAGAAAAGCACTATTTTTGTGGGCAGATCGAAGGGCACCTAGGAACCTTATTTTGACCCAAGGGCCATACTGGAGCCTTTGTGCAACTGGGCTTCGAAGGGCTGGGTGGTGGAGGGTCGGATAGTGTCCGGCCTCTCAATAGGCTATTTGTCTGAACGCTAAAGTTTAGTCCTGCTCCAACCCCCTTTGCGGGGGGCGCTCTTCGAACCTTTTGCCCAAAGACTCTACTACAGAGATATCCTGTCTCTGGAAGCATTGTGCCTGAGTCTGACGAGAGGGTATGATATCGAACGGTACAACAAGAAGGGCGGCTTCCCGAATGCAGCGGTGCCCTAAGGAGTGCTTGTCATACCACGGATTCAACAAAAAACAAACAAGACGTGGCTGCGACACCTCGGCTTATTATTACTCAGCCTCGAGACCTTGAGTGGGGCTACATCTGTGAATCGTGTTCTGCTCCGTATCATACTAAACTCTGGTTGGAATATGATGCAATAATTGGAGAAAGGGGTCTATTCTTGCCAGCGTTGCTCAAACTTTTTAAGCCCTATCGATTTTCCCTACATGTACGAGTACGGTACGGTATTCCTTCCTTTTTTTTCGGCCAAGCAGAATCTCAGAAGGATGGATGGGTGAAACGAGAGCCGGAAGGAGAGATCTCCGATTGGAATCCCTAATATTCGTCGGTCTACGGTTGGGAGCGTAAAGCCCAGTGGGGTTGCTTATCAATGCCAGACCGCTTGATGGTTGAGCAACTCTTTGGCCTTTTGACCTGCCGGTGAACCCTGAGTCCGGAATTCAGAATTTGCTTTCTTTTCTTGGTGGGCTTGATTATCAGGGCCAGGTTAGCGGCGTTTTCCTGCAAAGGGAGCTAGGCACTTGAGCAAAAGTGAGAACGAGAGGGTAAAAAGGCAGCAGCAGGTTTCTCGTTTGGCGGTATGGCTATATGGTTGGGGATGTTTGAACTGCGTGTTAGGTGCAGCACGAACTTCTAGGTATCATGCAATATTGTACCCGTAGAATAAGGAATCGTTTATTCTACCCAATGAGGTACGACAGATTGACACTGCATATATTGTTCCGGTATTCGATCACAACAACTCAATCAACGAACCATGCGATAACATAAGGCACCGGTAGTTACCTGCGCTGTCCAAGGATAAACCCCGAGTCACACAACATCTCTGAGACGACTCAGGACTCGCCATGGCCGAGATAATAGGGAGATAGCTACTTGAGTATGGAGCGAATGCATCACTGATGAACAACAAGTTGGTGTAGCTCTTAACATATTGCATCAGGCGAACCATCGCTTGCACAGGCACTAGAGAAGTCGTATGTGCAAGTACGCTGTCCCTTACAATCATCTTCAGGGGTGGGAGTTCCTCCACAACGTGCTGTGTGTTTGTAGCGTAAGAGAGAACAGAGGGCTTTTACAGTATTCCTAATCAGCCGACAGTAGTGATTTGAGTTACTGGTATTTAAGTATCATAATTATTGATACCTTTATCGCGGGGAATTTGTCATTCGTAAATACGATACAGTAGCTCTTTTCCTTTGGTCGATTATCTATGGCATGCGGCTATGAGGCATACGGTTATGGGCAGTTGTTTTCACGTCCTAGCTATCAGGCATCGGGGGGGGTGGTTTTGGTCTCTTTGTACTAGTTGCTAGTATGCATCTGGTATCGCATATCAGGTCTAGCTTGCTGCTTCGCTATAGGGCGTTGGATTTGGGGATTGGTTTCTACCAGAGCAGTGGTTTGTCAAGGATGATTGAGGTGTTCGGAATGATGGTAGATTGTTCGTTTGCTTCCTCAGAGATTCTGCTGAGCTCTTTTCATCCCTAGAATGCTTCTACGCGTTTTTCTCGTCGCCATAGTCGGCGCAGTTTTGTTTGATTTCTGCAGAAAGGAGGTGTTGGTGTTTTGGAGATATGTACAGTATATCTCCGACTTTACCGATCGTCTGGTTCATCGTTTTCTCGCGTTCGGTTGTTGTGTTTGGCCTACGGTGATCGCACTCGTAGCGCTTCCTCCATTACCCCGCCCTACCGATAACCTTATGTCGTTCATACTCGTACAGGCTGCCCATGCAATGGAGGCTTGAGGGGTGGAAGGGAGCAGGCGATTTGAGAATTGCCATCCCAACTATGACGGTGAGAATACGCCAAGACTCCAATACCTCTTGGAAGCGACCCTCCACAATCCACAACACTGTTTAATGGCTCTCTTGGGGCTCGAAGAGGAATTGTGCAATGTAGCATAACAGTACCCGTGCTCTATAAGCCGAGCAAGGAAGGGCAAAGGTCATATTGAGCGGCTGGCGGGGTTAAAGAAAAGCCTTGGATTGGAGGTATTGGAGCAGCAAGTCCACCTTTGCACAACGGACCTCCCGGGGTTAGCAAGCGAAGGGAACGGGCAATTCCCGGTGACCTGCGAACAAAGTATCATATCACGAGTCTCCCTACAGAAGGTGTGGGAGGAGGAGCGCAGACTACTTGTCTCTTATGGTCGACCATTCGGCCATCAGCTCATAAGCTTGTAGCCAATTCATCCTATAACCCCTTATCGGGAGACATACAATATGGTGCCACCTAGCCTATCTCCTTAACTTCCGCTGTTTTTCATATCATATCCAGTATCTTTGTCGCCGCTGCAGCAACAATAGTCAACCCCTCTCCTCCCCTCCGGCCGTAACTCTTCTTGCTCTTTCAAGTCCCTCCATCTCTAACCCCGCTCATGTCCCTTGCTCTCACTCACTCTTTCACTTCTTGATCGCTCAAGTTTCTCAGAAGCAGCCTCCTCTCTGCGCTGTCCATTGACTAACCTAGTCGACTACCGATACTTGTCCTGCCTAGGGTGCTAGAGTACTAGTACAGCGCCCATCCTCTCGCGCTCTCTCTCTCTCGCTTGTCTAGCTCACATGACTACGGTCTCCAGTCCGCTTTAATTGAGTCTGCGCACATTTTTTTCTTGGTGGTCTAACCCGTATCTAACATTCTGCAGCTAACCTGCCTTTTTTTAAACTCGCCGGACCGGCAAGACAGAAAGGGAGTTGAGGGGAAGGACTAGGCAAAGGAAGGTAGGTGTGTGCCTATTTGAGTGTTCATCATAGTATTCAGAGGGAAAGCAAAGGGCCGCATGGGCGGGCACTTGTGTGAGTGAGTTTTAGTGTGCGGGTCGCAGTGGGCGAGAAGCTTGAGGTGTGTTGGGCAAGAGACCAGGAAAGGAAGGGTGGTGGCAAGGGCTTTTTTTGCTCTTTGTGCCATTTCCTGAACTGTTCAGGAAAGGGTCGATGTTCGGACTTGTATCATAGCTCCTGGCTTCTTATGTAACCTTTGGTTTTTAGGGATACCCGACTCACTCTTAAAAAAAAAACGACCATCCTGCCATCATACGGAGAAAACAGGTCCCCAAAAGCTGCTCTTCTCTCGGGAGAGCGATAGTTTATTCGAGGACACAACGAAATAGGTACCGGTTTTCAACATTGCGACTACGGATACTTCAACCACAGAATTTCTGACTTTGCCATCATAACTGATCGCTCCTTCCATAAGCTTGGAAATTACCGCTATTGTTCATCCCGGCGGAGGCGATAATACGACTTTGCCGGGACTTTTCAGAAACCGAGCGGAGGGAGTTGAGGAACAGGAACGTTATCGAGGGAAGAGAAAGTGAAGGCAAAACACCAATTCGGTCAGAATCACCCAGCTTTTCTCAATCCTACTGCACGAATTTATGGCTCCTCCTCTGCAAGATGGGATGTCGGGGCCAAATAATAGTAATGGTACTCGGGCTTCGATAACAAACAGCAAGATCCCCGGAGGAAACGGTGAGAAGATTCTGGGTAATCTGTTCATCGATCCTGAACATAAATCTTCCTCCCTCCCTCTCCCCGCATTCCCGTATCGTCACTCGTCGAATAGAGATGTTCCAACTGTCCAAACATATGCGGCGCATCCTCCCCTCTCGAATCCACCACCGCCGTCAGGTGCCTCGTTAGCATTCACAGCGCTGCAGTTTCTGCCTACCCCACTACTCGTCCTATCCCAGGATAAAACGGTGGTTTTAGCGAATGAGGCTATGGGGAGATTACTGGGGGTGGAACCAACCGGTCAACCCGCAAATAGGATCGGCGGGACATCGCCAGAGCCTTCGATAACCGAGATACTCTACGGGAAGCGCTTAGGGGATCTCCGTTTTGCTGTTCTCCAACGGAGGTGGCCTTTGTGGGTGAGCTGGGAGCAATTCTTGGACGCTTTGGCGAGTGATATTGAGAAGGGTGAGGGGTTCCAAAATGCGAACTCTCTTCTCAATGTTTCGACAGAAGCGCCCCCCTCGCCTGAAGATCCAACGGCTCCGCAGACTCTGATACGAGATGCGGCCATAGACGTCCTATTCTCAACGTTGGGTGATTCTTTGGAGGGCAAGCCGCGTCAGGTGGAGGCGAAGATGATAGTCTCGATATGGGTGTTGGACGGGGAGAGATATTTCACACTTACGTTCAATTCCATGACCCCATCTTCCAATACCTTTAACGCGAGCAGTCCTAATTCCGAAATGGCCTTCTTCACAACAAAGGGTGCAACTGCTGACGAGTCATGTCGGACCACTCAACCCGGTGCGTCGGTGCCGGGTTTACTACTTTCTGGGGCCCCTGCATTATCTGACATTTCCTCCGTACCCTCAGTGCTGCAGAAGATTGCGCGAATGAAGGATGCTGTATTGGACGCAATGGAAATCCCCGTTTTTGCCCTGTGGCACGATGGCTCGATCGGGATGGCGAACCGCGCGGCACGGGACTTGCAACCCCCCGGCAGGAATACAAAGAATCCCGAACCGGAAGGTTTCGCGAGCCGGTACAATATCTGGACGGAGGACTTCTCGCGACCGCTCACTGAGGATGAGGTTCCCATTGCTCGCCTCTTGAAGAATAAGAAGGCCCTTCCACCCCAGAGGATTGGAACGTTCTCGGCCACCGGGAACAAGACCGTATTTGATACTTGCGGGGAGGGTATATATGATGATGAAACAGGAGAGTTCATTGCCGGTTTAGTTTGGCTTAGGGATATAACGGAGTACGAAGAAAAGTTGGTGACGCAACAGGAAACAAACGAGTTACGGTTTATGACTATGTGCGACAGTATGCCGCAGCTGGTATGTTTGTGAGAGATTCAAAAGGTCGTAGTTTCTTGTCGACCGGGATCGGTTAACAAGAGGTTGCAAATTTACAGATATGGACCACTAGGCCGGATGGATATCACGATTACTATTCGAAGCGGTGGTATGATTATACGGGACTTACCAAGGAAGATTCTCTGGGGATGGTGGAAAAATCTATCGGTTGTCATCAAGTATGGTATTTTTCTTTTGAATATTGACTTTGCGTTCCTTAAAACAGGGTTGGGTGTCACCATTTCTTCTAGTAACCCCATGTTATGTTTTTTATCTTGTCTTTTGGTTGGCGTTTGATGTTGCTGCTTGTTCATTACCGGCTGCCTTCTTGCGTTCTTATGGGCAACCCCAGTCCCCTCCGATGACAGATTGATTAACTTCTTTGGTTGTTAACAGGAAGACATGGAACTTGTAAGCAAGAAATGGCAACACAGTTTAGCTACAGGACAGGACTACACCGTAGAATACCGGTGTCGACGTCGAGATGGTGTCTGGCGATGGATGCTCGGCAGAGCATTACCGCTACGTGATCCGAAGACCAACGAAATCATCAAATGGTATGGCACATGCACTGACATTCACGATCTTGTCGAAGCTCGCGAGACCGCTCGCCGAACTCGCGCTCAACTTCGCGAGGTTCTTCAACACTCTCAGATAACGCTTTGGGCGATTGACCTGAGCAATCGCATCACGCTATTGGAAGGTGGGGCGATATGGGAGGCGGCGAACGCCTCGAAGGCAGTTATAGGGAGCAACATTTACGACCTATTTAAGGATTGTACAGAGTTTCTTTCCCCGATAGAGGATGTCCTTGAAGGGAGAGAGAGAGAATTGTTCTCTGAGGCCGCGTTATACGGTAGGTGGCTAAAGACGAAGTACGTCCCGATACTCGGGAAGAAGGGTACTGCCGGACAATACGACGTGAGCTACATTGGTGGAATCATAGGTGTTAGTGTGGATGTTACGGAGATACATAATAAGAGCATGGAGTTGGAGGCCCGCGAACGGGAGAATCAGGTGTTAGTTGCGAATGAGAGTGCTGCAAAGGAGGCGAGTAAGTTGAAGAGTGAATTTTTGGCATCCATGTCTCATGAAATCCGAACGTGTGTTTTCCTCCCCAATTTCAAATTTTGTTAGTCGCATGGGCTGTCCTAAACACTAGCGTAGACCTATCACTGGAGTAGTGGGAATGGCAGAAATTCTTCTGGATACCCCGCTTGAAGGAGAGCAGCGAGAATTCGCGGAAAATATCCAACGCTCCGCGAACGCTCTCTTAACCGTCATAAATGACATCCTTGATATTTCCAAGGTCGAATCAGGTCGTCTAGACATCGAGGAAGTCCAGTTTAGCCTTCCACTAGTCATCCAGGACGTCACAAAAATGCTCTCTTTGGATGCCGAACGTAAGAAGCTGCAGTTCGATCACATCGTAGACTTTGGCGAGTTTGGCGAGAACATGACGGTGATCGGGGATCCTGGTCGGGTGAGACAGATTTTAACTAATTTACTCACAAACAGTATCAAGTTCACTCACGAGGGGTTCGTTAAGCTTGTCGTCAGCGTTGAGAAGGAAGATGAGGACGTAATTGTCGTCAAGTTTGTTGTTAAAGACTCTGGCATAGGCATTGACGAGGATGTTCAGCAGAAATTATTCCAGCCGTTCACGCAGGCTGATTCGTCGACTGCAAGACGGTTTGGAGGTACTGGGTTAGGCCTGACTATTAGTAAAAATGTGTGTTCCTCCCTGGTTCTAAAGCTTTCTATGCTTTTAAAGGTCTAACATCTTTGCAGCTTGTTGATCTTATGGGCGGCTCTATTGGCCTTGCGTCCAGCCTTGGTGCTGGAACAACAGCCCACTTTATCATACCGTTTCACAGGCCCCAGTATCAAAATGGTTCGGTGTATCCGCCTGATGTCAGCACATTGCCGGATAGACTACAGTCAGACTTATCTGTGTCTTGCCAATCTTCAGATTACGGCGTCTCGACTCCTCCTGAAAGCCCCGTTGATCCAGCAATCAAGCAGAGGGCAAGATCCGCCAGCAATTCGCAGAAATTGCTGAAAAGGGTTACTCCGCCACTGGGACCATCCCCTGAGAATGCAGAAGAGAGGAGGAGAACCCATGTGTTGGTTGTTGAAGATAGTGCGTATCTCCTATCTTCTCACCTAGCCACTATAACCTGATTTTAGAGTTGGGACTAATGGTGATACTTCCAAAAAGATGACATAAACCAACAGATAGCTATCCGCTTAATCAAAAAACTAAACTTCTCTGTCTCGGCAGTCTCAAACGGCCTAGAAGCCCTCGAACTCCTCAAAGAAGCTGTACCAAACGGCACCATCACTACCTCCCCAAAATCCTCCTCTGCCTCCCTCTCCGCAACTTCCACCCTCTCCGCAACTTCCACCTCCCTACGCCCCAGACGCCCCGACATAATCCTAATGGACGTCCAAATGCCAGAACTCGACGGCTACAGTGCCACCAAAATCATCCGCTCGGGGAAACTCTACTCATATCCCTGCACCCCGAACCGCCACGCAAACGTGGACAAGGACCTCCTGCAACTTTCCCAGACCCCGCCGAACCTGGATTCTCCTGTTGCAACATGGCTCCAGGACGTGCCGATCGTAGCGATGACCGCGTCTGCTATCCGCGGGGATCGAGAGAAGTGCCAGGAAGCGGGTATGGACGACTACCTTGCAAAACCGGTCCGTAGCGCGACCTTGGAGAAGATGCTGTTGAAGTGGTGCCAGGCCAAGAGGAAGCCTGCCTCTCCCGTGCCTCAGACTGCGGTATTTCCATCAGCAATAGCGACAGCACGACCGGAAGGCTCTATCCCAGTTGCTGTGACAGAAAAAGGTATTGTCGAAAACCCTGAAATTAAAGATGTTGGCATTATAGAGCGCTTGTCACAGGAAACGCCCCGTGCAAGCGTTACCCCAAATCCTTTCGATAAGGTATATGAGAATGCCAGTAGTAGTATGGGTGGGGGTGGCAGAAAGTACACTACAGGTATTGAACGAGGGTCTTGACAACGAATGGCCTGGTTGCAGCGTTAGTGGTTTTTATTCTTGTTAGCTTCTGTTCACTTTTCATGGCATTTTTACATATCACGAGCCATTTTTGGTATTTCCAGCGAGGTTACTTAATGCTCTTGATTATTTTTCCTCCGGAATTGGAATGGAGGTTGTATGTTAGGCGTCCCTTGATACATGTGGCATATGATACGATATGATATGATATGATAGCTTGACTGAGTCACTGATTGGTAAGTTAGGTGTTGATTAGAAGTGGGTACAGTACATGCCTATCATTTTTTCCCTTTAATTTTCCATTTTCTGGCCGCCTTTGGATTTAATCCACCTCAGCTATTGGCGTGTTTCCTTTCCCTTCTACCCCTCTGGATAGGCTATCTACCTTGTCTGTATGTATCATTATTGTGAAAAAAAAGCCGAGGTTTAGAATTTTTGTCAAGGATTTGGGGATGCAGCATGGGGCATCACTCGTGCTATCAGTCAGGTTCCAAGACAAGAATTGGAATGAGGGGAGGAAATCCAGTTACAGTTATAGTACAGTCCTTGATGCCATCCGCTGATCCGTGCTGGCGGCATTTCGCGAAATTGGTTTTTTTTTATATTTTTTTTACGGGTTAATTGGGGCAAGTGTAAGTGCAATTGCCCCAGCTTTTGAACTCTGCGCGCAAGTTGGCCGGCGTCCTCTTTGAATAATATTTAAGGGTGCATGATAGCTGAAGCTTACACTGTTTCGCTTGACTTAACTTAGCCTCTAAACTAACTTGGTAGTTTCGCACCGGCCGGCCTGTTTAATTATTGTCGCAAAGTAATGTTCTTGGAAGTTGCAGACTTGCACTAGAGATAGGGTGGGGGCAAATAGTAAGAAGGGAGAGTGTAAAGTCTTCTTGCTAGTCCGCTAATAGGTATTCTTATAAACAACCAGATGCTATTCTTTATCTAAACTCAAGCCATATCTATCCTGGCATGATAGCAGGTCTTAATACCATTACCATTGCGAGATTTAGGCTCTTCTATTCTGTCCTACTACTCGAGTGAGTGACACAAAGTAGACGTATCTCCACTGTTAGGGACGCCAGTACACAGTATTATGTCAGTATATACCTTAGGGTGTTTTGAGTATGAATGCGAATGATCTTCTGGCTATGATTGCGGGTTTGCATACTAAGAGGCCTGGCCGTTGGCTATTATTGATCAACGTTTATAATTTTCCTTCTTTTAAAGATTTGTCTATTTCTGCGATGCATTGAAATTTAATAATAATATGAACGCGTTTTTATTAGAACCTACACACCGGCACTGAACACCAAACAATTTTTTTTTGACTACCAAGCTTCAGGGTCATGTAGAGTATGGATCCATGAGCTCGAAAAATATTTATGAGCCTGAAATACTGTTAATTGCATCTTCTAAACCCAAAAATGTGAAAAATAGCAAAATGTTTTTTTTTACATTAAAAATTTCTTTGACTTCTGGGGTCTATGTAGCACCAAATCCAATCTCAATTGAGTTACTGGTTATTGCTGTATTTCTAATTGAAGTTATTCAAGCATTATTCATTGCAGAGACAACATCATAGAACCCTACTAAAGAGTGAAAACAATTCATTGTTCTGGACATAACAATGTTTTATTAAGCATGTACAATCCTATTGTTTTAGTACTATAGTTGAATAATCAGTTGATCTTTAAAGCGAAAATGATAATAACATTACATAGGTTAATGGGAGAAATTCAAATAATATGTCAAATGATTTGCTAGATGATTCTCTATTTTTCAATGGGGTTAGAATAATTTTAAACATTTTTCTCATAGTGTTATTGCAAATACAAGTTGAGTGAAAATGAAAACTTCATTTACTACAAATCTTGTTTTATGGTTGTTACACTTCAAATGCGTTTTACTTGTCTTGGTGAAAAACGCCAAAGTGTAGGTTCTAAAAAAAACATGTTCATATTATTAAATAGGTATTATGGCATGCTGATCCTCAACCTCAGGCAAAAATACTTCAAAGACAACAGGATAAGGATTTGTTCCTGTAGTGATAGGATGTGAAAATACCTAGCTGGCGCTTTGGTTAATATTTTAGGAAACAAGGCGGTAGGCCAAATCAGACCTGCTGCGAGGTGGTATCATAGAATCCGACTCTAGACCTCATCCTTAAGGGCGAGGTCCGCAATTGGTCGGCAACAGAACAAAAATTAAACAAGCATTTTGTTTTTGAAAAAGTTGCTTGACCTCCTTTGATTTGAGGAGGGGGACTGACTGTGGATGCTATATAGTTTCTCTAGTCTTGAGTGCTGTACAGCACTACATATGGCCCTTAGCTTACAACATAGAGAAATAACCCCTTCAAAGAGGTACATCTATATAGTCTATATAGTACTGTACGGAGTTTTCTCAAAAGAACAATATGGCCACCTGATAGATGTAACCGGTACAGGTTACTGGTTGGTTTCGAGTATCGTTTGATACTCAGTATGTTTTATGATTGAGTGTGATACTCATGATGTTTTATGTTTGGTTTCGAGCACCGTTTGATCCTCAGTATGTTTTATGATTGAGTTAGATACTCATGATGTTTTATGTTTGGTTTCGAGTATCGTTTGATACTGAGTATGTTTTATTTATTATGTCAAGGTATCGTTTGATACTTGATATGTTTTATGTAACGTTTCAAGGCTACTGTTTTGGAAGTCCTTATGGTTATTGTTTACAAGACTCCGGTCAGCGTGACAAGTGTATTTAAGATCTGCTATTCTCCGGACTTAGAGAGATCAGACTTCGACAGACAGAGTTATCAATATACTAGGTTGAACAGTTACTTCTTCAGTTCGCTTCGAGAATCCAATAAGACCAAACATACTTAGCTATTAGAAACTCCTTGGTAGTTGCGATATAGTAAGAAGTTTGTTACAACAACTTAGTCTAAGCCTCCGGTACTTAGTCTCGTTATATACCGCACTTTGGTATAGAGATAGTATCGTTACCCTATCGATTCCCACCACCACCCAGGAGGCGGTTACAATAGGCATTTGATCTGATCATTGGGTGGAGACTGGCCCTTATAGCAATCATCACAGAGAGTAAATTTAGTTACTTTCAAGCACGACATACAAACTACCTAGAACCTCTGGGCTTGGTACCTCAACATTCTTTATATAATTCTCACTTCCTCACTCTCCTCACTTACTGGCTTATAATCACATTCTGCTTCTCTTTTTTCCCCTAACAGGTTTACTCCTATTTCAATAAATTAATAGAAATCGACAGTAGATCTGCTAGTGCTGGCACTAAGAGAGGCTTTAAGAGATGCTAAGGTAAAGAGATGAATATTAAAGGGCAAGAGGGAACTAAAAAATCGCTATTCAACTAGTATATTCTTCAACTAGGCATCTGTTAAAGTCTACTCAGGCTTATCTCTTGCTAGCCAGAAGATGGTCTTTAAATACAGGATATCCTCAAAGTGTCAGTGATGAGATATTCTCTTATTACAATCATTACTAGTGAGTGTACATTCACTGGTGTTAGGCAGGCCAAGAGATTCTATTCATAAAAGCTCACGCACAGACCCCTGCGTACCAACCAGCTCGAGTACAAACACTCGGTAACCTACATCTTGGTCTAGCCTAAGATGATAGCCATGTGCCTCCAACGATAAGGTCACGTGTTTGATTCACAGCCGCCTCATAGTTATTAGTTAGAATATAATTATACAATAAGTCATAAAATGACAGCGATAATAGCGCAAAGATGGCTGAGAGAATCAAGTGTTCGTTCCCATTTTAGGATGCCCTAGCGGTAGGAATGAGAGTTCCCTAAGATGAGGGAGGGAATCAGAAACAGACACTCAATGTCGTATAAAGAATACCAGAAAACACATAGCGGAGACCTCCGGCCGCGTTCAGAACCAGTAAGTATGAACACAGGATAGTACGCGCGAATCTCTATTGGAACGATCACCAACACACATTATTCAGAAACCTAATGCATAAACAGTGACAGACCCTGGCTCATTGGAAGGTTTAACGCCTTTGAAGCTGGCTGCTTTATATACGGTTTGGTGAAGAGATATTATTACGTTAGCATTAGTCAGCTACATGTACTCTAGACTGGTCTATTATCAACGGAACTGACACAGGGCATCAGGAAAATGTCGGAGCGGGGTCCACGGTGGTCCTGAACGCTCCTGGTCCTCCAAGGGGGGTTGTGGTCGCCGTGGTCCTCCTGGTCCACTCCGATCCATTCTGATCCAGACTTTTTGAAATTTGACCCAAAATGTGAACCAGGGTGGATCAGGGTGGACCAAGAGGACCAGGGGGACCATAACCCCCCTTGGTGGACCAGGACTGGTTTTTACATTTTGCTGATGCACCCTGACGAGAATAGGGTGGTCTATGTCTTGATAATGTGAGGATAGAATGAAACAGTTGTCAGGGTCAGGAGGTGTTCGCACTTACAAGTTCAGAAAACTTTGTTAGTTCGATATTTAGTTAGTATAGATAGCACATGTAGTTCGCGAACACTCAGACGCAGAATATAAATATTGAAGTGTCTTCCTCACTTAAAAACAGAATAATCAACTACCGGAGAAGAGATCTTATCAATATAAAGAGTTATTACACCAAAAGAAATGTCTTTACCTCTCACACACTGGTACTTTTTATCTGTCCCACACAAGTAACTTAGTTACACTTCATTACAAGTCTTTCTAGACAAGATTCTCCATTTACAAATACGTTCAAGTATAAGGTCTAGTCTGGTAAGTAAGTTACCACACCGGCTACCCCAAATAACTGGAATCCTCTAATCTTACTAGACTCCTAAAACTCATAGCCAAGTCCCAATCCTACTGATATTAGTAGTGCTATACACCACCTCAACTTACGAGAATTCAGAAATATAAGCATCCAAAAAAGTAAACTAAGCATAGTACTAGTGTTACAATCCTCTCCTCTCCGGGTGATACTTGCAGCAAGTAACCGATAGTCTTCTAACGATCACTTCTCTTGGCCTAATAGCGGTTGCGATAGCTAAGTCCGGTGACTCCTATCTAGCAACGTCGATCGCTAGGCTCCTATAAGACAGTCGTGTCTTGATTCCCGAAAGCGTGATAGATAAAGATCTTTGTATTGAAGGTAAATAGGATGAAAGAACTTAGATGGTTGCGTGAAGAACCCAAATCTCATGCCTCGAGGGTGCCCTTATATAGGGGTTCTTCCCTCAACCCTAACCCTGCGTGACTCATACCTTCGCGTCACGCGACTCATGACTTGTAGTGAGTCATAGTGTGAAATCCATCAGGTGACTCGTCCGAGTCAGCTGCGCCCTATCTCGCAACCAATCAAAACTCATAAAACAAGTCATGTGCCCTAACGGGGTCACATGCGCGAAAACTCATGACTCATAACTATGAGTCATGTGCGAAATACATAAACCAGATGACCACAATCGTGCGACATGTCAAAACCACATGACCACAATCGTGCGTCGTGTCAAATATCAACCAATAACAATAAACCAATGACATGCTATTGCGTCGTCATGTGAAAACCTATGAGTCAACTGATCTCATAGCGTGAAAGATAACAAACCGATGACTAATAACTATTAGTCATGTGAGAGTCTGCCTTGCTTAGTCACCGTTTGTGACATTAGCTCCC
>Ga0307507_10003403_pt1 | contig 30978 bp, 8 predicted proteins | sample 7_EM_MG_FD_207223 | JGI IMG/M metagenome (GOLD analysis project Ga0307507, IMG submission 207223) | Populus trichocarpa ectomycorrhiza microbial communities from riparian zone in the Pacific Northwest, United States - 7_EM | ecosystem: Host-associated > Plants > Roots > Unclassified | place... | reverse complement strand
TATAAGCGTTTTAGGCGTGGTATGCGTGGTAGGCATTCGATTTGTATGGTAAAATCACCCAAATTCGATGCTGTGTGGGCGAGGCTCGCTTAATTTGATTTTCGCAGCACTTTCGAAAAGAGTAGTACTTAAAGTACAGTGCCAAGACATTAGTTTCCCGACACGCGAATTCTCACCAAAATCGTCACAACTTTGAACAATCGCACAACGTCGCAGTAATTAAATACAGCCAAATTAATATGCAGAATATTTAATTGTAGTTAATACTTTGTCTGCCAGCCATGCGCTTTTCTTACTGCCTTTAGCCTTCGTTCCATACTGTCGATTAAGCGCCGCATAAGGCCTTAATCAAGGGCCATCCACGCCTCCTTGCACGCCTTAATTAAACGCTCTAAATCCTCCTGACTTTGTCCCATCTACTCGAGCTCCGGATAAAGCTCAAGGATCTTCCTTTTTAGTGCCAGCCAAAGGTGTTTAATTGGGTTTAGATCTGGTGAGTAGGAAGGGAAATCTAGAGTCCAAACACCATGCGTTTCCAACCACTTCTTTACAAGATTCGATGTATGGATTGGAGCGTTATCCATCTAGTATATATCTAAAGGCTTATAGATTGGTATAAGACCGTCTTCTAAAGCCCAGATGTAGCTTCAGGCGCTATAGCCTTCTTTTGCTGCCGAAGGATCTCTTTCCATAGTAATTAACTCTAAGCGACCATTATACCAAAAACAAGCGTAGATTATCTGTGTAAAATCCTTTCTATTAGACACCTCTTTAATAAATTCGTAATGCTACTTTTGTAGAGACGTTCGGAAGACCCAAATAGGCTTTTTTCTAGAGCCACGTTCATAGGAACATTTGTTAGAAAACTTAACTTTTCTCTAAGGGAATCCCTTGTACTTCCAAGCCCAACGAAGCCTCAATTAAGCCGCCGCCGGCGTCAGCTTTGGTCTCTTCTTAGCGCGCCAGTTTGTAATATAGTATTTTTTAAGGAGGCGGTATAAAGTTTTGTGGGTAACGGTGACCCCTGCGGCGTGGCACTTAAGAGCTGTATAGTCGATTCAGGGGTGCATGCGTATAATTCGAATAAGCAGACGCTTCTGGTATCAAGTAAGCTTTTTGGGCTCTCCAGGCCTTGGTAGAGATTTGAGCATATGGTGGTTTTTCCATCGATTGATTGTGTCGTAAACAGTCAACCGATTGACGCGATATTCTGCGGCGATTTTGAGCTTTGATACCCCGGCTTCCGACGCAGCAATAATTCCAGCTCTTGCAGTCTCTGAAAGCTCAGCTCCAGGCCTTCTATTTCCACTAATTTCGGTGCCAAACGAGCGTTGCATTGTGGTGCAGTAAGGTCGCGATCTTGGTGTTGGAATTTTGACGATCGCGATTTTGCGTTCGTGTCGGGAAACTAATGTCTTGGCACTGTAAGCAAGATATATAGAATGCGCGAGAAGGGCATTATATGTTAATTGTGTATTAAGTGTAAAATAAGCTTAATGGAATAAAGGTACTACTTGCCTAGGTAGCTATAAATGTGCAATTAGCTGCACCGCGTTATTAAATGCGGCAGTTTGCCGCTGCTTGGTCGAGACCATAGGCTACACGGCGCGGTGCGCGGATTGCGCATTTGGCTGCCAAATGCTGCCAAATGCTGCAAAAATGCTGGTAAAATTTTTCCTGACGTATGTGGGAATAGTAGTCGGCAAATAGCAATGGGAAGGCGAGTATGTAGTACTATAAGACGGAGGATAAAAGGGAGGGCTATAGTACACTAGGAAAGGCAGAGAAAAGTCTTCTACATTTTATTTACTATATTTACAATAGCCTATATAATTATTCTTATATTTATAGGAGCTACCTTTAAATTCATAATAATAATGGCAACAGTACTAGTAAAAGGATTGTTGGGAATGTTAGGTCCGTTCTATAATAATAGTAAAAGCGCTAGAAAGGGAAAGGAAAGCAAGCAGCCTATTAAACCGCGAAGCTCTCCTAAATAAGGGCATATAATACCAACCCTAACTCCCGTAATATTAGGGACTGACAACCCTTAACGGACTAAGGATAAGGGTTATAATATCCACCTACCTATCTCTAGAGAAACTGTAGGTCTGCTGCCTCCTACTAGACTACTAATGGAATAAAACAAGGTATATATTATAGCCCAGCCTATACCGGCTTTAGGAACTCCTAGGACCCCTTACTTTACAGGATAAAATATATTGCAATTTATTAAATAGTATAAGCGACTATATATCTAACATCATGTTGCAGACAATAAGAAGCATTAAGGACTTCTGGAGTATTGCAATTATTAGATAGGGATATGGATCTACAGCCTGCCTAAGTTTATAATTAGAAACTAAATAGAACTTATAAAGAAGCTTAGGACAGACTATAGAGGAAGTAACTACTTTTAACAAGTCAAAACAGTAAGGTTCTTGGAAGCTTATATACTATAATACAGGAATAATCCACCTAGCAGTATACATAAATACTATAAGCAGTTTATGTTAATCTCCTAAAAGGTTACTAAGGCTAGTAATTTAGAAAACTGTAAATAAGGGTACTGGTTCGCAAGGGGACTCCTATTTAAGTATTAAAAGTATACTATAACTAAAACAGGAGCCAACCTAGATAGATAAAAATCCTTTAACTTCTATCTAATAAAGAGAGCTATAAAAGACAGGCTTAATTCGCATAAGGGCGCAGATTAGTTATTAATAATAAATCTTAAGAAGCAAGGCCTTTGTTAGCTAGTTAAACAATTCTATAATCAGCAACTAGCTATAACTAACTAAAGAGATACTGCTCTTTAACTACCTGTAGTCTCCTAGCTAAGTAAGTTAGTAAGTACCTATTAAACAACTTAAGAAGCAGATCCTAAACTAGAGAAACTTACTAATTAGCTCCGGAAGCTTAATCTTGGGATAGTTAAATTGGTAGGCATTATATCTTTAATGCCGTTCCTAGACAAGATTTACTAAGATCTAATATAGTATACACAGCTCCTAAATAGGGCGTCAATGCATTAAGAAATGGGCCTAAAACTGGCACTAAATAACAGACCACAGCCGCCCTATAAAGGAGCGCTATAAGAACAATATAAGCCAGGTCTAGAAAGGTATAGAGGGCTAGGAAACTTTGGCGCATACCTAATATAAGCTTAGATATGTTATAGATACGGGGGTTTCTACTGCTTTATTAATTAGTATCTACAGCTCCAGGGATTAGTTTATTATAGTTTTATATATGTAAATAAGAATAACCAAATCTGCTCTAGAATATATAAGCGTCTAAGAAATATAATTCCGTATTTACTAAGTAACAATTGGATTTAGTTCCTTAAAGACTAGCTAAGGCAAAACGCGAATATTAATCCTAATACTCTAAGGATAGGTGTCCAACTAAAGGCAGCTTTGGTAGAGTTTATGGATAGAAGCGATGCTAAAAGTAAAGAGGAACTTAGTAAGTCCTAGGAGGATATATACCAAGTAGAGTAAATATGCGTTAATTTAGTAGGAGCTATAACCCAGTTATAGCCTATGCCATGATTATATAATCTTAGGAGACTGCAAGGGGAAGTAAGAGTAATAAAGCCGCCTCTAAAACTATCTGGTTAGCAACTAGCAGTAGTTTAAAATGTATAACTAGGAGGACATGTCTAAATCACCCTATAGCCCTAATAGTAGGCTCCTTAACCACTATTAAGTAATAATAAGATTAATAAAATGGACTATACTAAACAGCTAAGATAGATGGAGTAGATAGTAGATGTAATAATAATAGCCAAAGCACTATAACTAAAGCCAGTTAGGATAATGGATATACTAAAGGGAAATGTTCTAAGTTTAATAGTAATGGCAGGCGAGATCTTGTTAAAAGCCATTAAAGTTACTATTAGTGACTGCTTTATATATATGCCTAAGGTCGCAAGGCTATTTTTTAAGCCTCTCCTACTACCTCTTATAGAGCCTTACTAATAGAAATAGGAAGACGTTAAGGTACCCGTGTTATTAGCACACCTAATATTCTATGTTAATTAAGCCGGCTTAATAACTGCTAAGGTGAATTAGATTGAATAAGAAGCAGAATTTGTCCGGTTTTAAAGATGGTGCCTAAAGGTAGAAGCGCAGATAGGAGATGGAAGGGCTAAGTGCTTAATTAACTCTAGAGCGGAGCTTAACCTTATTAAAGAAAGCGTGGCTCTATAACATAGTTTACTAATATTAAGCCTACCCCTATAACTATAGGGTGCATATCTAATGTCTGCTAATAGGACTTAGTCTAAGTTTATTAGATTGGTATATGCAGTCCCCATAGTAATAGGTAACGTCTTAATATCTACAATGTTCGTTACTGTAGGGGAAATGTTATATAAGGTAATACTTAGTAAACCATAGTTAGTAAGGGCTAGACTAGCAATAAAACAAACCGTAATAGGCTAGGTATCTTGCATTATTTAATTAGAAGATAGCAGAGTTAAAATAAGGTTCTTAACATCCTATAAGGATATAATATTCTTTAAACTAGATAAAGGTATTAATATGGATAATAGTTTAGGAAATATATAACCAGTATAACTGCTAGGATTGTATCTAGGGTTACTTATAACCTAGTATATTAGGACAAGGAGAACGTTGAGATTGAGAAGCAGGGAAAAGAGGTGCGGCTCTAATATAGACGCTTACCGTTTTGGATATCTGCTGGGTAGAGCCATTAGTAGGAAGAAGAACAAAACATTAGATAGAAAGAGCTTAATAGTAAAGCATTAAGGGAAGTCCTAAAGAAACACTTAAGAAAGAATTAGAAGCCAGTATTTAAGGTAAAGGCTAGGTCCCTTATATATTAAATGTTAAAGATAGTGGATCTGTTTATAATATAAACAGAAGGCTGCCGGAGTAAGGCCTAACAAAATACCATAAATGTAGCAACTGCGTATAAATAAAAGGCAGACAAAGTCCACTTAGTTAATTTATTAGCACCAGATAGAACAGTTATAGGAGGTATAGTGGAATAGTAAGAGGTGGCCTTGCATTAACAAAAGGCGTCCATCTAGGGGTTGCCTCTTGGTCTATATAACCATTTCCTTAAACTATAATATACTAAGCTGGCCTGTGGTGCATAACTAAAGCTAGAACAATTAAAGCATATAATTATAGGAGATATTTAGCTAAGAGAACGAGAGATCCTTAAGGCTATGTTGTTTAACTAAGAAAAAGCTTTGGTATAAGAATTCTCTAAAATGGGCTACGTTAGCAAGGATATAACTCTACTACTAAAGATTAAGACTATGCTATATAAAGCATAGCAAGTACTAAACTTTCCTATACTAAGGGCCCTGCAAGGAGAAGTAATAAGTATATTATAAGAATAACTAGCTTAAGGGACTCTGGAGTATTATAAAAGCCTATATAGAAATCTATGGTTTCTTATAAGCAAGAAGGAATATAAGAAGTACTAACTAATAAATACAGCGATAAATATTAACTAAGTAACTATTAGGGATGTAAATCTGCCGCTATATACTAATAAGTTTTCTAAGGAGTTTGCGGGGTATAAGGTTATATCTCTAGTAGACTTCTTCTTTAGCTATAACTAATTAGAGCTTAATATTAAAAGTAGGAACCTAATAGCTTTTATAACACCTTTAGGACTTTTATAATAAATAACAGTACCTATAAAAGGCATGAATTTAGTAGCCTAGTTTATAAGGACAATTACTAAGATCCTAGAACAACACATCTTACACCATACCCTGCCATTTCTAGATAATATTATAGTAAAAGGTCTATAGACAGTGTATAATAGAGAGGAGAGTCTTTTAGGCGTGCGCAGATATATTCTGGAACACATTATATGGCTAGACGGAGTGCTTGCAGATTTAGAACAAGCTAGGTATATAATCTTAAGTATAAAGTCTTACTTCTATAAGGATGAAATTATAGTAGTTGGTTACTACTGTAATAGAAAAGGACAATATTTAAAAGAGTTAAAAGTCACAAAGATTATTTACTAGAGAGATTGTAAAGATATTATATCCGCCCAAGCTTTCCTAGGGGTTGTTATATATTACTAAATATGGGTAGAAGACTTCGCAATTAAGGCAGAGCCAATCTTCTAACTGCTATAAGTAAACGTTCCGTTTATATAGGGCATAGAGCAGATTGCCGCTATAAAGACTCTAAAGCATGTAATTACTACTATGCCTATACTAGTTTAACTAGATTATAGTAAGGGGGTAGGGCTAATTATTTTTGCTGTTAATAGATGTAAGAATAGATAGGGGTGCGGTCTTATACAACTAGATATGCAAGGTCGTCGTTACCTATATTAATATAAGAGCGGCATCTAGTCTTAAGTGGAACAGAAATATAACTCAGGAAAGCTTAAATATTGGGCGTTGCTATATATATTAAAGAAGTGTTGCGTATACTTATATAGCGTTCACTTTACAGTGGAGACGGACGTAAATACCTTAGTTATATAACTAAATTATACCACCACTAATTTACCTAGAGCCTTAATAATAAGATGGCTAGCATAAATTTAGCTATAGAACTTTAATGTCAGACACGTGCTAGGGAAGAAGAATAGCCTAGCTAATAGACTTTTGTAATAGCCGCCTAATAGTAAACAACCTAATAAGCTAACTAAGGATATTAAAGAGTTTATTAACTGTGAGCTAAGTGCCTTGGAATATATAGCTAGCCCTCTTAAAATGGAAGCAGATCTGCCACTAGACGACTTATATTTAAAGAAATCTTAGAAGATTGTAAAATAGCTAGTAACCTTATAACATCCAGAAGAAATAAATACCAAGAAATTTAAAAAGTTTAAATGGCATGCGCTGAAGTTTCTAGTATATAATTAATAGCTCTTCTGCTGATAGTCTGGGAATGTACTAATATAAAGGGTAGTTAATGACGAGACCACTTAGTAAGAAATTGTTAAGAGCCTTTATAACCAGAGTGGACATTATAGACAGGAGGGAACGTACTAGAGGGTCTTAAATTAATATTAGTGGCTAGGACTATGGGATTAGATATTATAGTATGTCAAGTCATGCTTATAGTGCTAGGAACGATAGCTAGGATAGGAAGAAGAAGTAATACACCCTATATAGGAGTCTACCTTATGGCAACAAGTAATAGTAGATATTATATTTATGCCGCTAAACCGTCTCGGATTTCGGTACCTGGCCATTGCTTAAGCGTATATATCTAGATAGGTGGAAGCTTAGGCCCTTTAAAAGAAGGATGTAAAGAGTATAGCAAAGTTCCTCTACAAAGATATCATCTGCTAATAGGGAGTATTCAGATAGCTCTCTATAGATGGTGGAGGAGAGAATACTAACATTACCACTACGCTCGCAGAGCTCTATAATATTAAAAGGGTTATGGCTTCCGTATATTACCTATAGGGGCAAGGCTTAATAGAGCGGGGCCATAAACCTATAATAAATGCTTTGGCGAAGATGGATAGCTTATAACTAGACAATCTTTATACTGTCTTATAGGCAGATAGAATAACTATTAAGCGGTCTATAGGAATGACACCAGTAAGAGTTATATACGGATATAAGCATGTCCTTTCTATTAAACTCTGTATACCTACCTAGCAGACGCTGCCTTAGGAAACGGTCTGGACCACTATAGAGCTACTAGCGCTTTATGTAAAGCAGTTTAACCAAAAAGACGCAGATATGCAAGAGGCTATCGCGCGTATAAGACGGCTGAGAGTAGCAAATAAAGAGTATTTTAATAACACCTATTATATTCGCCAGGACGGATTTTAGGTTAAAGATATAGTTATGCTTTATAACACGCAGCTTAAGCAGGATTATTCCAGCAGTTATAAGTTAGATCTAAAATAGCTAGGACCGTTCTGTGTATATAAAAGTCACCCATATAAGGGATGGTACTTAATTAAGGATCTTAACGGCATACTATTTCGCAACCAAACTCTAGGGAATAGATTAAAGAAGTTCTATTAATAATAGGTATCTAAAGTTGTCACGAAATTCACCTAGATGAGTTCATTGATGAAATGGGTTGATTGATTGATAATCTTGTATCATGTCTTTTTAACCTTGATCTGACGTGTCTTTAGTGACGTGTCTTTATGCACGTGACTCGTGCACGTGACCCACGCCTTTAGAGAATATAGATTATCTAACACACCCCCTTAGCTTTAAGCTCTTTGAGGTTAAAGCTAGCCACCTTCTCGTATCCGTTAATAAGTTAATTAAACCGTAATCTTATTTAAATCCTTCTGTCTTGCTCTAATACTGTCCCTTAGGTCCTCTAGTTGCTTCTCCTTATCTAGCTGCTCCTTAATATCTACCATCCCAATTATATTAACGAAGCTTTGAAACCTCTGCTTAGGCAGGGCCTTTATAAGTCCATTAGTAATCATCTCCTTTGTTACTGTCTATTGAAATTATACTTGTCTTATTGCGTATTCCTAACATAGCTAGTGTTAATAGATGTTAACGTGTTGGAGCTTTATAATTAGCTTTGCCGTATCTTCTATAATTAGTTAGAGTGTCTGCGTATTGTCACATTTAATAATTAAGGGCTCGTTTAGGCGTAACGTTATTGCTTTAAATAGCCTATTAATAAAGATAGCTTCCTTTACTATCTGTAATAGGGCTAACAACTCGGCTTCTATGCTTGACGTTATTACCATACCCTGCTTGTTTGCTCTCCAGGCGATCGGCCCCCTAAATAGCTTTATAATGTATCCTTGTAAGCTCTTTCTGTCGACGGAGTTGTCCGCGAATAATGCATCGCTAGCATAGATAAATAATTGCACTTTACCTCTACCGTCTCTTCCGTCGTCTCGTCCTTTATCGCGTATTCCTTTGTCTCTCCCTTTACCGTTCGTTCCTTCCTTGTCTCCTCTATAGTAGATTGCTCTACTCCTCGTGCCATATAGGTACTGGATTACTCTATCTACTACTTAATAGTGCTCTTAGCTTGGGTTCTGATTAAACCTTACTAGCTATAATACTACAAAAGCAATATCCGGACGCGTTTTAGTAGCTATATAAAGTATTAAACCTATTTTTCTCTAATATAGCATCGTAGAAGCTGCTTCTCTTAGTAGGGATATAGAATGGACTAGTAGGTCTATATTAGGGGACAGAAGTATTGGACAGATCGATCGGTAATTAGTAGGGAGGAGTTTAGATTCTGCTATAGGAGTGTTCAGAAGACGCCCTATAAGATCTATCTTATACTGATTAGCTATCTTCTCAATATAGGCTTCTTAGGATAGCCATAGAAGCCTCTAGCTATAATTGTATAGCACATAGATTCCTAAGAACTATTTTAGCTCGCTAAGGATACTTATTTGGTATTCCTTATATAGCTCCTTAATTGCTTCTTGAGCTTTCTTTTTATCTGTCTTTTAGTAGCAGAAGACAATATCGTTAATATAGAAGAATATGACTATTCCACCTTTTAGTATAACATACGGCTCCTAAGGTACCTCTTTAAAGCCTAATTCGTTTAACGAGCTCATAAGATTCTTCTGCCATAATAGTGGTGATCGTTATAGTCTATATAAGGCTTTTCTTAAGCGCAGTACTTTATTTATCTTTCCTTTGTTAAACCCTAGTGGTAGCTTTATATAAACAACCTCGTCGAGATTGTAATAGACAAACGCATTAACTACATCTATCTATATCGTCTCCAGGTCGAATTTTGCGGTGATTGCTATAAGGGTTCGGAAGGTTGTATTAGCTAATATAGTAGCTCTTATAGGTAGGTCTCCTGGGGCCTGTTAATTTCCGTATACTACTAAGCGTGCCTTGCATTTCTGGAGAAATCCGTGCTTGTTTATCTTGTAGACGAACACCTATATTAAGCTAAGGACCTGCTATCCCTTTGTATACTTCTTATCTGTTTCTTAAAACGACCTTATTTAATAATAGGATTGGAGGTGGGCTTATTAAGCTTCTTAGAACTAATCTCGAAGAGGATATATATTAAGGTCGTAAATTAACTAAGGTAGCGGAGGTAAGTTCTTCCTATATAATCTGATATTACGTATTCTGCCTAATTTTAGCTTACTGTTGTTAAGTCAACTATTGAGGCTAAACTTCCTTCCTACTAAGAAGGCGCCTTAATAGGCTGACGTAATCCTTTTGGTAACAAAGTCTTTAAACCTATTATTATAGGCTTCCTTAAACGAGTCTTTAACCGAGTTGTTAAACACCCCTTAAGTGTAAAACCTGTCTCCTACTTGGCTGACGATATCCTAATCAGTACCTTATACATCTAACTTTATAGGATACTCAACGTGAAAGGCATATAGAGATTCTTCGTCTTCTTTTGTTAGAGGTGGCGTATAATACGCATCTTTAAGAGCTCTTGCAAGGTTAAGATCTGCTAACTTATCAAAGGCTTAAACTAGCTCATCGTTGACGTCTTCCTCTTAAATTGACGGTTTAAACACTTCGTTATTGTCTTCTAGGAGAACCTCGTTCTTAGTTAGGGTATTAGGGAGTTAAATCTTCTCAATTAGCGTATCTAATTTGGCGTGTAGATCCTTTAAGATATCTGTTTACTTTCTATTAAAGAACGTCTTCTTGTCAAAGATAACATCCCTAGTAGATATAATGATACCCTTATATGGGATCCAGATCCTGTAGATATTGGTAGAGTTATAGCCAATAAGGTAGCTAATATGGGCTTGTGGATCTAGCTTACTTAGCCTTTTCTTCTTTAGCTAGGCATCTGACGTTATCGCGTATGCCCTACAGCCGTAGGCCCTTAGGTGCGCTAGTTGCGGCTTTCTTAACCCATTGGCTAGGTAGGTATGGAACCTCTTATATAGTAATTTCCATCTATTGCTTTCTCGTGGCGTTCGATCTCGAAGGTAGACTATATAGTTGACAATCTCGTTCTATAGATTATGTGGTAGCTTGGCAGCAATTCTTATTACTTGTGTTCTCTCAATAATCACACCCCCTAAGCATTCGGCGGTACCGTTCTAAGCTTAGGTATATAGCGCCGAAGGCTTAAATATAATCCCTTAAATCCATAGCTATTTAAGAGTTCTCTTTCTCCCTAGCTCGTTGTTTAATCTAATAATATTAACTTTGAGGTTATACCTTAGATAAATCTATTAGATAAAATCTTTAAGCACTTATAGTATTTCCTTCTCCTTACTATACGTCGTTATAAAATACGGGAAGGTTTTTCCTAAGAAGGTATTGTAGATAAATATAACTTATACAAATCCAGCATGTGCTTCCTTAAGGTTAGTCTAGTCAATATAGAGGTCAAGATAAGGTTTATTAATATTCTATTTTAAGAACCTTCTTAAGACCTAACGCTTAATTTTAGCGAGACTGTAATGTTAACATTCCGTCATCTTTAGGCCTTAAAGCTTGACTCCTAAGGCGTTGAGACCTAGATAGTAAAGGCTTATAGGTCCTAGATAACCTAGACGCAGATACTATAGATATATATTACCTTTCAAATCTAGATAAGCGTCTCTTAACGATGCTCTATGCTTCCGTTGGCGGCGTAGCAGTCGGCTTGTATTGAACGCTGATAGACTTCCTAGTTAGATGTATTTAATAGTCTATTATCCGTAACGTTCTTCCATTTAATATAGGATTGTGTCGTCCTTCCAAACTAGTAGATTATTGTCTTCTTTGTTGTCTTAGTAGAACCCTCGTTTTTAAAGTAGACGGAACGACACTAGATTCGTATTAAAGTCCATATAAAAGGCAACGTCCTTAAGACGTAGGATTCCCTTGCTTTTGTCTGGTTTTGTAACCTGGATAGTAACATTATTGTAACCTAGTATAGGCACTTCTAAGCTGCCGGCGATGATATATTTGTGTCTTAGAGCTTTCCTAAAATTGTAAAAACAAGAGAGGTTATTAAAGATATAGAGAGTGGTTCCTAAGTCAAGAATAGTTAATAGCTTTAATGGATGGAGTTAACCGGTGTAATACAATTCTAGGAATATCGCATTGGCTTCTCCCTTAATCTTAACTGTCTCCTATTATTATTAAGCTTTATCGACCTTTGATTCCTTAAGCTTAAGTTATTCTACTTAGGCAGCTAGATCCTTATCTTGCTCTACCTTTATAAGCACCCTTTTTATATGTATACCTACGGCTTTGAATCCCTTAGGCCTTTTGCTCTTAAATAGATACTAACAGTTAGGAAGGGTATGTCCCCTTATATTATATACTAGGCATTTAAGGTTCTTTAACCTTTTGGAAGACGTCTCTTTAGTCAAATTTATACCTGCCCTTTTTTAGCTGCGAGATAAGCTGTTCCCTTTTCCTTTTTAGACTTCAGCAGTAATAGAGATACCCTCTTCGGGCTCTCCTATAAAGTCTACATTAAATGCACTCCCTCTCGCCATTGTAGGTACGGCTTTAGAAAGGTTTTGGAATGCTTCTTATAGCTCTATTACTACTTTATGGTATTCTAATAAGAGAGCCTTTTTAGTATTATTTGCCTGCTTTGTGTATAGAACAAAATAGGTTTCGCTTATAGGTCGTATTGCATTTATAAGGTCTATTAGCCAGATCCCATTAGTCATCTATAAAAGATCGTACTTCTTTGCCATCTTCATCGCATGCTCCTATTAGTTAAGCCACTAGGTAACCTTTGTCTACTTAAGCCCTTTAAGTAACTCTATATACTGCAGTTGTACCTTCCTTATTATAAAGTTCTTTGAAGGCTTAGTGTCTTCTTTTAACCGAATCAGCCATTCCTTAACTATAAGGAAAGGGTTAAGTAGTAGCTTCTTCTAAATCGATACTGTGGATGTAATCTAGGTGCATATCTGTTGCAGATGCTCTTCCTATTTTAGGAAGTACTTTATGTCCTAGTCGTAGTATTATCTGCTATTCTTGTACGCTTTCTGTTGATTTATTAAGAGCTATGTATATAAGGTTGCATTCTCATTGAAATTAGTAACTTCTGGATAGGCTGGTTCTTGTAGTAGAGCTCGTTAAGGTGCTACATTGTCTGGGTCAACGTGGGCCCAAATTCGTTTATCTACTAGGGCTTGTAGTTGCTAGATCTATTGCTCCCAGTCTTCTGGTTTATTGAGGATGATCGTGGTTGACGAACTTGACGTTAGTGGAGTCATTTTGACTGATAGGCAGGTGGGGAATTAAGATGGTATTTTGTTATTAGGATCGTCCTTGTCGTTAGGATCGTCCTTATTATTAGGGTCGTCCTGTGACGATTAATGTGGAATCTCGTAGAATCTCGTGGAAGGTTCGTGTCAGAATCGTCCTATAACACTTGTGATAGGATTTCTGTTAGAGTCTGCGTCCTTAATGATGAGGTGTCAGAGTCTAACGATAAGGTAGAATTTCTTCAAATAATTAAGTAATAGCTGACTAGCTTCTTGAGTCGGCGGACCAGGCTTATAACTGTCACAAAATTCACCTAGATGAGTTCATTAATGAAATGGGTTGATTAATTAATAATCTTGTATCGTGTCTTTTTAGCCTTGATCTGATGTGTCTTTAGTGACGTGTCTTTATGCATGTAACTCGTGCACGTGACCCACGCCTTTAGAGAATATAGATTATCTAACAAAAGTCCGCTAGAAGGACCGGCTTAACTAGTTAGGCAGAACTATACTATAAGAGATAACAGCAGAGCTATAGCTTAAGGAAGATGTTATATAAAATCCACTAGTATCGCAACGCCGTGTAGTTTAAGAAGTGCGTATTCTAGAAGGATTATTTAACAGAACTAAGTATAAAATGTTTAACTAGGGGACAGTTAAGTTCTAAGGTAGGGGAGGGGATATAGATAACAGCTATATAATCCGTTTATTTGCTATATTTCCTAAAGCTCTTTCTATTATACTTTCTTATTTGCCCTTTTAGTTATAGGAATCTATTGCGTGTTAACAGTAAGGTAAGGGCAGAAGGATATTTACGTATAACTATTTAGGTTTGTTTACTGTAAAGATATTAGTTCCACTTACCGCCTTTACTAAGCTAATAGCGATTTTCCATCCTAGGGATAGAAAATTATAATTGGTCTGTTTAGCGATTAGAGCCGGCAGAACTCCACACTGCCACTAGATTTAGTAAACTATTTAGATTAGGAAACCCTATTAAGAACTTTACCTTTTTACCCTTAATAGACCTTAAAGATAGTCATAATTAACTAAAGAATAGACCAAGTAGAATTAACAACAGCATACTTATTATGTCTTTATTAAGTAGACCGCTAGTACTATATAAAGGAGCTAAGCGATAGATTAGTGACATCCTTATAGAAGTTAGAGGTTTTGCAGTTAATTAGCGTTGGGCTATACTTATCTAAATCTATAATAAGATTCTGCTCTTAAGAGAGAACTACGCAGATGCTGCTAGTGTAGTAGTTAATTTTATTAACTAGGATAATAGGTTGTAAGCATCTCTAGGAAGGGACGCGTTCTTATTAATCTTTAAAGATATCTCTAACGTTAGTAAGATGGCAAAGGATTAAAGAAATTAGTATAATAAGGCTAGAGAAACCATCTAAAAAGCCTAGGGATAAGGTGTTTTTAATAGACCGCTTAAACACGTAGTCTCTTACCACTTCCTTTCTACCGTCTGAAAGCTTACTATTTACCCACTTTATAAAGTAACGGTGTGAGTTAATAAGGCCCTAGTTAAGAGGCTTAATTATCTAGAACACAGTATTAAGAACACTACTTAACTGCAGCTAACCGATTTTACGCTCGCGCCTAAGATATTAGGATGGGTAATATTAGATAAGGTGGTAAATAAGCATGGTTTAGAAAGACACTTAACTGGCTTCCTTATTCTAAATAAGGACCTGCCGCTAAGAAGTAGAAGACTAACTACTATAGGACTAGAGGTCACTAATATTAGAGTTAGGTAAATAGGAGAGAGCTTAGCTCTTACACTATAAATATATTCTTAATATGCTTCTAATATAATAAATCTATTAGCCTTTTAACCATTAACACCTATTTAAGGAGGAGGCGTTAGTATTATGCCAAGCCCGTCTTAACAAGGATTACCTATATTAGTTAACTCGCCTTTATCTTCCGTAAACAAAAGTATTCTTATAGCTAGAACGCCTATTGGCTCACCTCTATGGCTGCTAGTATCCTCTTTAAAAAGGAATCCAAGGAGAGGGCTAACGGTTACTTACCCAAAAGTAGGAGGGCTAGGAGTAGAATTAATGTTTAATAAAAACGTTATTGAGCCTAAAGATAATGAGGAGTATATTAAGGAGACCGTAGATACTATGGTGATACTCTGTTTAAAAAGAGGGTGTAACTATAAAGATAACGTGCTAGCTTATTTTAAAGCGTCCCTAAACTAAACCACTAAAATCAAACTAACTAAGGTTATAAAGCTCTTACGCAGTTAGTATAGGGCAGCTAGTTCTAATCCAGAGATATATAAGGTCTGCTAGATATATACGCAGGCCATAGAAGGATATATAGGTTTAGCAATAAAGGGTCTAAACTATGCCACACTGTGCTACAGACTCCGTTTGATATACCACGCTTATAATTACCTTAGTACTATAAAAACAGATCCTATTACATACTCCTAGTTTAGAAAAGCTTATAAACCTCCAGTTCTATCTAACTCCTTAGGACTGTACAAGTTTATTTATAATTCAGCACTAAGGTTTTCCTACAACAGAGGGGCGTTGCTTAATTAGATGCTGTTACCAGATAACTAAGATATATGGCAGTAAGACAGATCCGTGGTTTTAAATATATTTAGATAGTAGTAGGATTCTGGCATTTCAGCAATAATTAATAAGGAAATGCATATATACCGTTATTACTAGTATCTAATTAATGGACGGCTAAATTATAGCTAGTTAAGAATAATAGTTTATAGTCTCTACTAGCAGCTAATAAAATAAAATCCTTAGTACTACCGTCTCTATTACGCTCTTAGGCCTAACAGCTAGTGGCAACTTATCTCCTACCCTTACTATGCAAAGTTCGCGGTTAAGGGAGACTCTACAGCTTTCCGCTATATTAACGTTAATATTCCCTCTCTCCTGGAGAGCGGACGTGGTGCTAACATAATCCAAAGGAGCGTTTCTCTAGATAATAAAACTAAGGATAACTGCATAATTATTCTACCTAGCATATATTATTACTTAGAATTATAGTAGGCAGATCTTAAAGCACAAGGATTAATTAAGGGTAATGGATTTATATATAAGATCTCTAATTAAGACTGGACCACCAAGGACGTAGAAAAGTATATAACCAACTAGGTGGCTTAGCTGTGTAAGAAAGGAGATATACGCATAACTATGCCTTACCTTCCTTATAGAGCAAAAGGACCTTTAACTAGGACCCAGCAAATAATACTGCTATAGTTTATTGGTATTTAAGACAATTATAATAACCTTAAGGTCATGGAAGGAGGAACTTAGGCAGAGCTGGTAGATGCTTACTAAGACTTAAAGGCACCACCTTACACGCTATCTGGATATGCTAATCTTTATGGCGCAATCTCATACCGCTTCCCTGCTGTAGTTAAGCTTACTGCTGCTAGTGCCTTGTCTAATGCCATTCTTAGTAGACAACAGTGGGATTCTCTAGCAGTAATTTAAGATTGTGACCTTTTTCTTACTGGCAATAGAAACAAAGTTGGGAAATGGATACATTCCTACTATCTTAGGGCTGTTAAGAACTACAAGGATGCGTTCCAGCTTATGCGTATAACTAAAATAGAGTGTTTTAATAGCCGCTTATACTTCTACTGCGTTGACTATGGAATTAATCCTTTAATTATTGCGGTAGATCCAAGTATTGTACCTCCTGTTATTGTAGAAGGATAGAGTTATACAGAGTTACCTAAGGAATTGTGGGACAGAACTAAGCAGGTGGAAGGGCGCAAAAGAGCTATATTATCTAAGAGCCGTCAGTCTGATACCTCTTGTACTGCCCAGCTAGGTAGATAAGAGCAGTCTTATTCAACCAGAACGGAGTCTCCTTGCTTACCATCTCGGGTTTGTGGTAAGGGTAAGGAGCGTATACGGTCACCTGCTGCACCTTTATTTTGAAGATAGGTAGGAGTATAAGGTTTTAGAAGTCATTAGGGGACAACAACTTAGGTAGGGGAGGTATGTAGTAGTGTGATTTGGCCTCCTAGATTTAATATCTAGATTGGGCATAGCTTTAGGAGAGCCTAGGCCTTTTATATATTTTATATAGATTGGTCTAGAGCCCTAGAGTCTTTAATAACTCAAACAGGACCAATAGACACACACTTTTCCTTTAATATACTCTTTTCTTCCTTTCTTACTGACTAATTTCCTACTGGCTAATTACAACTGACTGATAGACTGACCATACCGTGATTTCATGTCTGAGAGAGGTCGCACCCTCCTATAGTAGTAGCTGCCTTAGCCAAAACGGCGTTTATAAAACACCCCCCTAAGTTACTAGTTAATTTTATTTGTAGAGTATAAGAAAGGGACGCCTTTATATACTCTATATATGATTAGTTAACCTAGGGACAGGTTCCTACTAGTAATAAGAACTATACCCTTAATAATTAAGGACTCCTAAGGTAAAACAATAAGGTCTAGGTGCTAAATTATATACTACTATAATAGAAGATCCTTAAGCGGAATTATAACAATCCTATAGGTGGCTACTATAGATTTAACTATACTTATAAGGTAATTGCGCGGAAGTATACTTAGAACGGTCTTACTAAAGATCTCTATAAATACCTAGATAACTACAATGCCTACCAACGCTATAAATTGCGCCATTATAAACCCTATAGTAAGTTACAGCCTCTTTAGGTCCCTACCTAAGCCTAGTAATATTATTTACTTAACTTTATTACAGATCTCCCTAAGTCTAAGACTCTTAATAGCGTAGAGTATAACTCCGTCTTTATCTTTATAGACTATTTTATAAAGCTAGTATGCTACTATCTAGTGCGTAAGATAATTAATGCTATATGACTTATAGAACTCTTATTTAGAGTCTTTGCATAAATAGGGCCTTTAGATAATATTATCTCTAATAGGGGTAGCGTGTTTACAAGCAAGTACTAGAGTACTATATACTACTATCTCCGCGTTTAGCGTAAGCTTAGCACCACATTCCACCTATAGATAGATAGTTAAATAGAATGCCAAAACTAGGAGCTTAAGGTATACCTATATATATTTATAAACTAGGAACAGTCTAATTAGGCCTCCCTACTTAATAAAGTAGCCTTTACCTATAACTTTAAGGTCTATGCTATAACAAAGTGTTCCCCTATTAAGCTCGCCTATAGCTAGCTGCTAAACGTCCTAAATAGAGTCCCAGACGGCGTCTAAGACACCTAGTAAGGTGGGGAGAGGCCTAAGTTAATAAATGTCAAACTTGCAGAGATATATCTATAACGCCTATACCTCACACATAAGGCAGCAGTGGCGTTAATAATATATGCCTAACAGCTTTAGACAAAATACTACAATTGTTACCATCTAACTAAGTATTTCGCCGTTAATAAATAAGTCCTGCTCTCTTCTAAGAATATCCGCATAAGACATCCCTATAAGAAACTTAATAGTAAGTTTATAGGACTGTTTTAGATCCTATAGCGTATAGGGTAGTAAGTATATAAGCTAGAGCTTCTACCTACTATGGCACGGCTCCACCTAGTCTTTTATATCTCCTTACTAAAGCCTTATAAGTTATGCCCTAGGTTTTAACCCCTAGTAGTAAAAGAGCTTAAGAAAGGCAGCTAGGAAGTAGAAGTAATTATTACCTACTAGGATTGTGCTGGACAACCACAATACCTTATTAAATAGCTAGGATGGCCAAATAAGTATAATAAATAGAAATACAAGACAGAACTTAAAAATTGTTAATAACTGCTAGACGAGTACTGTAAGCGGGACATCCTAGCCTTACAGCTAAGACACAGGCGAAAAGCAAGCGCTACTACTAAGATATAACCTGCATAAAAGCGGAGTAGAGGATGTCCTAAGGGATTAAAGAATAAGTTAACGCTTGCAGTAAGAACTGCGGCATATATATAGGGTGAAGCGTGATTTATTAATATCCTATATAAGCCACACTCTAACGCAACCTAGTTGTGCTAGCGACTTATAGGTAACTTACAGGCGATTTATAGGCGAGGCTATAACGTACGCCAATAACAAAACTTAATTTTAAAAAAATACCCTTTCTAGACCTAGTCTATTACTCTATGCCAGCTTAGTAGATTGTTTATATTAGAGAATAGGCCCGCTTTAATTAGGGTCTACTTAACTGGGGTCTAAGACCTTCCGGTAACTTACTAGCAGCAACCTATACTAACAACTTATACTATTCTATGTATATACTAGGCAGATAATACATAAGGCTAAAGCATAGGTTAGCGGCGGATTTAACAGGTATATAGCCTTACTGTCTATAAATCTGGCTGTATATAAGTAACCTATAACCTACCTGCGAAGTATATACGGCGCTATACTAGTATAGTATAAGGCTAAAGTAGGGTTAGCGGCGGATTTAACAGGCATATAGCCTTACTGTCTATAAATCTGGCTATATATAAATAACCTATAACCTATCTGCAAGGTACTAGCAACCTACCTATATAAGCAAGCTTTAGAATATTTCTGGTCTACTAAATTTAAGCAATAGTATTCAGCTTTATTAGCTCTACCTGTTAAATAAACCAATTAAGATTTTCCATACCGGGTATATAAAATTGCTATTAGCTTAGTTAAATGCGGAGGAGTCTTAGCAAGGCAAATCTAACTAATTAGACAACTTTAACCAGCAGTTAAAGTTCCTTAACATCCTTACGCCGCGCATATATACCACCTGTCTCTCTATACACAAAATTAAAACGCTCTTTCCCCTCCAATTTTTTTCCTTATTAAGGTTTTTATAGGGTTTTATTAAGGCTTAAATATATAAAGGATTGGGGACAATCCTTTTTAAAGGGGGTGGCATTATTAGGTAAAACCTAAGTAGATAATTATATAGCCGTAAGGTATAGGTGACCCTAGGGCAACCTAGGGGTGACTTGCCTATAAGGCACGTGCGCTATACGTGCCTAGGGAAACCCCTTTCTTACCTTATATACAGACTCCTCCCTTTCCCTTAAGGATTTATCTATTTATACAATATACCCTATTATTCTATTATTGGACTCCCTATTCACATCCTCACCTTACAGTAATTGTCTATTTACTTAATCTTTTTTAGATATTGCTCCTTCTATTTTATAAAGTAATAGATACCATATCTAATAGTATTATAATACCCGTTACTAAACCGCGTTTTATAGTAGTCTTAGTCTCTACTTCTGTTACATTATTAAGGTTATGGTGCCCCTAGTTAGCCTCCTTTTCTTCCTTATTATATTAGTTAATAAGTACTCTAACTCTATTGCCACTCCTACTAATCTTTATCTATTTATTGCTGTAATATCTTAATTTAGCTTATAGAGTTAATCTTGTTCTTTATCTAACTCTATAGTTCCTTTAAGTCCCTTTAACTCTAGCTCTTATAGCTAATAGCTTACGCTATACTTAGCGTCCTTATAAGTTTGGCATGCGTTATTATAACAAAACGCAAAATGCTTAATTAAACACTCCTTAGTCCCACGCAATACACTAGTATATATATTATTATACTCTAATAACCTAGTGCCCTTTACTGCGTGGTTATTCTAACCACCTCTATAATCTTTAGCAAAATAACCTTGTTTTCCGCAATTTATATAAGCTCCCTTTTTAAACTATTTTTCTTACTATAGAGTCCGCCTAAATATCTTCTGCTACTAAGATTCCTGGTTTAGCCTCTACTCCTTAGTTCTATAATTACTTAATCCTTAACCTTTAAGTTTTTATAGTTTCTTATTCTATCTTTTAGATTCTTTAGTACTACTTAGGTCCATTAGCTCTGGTCCGCCATTCTATAGTTTTTAACTCTATATTTATTAATATATACTCTGCGCCTTATACAACTATAGAACTCTATTTTGCCCTCTTTTAGCTTGTTCCCTTTAATAGATCCTATTATCTATCTTAATTAACTAATTAATTAACTCTTTTAGAGTTTCCGCATCTTCTATTAGGATAATTACGTCCTAGACTTTAGCCTTAAGTCCTTGTTTATACTGTGCTATAAGCGTCTTATTATTCTACTTAACCTAAGTTACAAGTATTTAAAACTGTGTTGTGTACTTAATTGTTAAAGTGCGTTATACTAAACTTTAAAGCTTTCTTTCTGCTATAGTTATTGCTTTTAGGTCTCTAAATATTTGTGTTAACCTTTCTGCAAACCTATTCTAGTTGGTAAACATATACTATACTTCTTAATTAATAGTTATTATTCTATTTGTTTAGATCTTAGTAAGGTAAAATTTAAACTACTTAAGTGCTCTTCCAGTTAGAAATAACCCTATATATATTACTTGGTCTATAAGTATTGCTAGCTTCGCCCCCTCTTATATAACTTTAAAGTGCATTTGTATAAGAAACCCTTTAAGCTTTAACTTCTCTCCTAAGAATTGTCCAGTAGATAGTAACTTGACCTTAGCTGCTCCAATTCTATTAATTTGGTCTTTAAGTATTTGATTGTTATCTGTTAACTAATTAACTATTTCCTATAACTAACCTACTGTGACTAGCTGCGAATTAGTATCTCTTATACTAGTATCCCCTTCTAAACCTAAGGTTATAGCTACTATAGACGGCGTTATAACTAGTGCTTTTAGTAGCATATTGTTTAACTTTGTTAATACTATAACTAGGTAGTAAATGTATAATAAAGCCTTATGGGAAATACTACAGTAAACTTGCTAATAGGCTAGGTATGTAGGTAAATAGGAAGTTAATAATATAATAGTAATAAGTAATAACTAGTGGAGTATTTGCCTAACAGATTAACTCTAATTATATTCTGAGATTTACTATAAAGAAAGGAACTATCTAGGTAGGGACTATGGGTCCTTAAATACACAACTATATACCTAAGAAAGTCCTTACTCCGCCTACTCTATCTACTTTGTTTGTTTTATTATAGATCTTATAAATTATATAGATTATATAGATTATATAGATTATATTACATGACCTTAGTTACTATTTCTCGTTATATAGTTCCACTAGATCTATTCTAGACCATGTCCTTATTAACCAACTAGCTTCTTCTAACTCTTCTCTTTATTTATTGTTCTATGTCCTTAAATATTATAACTAACGCTTCCTTAATATAGCTTATATGTCTCTCTAAGATTGCTTAATTTAATATAACCTTCTTATCTAACTATATGTAGAAATATTTCTATTTATTGTTTTTGCGCTACCTATACTACTTCTAGTATAACTTACTAAGCGTATACGATCTGTCTATAAGGAAGTATCTTTTTATTACTGCGTTATAACAACCCTTAGTATATTACTCTGTAAATCTAGTAGGGATCCCTAAATCTTCTTCTTGTTTTAGTTCTTCTAACTACTTAGCTCTTAAAGTTTCTACTTTTAGCCTATTAGTAATTCTTTATAGGGGTACTCTATCCCTTAAACCACTTAGCGTGCTAAACCTTTAGTTTAGTTTCTATTCTTGTTATATAAGGATTCTCTTTCTAAATTTCTCTATATTTTCTTCCAGCTTATATCTAGTAAGTAAATTCTTAAAGTCCTTATACTTCTTAATTGAGGTGTTAGCTTTTTAACCTTTAGACTAAATATTGCATTTACCTAGGATTGCTATGGACCTTATTTGTTTATTAAAATCTTGGTTCCTTAGGAATCTTTATCCCGTGCTTATTTATATATCTTTAAACTAAGCTACTACCCTTTTCTATTGGTTTTCATTTATTATAGGTTCCTAAATCTCTCTTATCTTACCTTAAGAATTTTAAGCCCGTGACCTTTTACCTTTATTAAGTAATAAGTTAGTACTAGTATCTTTTTATACCTACTTAATCCTTTTTAAACGCTTCTCCTTTCGTTTTATAAAGTAATATATACCGTATCTAACGGAGTAATAACTTCCGTTACTAACCTTTACTCTATAGCGGTCTTAGCCTCTACTTTAAATATAACTTCTCTAAGGTTTTCGTACTCCTAGTAAGCTACCTTTATTACCTTATTGTTGGTAAATATTTTACCTAGTTTATATTTATTGTCCTTAATATCTAACCGGTATAATAGTTCGTTAATTCCTTTAAATCCTTAAGATTCTAGCTCTTATGGCTAATAGCTTACGCTATACTTAACGTTCTTATAAATCTGGTATGCGTTATTATAATAAAATGCAAAGTGTTTAATTAAATACCCTTTAGTCCTACGTAACACACTTATATCTATATTATTGTTCTCTAATAACCTAGTGCCTTTTACCGCGTAGTTACTTTAACTACCCTATAGTCTCTAGCGAAATAACCTTATTTTCCGTAATTTATATAAGCTCCTTCTTTAAACTATTTGTCTTGCTATAAAGTTTGCCTAAATATCTTCTGCTCTTTAGACCTTTAATTACTTAATCCTTATTCTCTAGGTTTCTATAATTTCTTATTTCCTCTTTAAGTTTATTTAGTACTGTTTAGGTCTATTAGCTTTGCACTATACTATAGTTTAGATACCTGCTATACCTTTTTAGTCTATATTGATCCCTACTATATTCTACTAAATTTATCGCTTTAGTACAGCCGGTTATCCACTTTAATAGCTTTTTTTTTTATGTCCATTGTATTATACTACGTACAATACTGCGCATGCAGCCTCTAGGCTATGGCGCTATAGTACTATATACATAAATACTTTTTGGGCAGCTTAACATGTACTAGTAGCTATATCCTAGTAGTTTATAAATCCCTAAGGATTTACAGCTCCCTAGTAAAATACTAAGTTGCTACAGCTACTGGAAATGAGAAAATGGTAAGAAAAATTATAAGAAATTCTGAAACCTAACCCTATCCTTTTGCAATTTATTTCTGTTCTTTTGCTCTCTAATATCTCTTTAAGAGCCTAGTAGAAATTGCCTTCTTCTAGAATCCTATATTTTATCTATTCTTCCATACCTTCTAAGCTAGTACTGCGTACTAGTTTAGCTGCTTTAAGTATCTCACAGTCTTTGCTATTAGCAAAGTGATTTCCTTTACAATTAATGCAAAGAGGGGTAGTATATTGACAAGGCTTGCCTGTTATTGTACAGGTGGAACAGGAGTGGTCTTTAGATAGATATGCAGCCGTACAGTATCTACAGGCTCTAGTAGAGCATCTGTCTCCTATATGGCCAAATTTTTGACAGCTAGTACACTGCGTAGTAGAAGAGACATCTAGGTATTTTACTACCTTAGTAGCTGTACCCGCGATTGAAATTTCTTTTTGCTTGAGGATTTCTTGTCTTTTCTCTTCGCTCTCTACAGTAAAAACTATAGAGCCAAATCTGGTTTGTGGATCGTGTCTTTTTACACTAGATGAGATCTATCTAGGTAGTCATTGTATCCTTATAGGATTAAAGGTCTCAATTTCTTCTTTTAGAAGCTTAGAGCCTCCCTCCCCTAAAAAGGGTAGGGTAGGAACCCCATGGGCTATAACTTGAACCCAAGGTTCTAGTTTTTGTTCTCTTTGGAAGGTAAAGCAGTTATGCCAGATATCCTTATATTTGATAATAGCTTATTTAATTAGCTCTCTTATATCGCTTAGATCTTCCATTAGTATTATTATATTTTAAACTTTAGCCTTTAATCCGCGTTAGTATTATGCCATTAACGCCCCCTAATTCTACTTAGTTTACGCCACTAGTATTTAGAACTGCGTTATATAGTGTATTGATAATCCCTTATATATAAGTTAATGCAGCTTCTTTTTAGCCATTGCTATTAATTCTAGGTCTCTATATATCTGCGTAAATCTACTAGTAAATCCTTCCTAGCTTAAGAACATGTACTATGCTTCTAAGTTAGTAGTAGCTAACCTATTAGCTTATACCTCTATAAAATAGGGCTTAAACTACTCTAGTGCCTAATACGTTAAGAACAGTCCTATATACACCACTTAATCGCTTATATTAGCTAGCTTACTTCCTTTATAATAAATTTTTTATCGTATTTATATAAGAAATCCTTTAAGCTTATATTTATCTTCTACGAATCTTTTAATTAATAGCATCTTAATTTTTTCTCTCTTTATATCTTATAGCTATTTAAATACCACTTCTTAGTTCCTATTAGTTTGCTCTATAAACTTCCTAAATTATATCATTATAATTAACTGTTAGTTGTTATCTCTTATACTAGTATCCCCTTTTTCTAAGGTAGTTGCTGCAGTAGATAGCGTTATAACTAGTACTTTGGGTAGCATATTATTTAACTTCCTTTACTATAACCTTAGTAGTTGTTGGCCACGGAGGTAGCCTTACTATAGAGGTGCGACGGGTGCTGTTCGACGTCCGTATTAGATGGTATTAGTCTAGCTTTTAACCTGTATCATTACTCTCTAGGGACCCCTGTAGGAGGTCAATTTCTTATATATATTAGGGCTCTTAGAGCCACCTTGAATAAAACAGATCACTTGTTCAATTCTGTATCTCTACCTATCAGCTAAGCCTATGTTATCTATCGTGATACCAGCCTGGCTGAAAGTAGTAAATATATAATAAAGCCTTATAGGAAATACTACGGTGGACTCGTTAATAGGCTAGGTATATATATATATATATATAGAATAGTTAATAATGTAAATATAACTGGTGGAGTAGGTTGCCCAACAGATTAACTCTAATTATATTCTGAAATTCATTACAAAGAAGAGAACTATCTAGGTAGGGATTGTAGTCCTTAAATATACAATCTAACTTCTATAAAATATATTAAGTACGTTAGTACGTTAGTATGTTAATACGTTGTACGCGTTCCTATGTTCCTACGTTCCTATATTCTAAACTATTTCCGTAACTCGTTATATAACTTAACTACCCCTTATCCTATAGCTTAATCGGTTTTAGCGCCTCCCGTACTATCTTAACCAACCCGTTTATATCTCTTTTTAGTAGCTGTACTACTGCCAATATAAGGTCCGTAATACTAACCTAATACCTATCTGGTACCCTTATAGGAATACTCTAAAAAGTTAAGAGAAAACTTCTCTAGAGGTAACCCTTATTGGAAAAATAAGTAGAGTAATAACCGTACTAATAATCTAAAAAAAAAAAGAAAAGCCCTAGTTATAGATCTCTCTTAGCTATAACTAGGGTAAGATATAGAAGGAAAGACTCTTTATATTGCTATTAAGCTAAAAACGGTACTCCCTATAGGCGAGGTATGTTAGTTCTAAGTATTATGCATTACTAGTGCTAAAATTAATCTTATATAATACGATTTGATAAAGGAGTATAAACTTATCCCATTGCTAAAGTGGCGGAAACCTATTATAGGCTTCTTAGATAAGTATTGGATTAAACTATATAGTGCCTATAAGCTTATAGTATTAGTGGCCGACATATATAACCGCACTAAGGTGGTTAGCCCGTAACCCTTTTAGGCGGCTAACTTTATAGGCTCCGACCTTATTTTTGGATATTCTTAGCTTATAAAAGTAGATTTTAAGATACGCTTTAAGATAGGAGCCTTTAAATAGTGGAATAATAAAGAATTAGAAGGGCCTATATTACTAATTAGCTTAGAAGACATCCTAGAAGATATAGCTCTAGGTAAAATAGTATACGATCTATACCTAAAGAAGTATTAGATTTAACCCCTATTTTATAACAAGATAGGTATAACGCCTAGTATACGCGATAACTTTTCTATAATAGATATCCTATAAGAAACTGTCGGTATACTCGCATTATCAACGTGCACGAATATCACTTGTAGTGGTACGTATGCGGTATTGAAGTTGGTAGTTAATTGTTGTCTAAAAGTTAGGGGTTGCTCCAAGTTAGATTAGCTAGTCTCGCCTTATAGTCTCATGACTACGTCACGTGACTAATGTTCCAACACTAGAGTAACTCTAAAAAGAAGGCTAATTTATACTCCAAAGTCAAGTCTACTTCTAAACTATTCGTAGCGTATACGCAATAACTAGCTCTTCCGTCTATAATACATAATAGCTCCACCTTTAATCCTAGAGCGCGCCACCTATCAGATTCTGCCATACCATTAAACCAGCCAATTAGGATTTTCCATCCCCGGGATAGAAAATCGCTATTGGCTCGCCTACTACTAGCGCCTTAGCGGCTGGCTCTATATTATACAAGTCCATTATACCTACCAAAACCGAATCCATTTATTTAACCCACCCTACGGCCCGTAATTCGACTTAATTTGTGTTAATAAGCCATAATAGTGCCGTATAAGGCTTGCCCTTTATTATAGCGTCTGTAGGGTTAGTATCTCCATTAATCCACTTAACTTTGGTAATTTGTCTTTGTTTATAAGCTTAGCAAAGGCATATTATATTAATTATTAAGCGTTTCTCTTGCGTAGTTCCTAGTTGGATAAGACAGTTATATAAGGACTTTAAGTCAGTGTAGAGAATAAGTGGTAAGTTAACCTATAAGACCTTGTCTAGCGTGGATTTAATTATAGCGCCTATATTAAAACCATGCGCTATACCGTACAGCTCTAAGGCTAATACACTCCTAGTAACTCTTTTGCACTTAATTAAGGACTAGTGGACGATATTTGCCTTATTTAAGGCGTCTGTCACGGGACTCACTCATTCTCACGTCTCTGCGCATCTTTGACGTTCTTGACCCGTGCTTACGTTCGTCCCGAGACACCTACGCACGTTCCCCTACAACCCCTATTTATACCCGTACCTGGCACACGAAGACTCTTCTTCTTCATCCAATGTCTTTGTATCAACCACGCATAGTTACGTGTACGTAGCCTTCTCAATTACTACCTCGTTTAGTGCATTGTATCCCGGCTCGTGCCTACTCCGTGACAGCGTCTGCTAGTACAAGTACATAGCCAATTTGCGAAGATAGGTCCTTGTTATTAGCAAAGGAAGCGTCTATAAATACTAGGAGTTATAAGGTATTGGCGTCTAGCTTAATAAACTTTAGGCCTCTATTTGCATTCTTAATCTGCTAGCTTAATTACTTATTAAGACTCTTTATATTATCTTTAACTGGGTTAACTACCTGGGCAGTAAAGGATAGGTTATATAAGACCTCTAGCTAACAGACTAAGGCAATATAGGCTCCTCTAGCGCGTTAAGCAATATACTAGTCCTTTAGCGTAAGCAGGTTATGTGTAACTCCTTTAGAGCTAGTGCTATCTACTAGCGTAGTATTAACCACGCTAAGGTTCTTACACTGGCGCTTTTATGTTAGTGTAATACTCCCATCTTGTGTTAATTAAATAAGTCCTCTATTAAACTTAATTAGTATATTAGCAATTAGTTACTCTCACTCCTTAGCCATAAATTTAGCCTTGTATAGTTCGCTTTATTTAGCCTCTGTAAAGGTATTATCTGTAAGGAACAGTGTATTATTAGTCTATAGGCCAACAATTCTAAAAGGCTTATTGCTGTAAAGCAAGCAGGGGTTATACGTGGACTGGTCCATTCACAGCTAATTAACGTGGTGTAAATGGTAGGTTTTAAACTAGTGGTTTTCAGCTTCAGGTACTCTATAAAGTAGCTTTACAATCTTTAGAATAGAGTCCGTATTAATTCCTAGTTATTTATTTAGCTTATATGGCGGTTATATATAGAACTCGCAGTTTAGGTTTGTAGTAGACTGGACGTAGACTTGTAAGATATCTCAGAAGTAGAGTTGTATCTATAGTAGTATAGCGGTGATATAGAGAATTAGCCGCTAACTAACTTATTAAATTATTAGTAACTAAGTAAGGACTAGCTCTTTCTCTAAGTTATTATAGGCCTATATAACAAGTTATAATTTCTTAAAGGCTTTATTGGTTCCCTTATTCTTAATCTTATTAATAAACCATAAATTAAAGAGTCTAACCCCCTTTGGTATATTATGTAGCTTAATAATCTTAAAGACGCCTTTCTTAAGTAGGCCTATAACCTCCTTTTGCCGTGAAGCGCTAAACTGGGTGTTACCATCGTTCTGTAAGTAAATAGTAGTATTAGCTATATTTGCGATATCATCATCCTATAAGTAGATAGCGATGTTGGCTATATCTATAATATCACCCATAAGAGCACATATGTCTATTATAGCGTCCGTAACAGCCGTGTCTACGATGGCTGTAAGCAATGGGCATTCGCGGAGGCGACCTCTGCCTTACTTTAGCGGTAGCTGTGGTTCAGCTTTAGGTAACAATTAAGGTTTAGCTGGTAAAGGTACTAGTTTAGCTAATTTAACAGACTCTTGTGGTTTGACTAAGTCTTATAGGTTTAGTAGGTAAGGTTTTACGACTATAGAGCGGAAGGTCGTAGGCCCATTTAGTAGCTTTATAGTGCAGGTCTTACCGTTAACAGCAAGTAGCATATATGGCCTATCCTAATAACCACTTTAGCTAGTGTTGCCTTCTCTCCAGACTAAGATAGGCAAACTAGGTGGAAGGCCATAAATAGCGTTAGTTTATTATCCATTTTGTATATTAAAAGCATTAACAATTTATTATTCAGCTTATAGCTTCTAAATTTCCACCATTACTTTCTTAATAGCCGCAGCTCGCTATATAACTAAAGGTAATGGCGCGTCCGATTTAACCATTTAGGGGTAGGCTCTAAAGACTAGGAGTATAGGGGCTAGGCCTTCTAGGCCAGCCGTGTCATTAATGGCTTTAAAAGCTATTTATAGGGCCATCTCCTTACTAATTTTAGGGATTTCAGTTGTAATAATTTGGTAGGCTCATTATAGCAAACCATAATAGTGCTCTACCATTCTAATGGAATTGTGTAATTTAACTAGAACTGACTTTATAGTTACTCCTATAGTAGTAGCGTAGTGCCTAAACTCCTTACTAACAAAGTTCTTCCTAGCGTCTATAGTGATTAAGTCTAGTGGTCCTAAATAGCTATCAATTTAGCACATTTATAAAATGTCCTAAGTATGCTTGGTGCTAATATCTCATAGCCATCTGCCAGCTTAAAATTGAGTTGCTTTATTAACTATATGTAGTAGGGGGGAGCCGCTGATATATATAATGTTAACAATAATATTATAATTAAAATTAACGTTATTTTATAAGGTAAAGCAAAATCTATTTAGAGATCTGTTAAACTTCTAGTAGTAGTAGCAGAGTCTAGTTAGCTCTTCAATAGTAGATCTATTAGTATTATGGCTATAGCCAGTCTTATTAAGAAGCTTTTATAGTCTATTAACTAACAGATAACTAAATTAACGGTATAGACATTATAGTTCTACGTTAGTTAAGTAGCAAGGGTTTATATTAAAAGACTTAACTAAATAAAACTATAAGGAGAAGCTCCATAAAAGAAATGGGTGGCCAAATTGTCTAACTACTGGCACCTTTTTAGTGCGAGTGATAATAACGTCCTTTAGGTTATCGTATTTAATATAGAGTCTATCTATATCTACTAAGCAAAATAGGAAAGGAGTATCTGCTTTAATAATATAGAATTATATCTTACCTATAGGGCTGTTAACATCTATGGTTCTAATAGACGTAGAGGCTCCAATCCCAAATTAGATAGTTACTTAGCCCTTAGTTAACATGTTAAGACTTACAGACTTATCTACGGCCTATAGAGCTTAGAATTAACCGTAGCTAGCTATAGACTTATATAAAGCACCTATATTAATCATAATTCCTATAAAGACCGTTAAGGTGTATCGTGACGCTATAGCTATAGCCATACTATAGGCAAATGGGTCGGTCTCTGTGTAAGGTTCTGTGGTAGACTCCATAGTAAGTTCTAAAGCTATAAGCATATCGGCAAAATATGGTACCCTTTCAATGGCCTCAATGGTTGGTGGTTGACGCAATTGGCGCGCAGTTAAGGTCATTTAGCAACTCGACCGACTAGCCTATGTCGTGTTTTTTTAACACGCAGC
>Ga0307507_10003402_pt1 | contig 30981 bp, 5 predicted proteins | sample 7_EM_MG_FD_207223 | JGI IMG/M metagenome (GOLD analysis project Ga0307507, IMG submission 207223) | Populus trichocarpa ectomycorrhiza microbial communities from riparian zone in the Pacific Northwest, United States - 7_EM | ecosystem: Host-associated > Plants > Roots > Unclassified | place... | reverse complement strand
CATTCTATAACCTTTAGATTGAGCTTATTTGTGTTAATTAGGGTTTTTAGAGCTTAACACAGCTTTGCCTTAGTTATGGCGTCCGCTAGGTTGTCTCCGCTGCTAATCTATTTAACCTCCGTGATTTTACGTCGTTCGTAGGCCTAATATAAGCACATTAGGTCGACCATAAGCCTCTTCTCTTATGTCGTACCTAGTTTAACTAGGCAGTTGTAGAGGGACTTTAAATCAGTGCATAAAACCAGGGGTAACTGCTCCAGTTATAGAATCTTCTGGACCGTTAATTTAATTGCGGCTGCTATATCAAATCCATAAGCTAGTGCATATAGTTTAGAAGCTAGTACACTATAGGTTACTCATTTGCACTTAATTAAAGACCAATACAGTATATTTGCGTCCTAATTGCGGTCCGTAAGTACAATTATAAAGCCGATTTATAATAACAGGTCTTTGTTATTAGCAAAGAAGGCGTCCATAAATGCCAGTAAGCTAAGGGAACTTAGGTCTAGTGGTACAAAAGTAAGTCCCCTTGCTGCATTGTCAATTTGCCACTAAATACGCTTATTAAGCTGCTTGATATTTTCTTCTTGCGGATCTACTGCCTAGGCCGCAAAGGACAAGTCATAGGCAGATTTGGGTTGGCAGACTATAGCAATATAGGCGCCTCTTGCACGCTATACAGCGTATTGGTCCTTTATATTTACGGTCTTATAGGTCTCTCCACAGGAACTAGTAAGGTCTGTAGGCTTTGCTATAATAAGCTTTAGGTTTTAAGCTTAGCGTTCCTAGGTCAGCTAGATTAAGTTACCCTTTTATATAATTAAGCCTCCATTAAACTTAATTGGAGTCTGCTCAGTTAACTGCTCTTACAGCTTTACTAGGAACTTAGCTTCTTGCAGTTTAGTCTTTTTAGCGTCCACAAATGTCCAGTCTGCTAAGAAGAGGGTATTGTCTGTTTGGAGTCTAATAATACCAAGGCCGTTTAATAGGCTGTATAGGAGGCAGGGGTCGTAGGTCAACTATTCCATTTTGAGTTTACTAATATAGTGCTAGTGGTATGTCTTAAACTAATAGTTTCCAGCTTCTAGTACTCCGTAAAGAGGTTTTATAACCCGTAAAATTATTCCTGGTTGTAGGTTAAGCTCATAGGGTAGTTATATAAAGATATCCCTACTTAGGTAGGTATTAGACTGCATATAGGCTTATAAGATGTCCCATAAGTAAAGGGCTATGGATTTGGTTTACTATAGTCTAGGCGTAAGTATAAGTATAATCCGTTGACTGACCCATTAAATTATAGGCGATTGCGTAAGGACTAGGTCCTTTCCCTAGTTATTATAAGCTTATATAACGAGCCTTAATTTCTTAAAGGCTTTATTAGTACTAGGGTGCTTAATCTTGTTAATAAAGCGTAAGTTAAATATACGGACGCCTTGCGGAATGTCTCTCTCTATTATAATCGCAAAGATACCCTTTTTAAGTAGTCTGTTAATCTCTTTATGCTATAAGTCTATAAAAGGGGTTTCCTGTACTAGAACTAATATATCTATAGGCGGAGATTGCTTTGCGGATGTGCCTATAGAGGTTAGGTGGTTCTCCATTATAGGATTCTTACGGGGGCGTCCTTGGCCACGCTTTATAGTAGGTTTAGTAGGTTTAGTGGGTTTCTAGGGGACCTCTAGGGTAGGTAAGGGTGCCTCTAGTTTATCTAATTTGGCAGTCACTTCTGGTTTGTCTGGTTTGGCAGTTGCTTCTAGTTTATCTAGCTCGATGTTATGGGTGTTTTCAGGCTGAAAGTAGGGTTTTACAGACGTGCTTCTAAAGCTAGTTGGCCCGCTAGGAAGCTGTACGCAGCATGTCTCATTTTCTACGGCTAGTAGACGGTAAGGTCCATTCCAACTACTACTTTTACGCTATATAAGGACTTTAGAGTTAAGCGGGAGGTTATGTACTAAGGTTGTATTAGGTCCGTTACAGTGGTATAGGGCGTTATTAATAGTTTATTTAGCCCGTAATTTAGCTATTTTGGCCATTGCCTTCCGTATTGCAGCTGCTTATTCTATAATAGATAGGGCAGGGGGGCCTAAGTTGCTTATTTTTAGGTAGGCTCCGTAAACTAAAAGGGTGGGTACTAGTCTATTAGGGCCAGCGGTGTTGTTAACAGCTTTTACAGCCATTTGTAAAGCCAGTTTCTTTTAAATATCCTTATACTTGTCTGTAATAATCTAATAAGCTCTCTATAGAGCTGGGTAAGCTCGCTTAATAAGCCTAATAGACCAATGCGCCTTAACTAGAACAGCTTTTATTAATATAGCCATGGCCGTAGTATACTGCTAGAATTCCTTACTAATGAAGTTCCTACTGGTGTTATAGGTGATATACTTAGGAGGTCCAACGTACGTGTTAATCTAGCAGGTCCGTAAAATATCCCAAGTATACTTTACGGATATATTTTACAACTAACAGGCGGCTTAGTAGCGGGTTGCCTTATTAATTATATATAATACTAAGCTGCCGTTAATGTATATAATGTCTATATATACTAAGTGGTTAAAGTCAAGGTCCTTATAAAGGGTGAACTTAAATCGGCCTAGGGAACGTCCATATTTCTAGCAAAAGGAGCAGTATTTAGTTAGGTAATTAACTGCCTTCCTATTAATGTCGTCGTGTCTAGAGCGTTCAAGGACTCTATATAGCTTTTTGGCTAACAGGTGGCCGAAACGGCAGTACAGACGGTGGATCTCCGTACTGGTAAGGTAGTATGGGTTATAGTCAAAAGATTTCTAAATATAGGTCCGTAAAGTCTCTCCCTATATAAGGAACGGGTGTCCAAATTGTTGTATAATTAGTAGGGTAACATGCTTGCTTCCTAGGGCAGTTATAGGGCCGATTAAGGTGTCTATAATATTGTTATAGTAAACCTGTAACCTGTTTATGTCCACAAGGCAAAGTAAGAAAGGGGTGTCTGCTTTTACTATATGGAAGTTAACTAGGCTAATTGGGGTCTTAACTATAACTAATCTAATTAATGCAGTTAAGCTAATGCCAAATTGGACGTTTATAGCCCCAGTTTGCATAGTGTTAATATCCATATTATTATTTGCGGTGGTCCTATATGCAAGGTATTGTCCGTAACCTATAGTAGACTTCTTAGAGGCGCCTATATTAATCATAACACCATAGAATTCCTTAGGGGTATAGTGTTCTGTAGTGATATATGTAAATAGGTCCTGCTTATAATCTATAACGTCTATAACGGGGGTGCTTGCGGAATGGTTTTTAGGCGCAACTAAGTGTATAAAGGAACGGTCGGCTAATACGGTTATAATATTAAAGGCTTAGCTGTCTGTAAAAGGTCTAAAAGTAGTTAGGAATATCTCTAAGGTCTTCTATTCCTGGTTATCTAGGTTAAAGTTAATTATAAGGGCTTCTATTAACTTATTAGGGGGCTCCTCTTCTTCCTCTCCTTTATATTCTAAGATAAACTGGCTAATCCGTTTATTAAATCTCTTCTTAGACCTGTTACGTTCTTCTTAGGTATACCTTATAGACCAATATCCTTCCTTGCTATATATAAAGCATTTCTGGTTTGTTCGTCTATGGGGGTATGCTTTTATACGGGAGTTACTACGGGGGTTACGGGTGGGACTTAGTTAGTATAGGTGCTACTAGCGGTAACGGCGGTCCGTAAAGTAGACATCTAAGTCTGTCTACGGATATTAAATATCTGTGGCAAAGGCTTAAGTGCTGCCTAGTAGGTTTGAGACTTTGTACGTTATAATAGAGGAGCGTAGGTTATTAATAAGGCCAGCTAAGGTGTCTATAGGCTTGTAATAGGCGTACTTACAAGGCTCTACTTCCTGGCAAGCCGTAATAAGTTTATTATGCAGGAAGTTGTCTATTCGAAGCTTGGCGTTAAGGCCGTGCTATAGGTGCCGGAGGTCTTTAATAAGGATTTGCAGATACTTTATAGTCGATTTTTCGGTGTTCTTGTTAATTACGGTCTGTAGCTTAGTCGTATTCCATTAGGTAAGGATATTACGCCTATATTCCGGTCCTTTAAAGTAGTTGTAGGTAGCTTTGTATAGCTTATTAAAGGGGACACTAAGGGGGTTGCTCTTAAGGTTGGTATAGTAGTGGTCAAGTGCTAGGCCGCGCAGTATGGTAGAGTAGGCTTGGCTAAACTCTTATTTAGGAATATCAGCCTTCTGGCAAAGGTCCATAAAGATGGTTAGTTTAAAGTCAAAGTTGTTGTTTTTACCGCTGTACTTGGATTTATCGGTATAGAGCTTAGCCAGGTTAGCTAGCTCCTTGCTATAGGTCTTCGCTTAGGTAGGTTACGGATCTATAACTTATAGATCTATAGCTTGCGGATATGTGGCTTGCGGATATATGGCTTGCGGATCTATGACTTGGATAACAGGGGTAATTTGGTCCGTATTTTAGTTTGCGGGGGTATTGCGGTCCGTAATTTAGGTTACGTGGGTATTACGGTCCGTAACTTAGGTACTAGATGTACTTTAGCCCGTAAAATTAATTCCGAAACTGCTTAGGTTTATAGGACGAGTTTGGTTAAGTGGGTTAGGTATAAGGCCAGCAATTATATTAAGTTTGGAAGAAGTAAAGAGTTCCTTAGTTTCTTGGAACTAGTCTAGGATTTCCTCTTTAGTCTATTCCATTTGGTCCTTCTCGTGTATTATATTGTACAAGGACTATGCAATAGTAACTCGTTTATTCCTTTTAACCCATACACCTTAGTTACATAAGAGGGTCTATAGGTTACAGATAGTAGTAGGGTTGCATGCTTTAAAGATAGCTTCTATAAAGTCCGCGAAGTCTTCCTAGTATTGCTTCCATAGGTCAACGTTTATAAGCTTAAAATATTCATATTCAAGAACTTTGAATTTAATATAGTTGTTAACGTCAGGTATGGACGTAAGGTTAGCTCCCTGCCTCTACTTTTTCTAGCCTTCATCAACTTGCTTCCTTAGGTCTGCCATACTATATAGTGTAGTATAGTACGTAGTGGGTAGAAGAGGTCTTGTAGTGGTCCGTAAAGGCAGTTAATGTCCGTAACGGTTTGTAGAAGGGTAGGGGGTTTCCATAAGGTCTTATAACGGTCCGTAAAATCGATTAATGGGTCCATAGTGGTTTGCAGGAGGGTAGGGGGTTCCATAAAGGTCTATATTTGCGTCTATAAACTTCCAGTAAACCGTACTAAGACTTAAATAAGTATACAGAGTTGGTGATAGGTCCGTAATCCCCAACTTCTAACCTTCCAGCAGGTCGTACTAGGAGTCTAAATAGGTAGTCACTGTCGTATATCGCTTGATAGGAGGTGTCAAGTGATTGCTAATCTGTGCGCGCTTACTAATCAGTGTTCATACTAACTTAATAGCACGAGTAAGTTGTATCCCGGGGCACAAAATACTTATAGTATTGTATGCTCTTTGGGATAGTGGTGACTGTCTCTTGTATTAAAGCAGACTACGTGGTCTATATACTAATGCGACCTCCCCCTAATTAGTCAGTGCTTCAGGGGTGCAATAGACGCGTAAGCGGGTAGTTGGTGCACCAAACGCGTAAACGCGTAGTTGGTGTACCGTACGCGTAAGCACGCGTTCGGTACGACAGGTGCTATAATTATACAGTAAGCTTATAGATTAAAAAGAACTTTAGACTTATTCCCTCTTTTAATTCTATCTTATAGTTCTATGCTGTATACTCTAATAGCTTTTTACTTTCTAGTAACCATAACTTTTTACCATACTTATAGTATCTTTTTAGTACGTAACTTAAGCCTTACTTAGTCTCTTTATATATTACTCCAACTTAATACTATACTAACTTAGTTTACTATTACATCTTGCACTATTAAGTATCTCTAATATTAACCTAACCTATAACCTAATTAACCCTTAGATTGTATTTCTGTAACTAAGGCATTCCTAATATTATCTTGTCTTTCCCTAATAGTAAGATATTAAAAGACATTTTAACTAGTTTCCCTTTAATAGTTAACTAAATAGGTCTTGTTTTAAGATTAATAATACCTCCTCTATAGGCTATCTAATCTCTTAAAATTGTTATAAGTGGATATAGGTGTTCCTTTTGTCTATATAGTAACCCCATTCTTTCCACTGCTTTTAGTAATATATAGTTCTTTATTACTTTACTGTCTATTAATACTTTAAACTATTAATCTTGCTATTTAACTCTTAAGTTTAGGTATTATCCTTAAATTCCTTTAAGGGTCTAAGGCTCTACCACTGGTTCCCTCTAGTCCTATAGGCCTCCCCTTTTCTTAACTGTTAGCTACTAGATCCTATTTATACTTAGTCCTACTTTAGCTAATACTTAGTTTATTTCTTTTCCTCTATATACTATAGATAAGTGTTCTCTAGGCAATCCCACTACTATTATCTATCTAGGCATTCTTCTATAAGGAATCTTCCTAATTAAAGTATTAAGTCCCCTTAACTCTATACTTCTACTAGGTGCCATCTATATATATACTTAGTATCTCTAAACCATTTTTTCTCTGGTGCCTAATATATCCTTATTAGGTATTTCTGGTTCTTATCCTTTAGTGCTCTATATATATTATATATATTATCTATATAAGCTATCCATAATAGTATATAATGCGCTATATATTTTAGGTTAACTCTTAACTTATCTTTATCCTTAAGTTTAAACCTATACCTAGTTAACCTAACTACTAGTATCTCTGCTATGGGTATTAAGATTTATTACTTACTTCTTTAGTCCTTAGATCCTTTTTCTAGGTTCCTTAATATTATAATTAATGCTCCTTTAATATGACTTATACATTTTTCTATAATGGGTTAGTCTTAGACTACCTTCTTATTTAGCTATATATAAAAGTTTTCCTATTTATTATTATATCGTTATCTATACCACTTTCTATATAACTAGTTTAATATATATAATTTGTCTATAAGAAAGTACCTTATTATTACTACGTTATAATATCCTTTAGTATATCTTTCTTTAAACTTAACTAGAATATCTAGATCCTTTTCTTATTTTAGTTTATCTAATCACTTTACTCTAAGTGTCCCTATACTAGGCCTATTAGTAACTCTTTATATAGGTGCTCTGTCCCTTATATAACCTACTATAGACCTTCTATCTAGCTTTTACTCTTACTATACAATAATTCTTTACCTAAACTTATCTATAGTTTCCTATTTTCTACGTCTTGCAGCTAGATCCTTAAAGTCACCTTGCTTTTTAATCTTAGTATTAACTTTTTAATCTTTAGGCTGAATACTATGTTTACCTAAAACTGCTATAGTCCTTATTTATTTGTTAAAATCTTAGCTTTCTACTAACGTTCTTACTTATTCTCCAAACTCTTAGTTCTTAAACTTGCGTCCTATACTTATTTATTTATTACTAAACTAAGTTACTACCCTTTCCTATTAGTTTTTATCTGTTATAGGTTCTTAAGCTATCTATATTATATTTTATAAGTCTAAAGCCTTCCTTATTTCTTCTTAAAAATCTTAAACTTATGGCCTTTTACCTTTTATAAGTGGTAAGCTAGCACTAGCAGTTGTCTGCTTGCTTAATTATCTTTAAATATTACTTCTTCTGTCTTATAAAGCAATGGAAATTGTATTTAATAGTATTATAATACCTATTACTAATCCGCGTTTTATAGTGGTTTTAGTCTCTACTTCTGTTACATTATTAAGGTTTAAGTGCTCCTAGTTAGCCTCCTTTTTGTCCTTATTACTATTAAATAATAAATACTTTAACTCTATTATTATTATTACTAATCTTTATCTGCATATTACTATAATATCTTAATCCAGCTTATAGAGTTAATTTTATTCTTTATCTAACTTTCTAGTTCCTTTAAGTCCTCTTAACTCTAGCTCTTGCAGCTAATAGCTTACGCCATACTTAGCATCTTTATAAATTTAGCATACGTTATTATAATAAAACGCAAAGTGTTTAATTAAACACTCCTTAGTCCTGCGTAACATCCCTATATCTATATTATTATACTCTAACAACCTAGTGCCCTTTACTATATAGTTACTCTAATTACCTCTATAGTCTTTAGCAAAATAACCTTATTTTCTACAATTTATATAAGCTCCATCTTTAAACCACTTCTTTTATTATAGAGTCTGCCTAAACATCTTCTACTGCTAAAATCCCTAGTTTGGCCTCTGCTCCTTAGTCCTATAATTACTTAATCCTTAACCTCTAGGTTTCTATAGTTTCTTTATCCACCTCTTAAATTCTTTAGTACTACTTAGGTCTATTAGCTCTGCGCCATTCTATGGTTTTTAGCTCTATATTTGCTAATGCGTGCTCTACGTCTTATATAACTATAGAACTCTATCTTGCCCTTTCTTAGCTTGTTCCCTTTAATAGATCCTATTATTAATCTTTATTAACTAATCTATTAAGTCTTATAGACTTTCCATATCTTCCATTAAGATAATTACGTCCTAGACTTTAGCCTTAAGTCCCTATTTGTACTATGCCATAAGCGCCTTATTATTCCACTTAACCTACATTATAAGTGTCTGAAACTATGTTGTGTACTTAATTGCTAAAGAACGTTATACTAAGTTTTAAAGCTTCCGTTCTGCTATAGTTAATGCTTTTAGGTCTCTAAACATCTATATTAGTCTCTCTATAAACCCATTTTAACTAGTAAACATAAATTATATGTCTTAGTTAGTAGTTGTTATACCGCTAGCTTATATTTTAGTAAGGTAAGGTTTAAACTATTCTAACACTCTTCCTATTAAGAACAACCCTATATACGCCACTTAATCTATAGGTATTGCTAACTTTACTCCTTCCTATATAACCTTAAAGTGCATTTACATAAGGAATCCTTTAAGTTTTAACCTTTCTCCTAAGAATTGTTTAATTAACGGTAACTTAACCTTTACTGCGCTGATTCCATTAATGCATTCCTTAAGTATTCTGTTGTTGTCTAATAAGCGATTAACCATTTCCTGTAACTAACCTCTTGTAATTAACTGTAAGTCCATATCTGCTATACTGGTGTCTCTTGATCCTAAGGTAGTTGCTACCATTAATGGCATCGCGACTAGTGCTTTGGGTAGCATATTATTTAACTTCTCTCGCGTTTTAATACTGTAACCTTAGTAGTGAATATGTAACAGAACCTTATAGCAAGAACTACAGTGGGCTCGTTAATAGGCTAGGTATATAGGTACAAACAATAAGTTAACAACGTAATAATAACTAGTGGAGTAGTTGCCCAACAGATTAACTCTAATTGTATTCTAAGATTTACTATAAAGAGAGAACTATCTAGGTAGGGACTGTGGTCCTTTAAATACACAACCGTACGCCTAAGAAATCCCTTCGCTATGTAAGGTATGTAAGGTATATAAGGTACATAATAGACCTTATAGAGCTCACAGAGCTCATAGAGCTTATTACGTTACTTAGCTACTATTTCTTGTTACATAGTTCCACCAGCTCCATTCTAGACCGTGCCTATATTAACTAACTAGCTTCCGCCAACTCTTCTCTAAGTAGTTATAACATTATACTTAAAGCGTCCGTAATAAGCAACACCTATAGATTAAATAGTATACGCAGGACTGTTCTTAACAGGAAGGGCACTTAAGTAGTTTAAGCCTTACCTTACGGAAGTATAAGTAAGCGGCATAGTAACTACTAACTAAGAGGTGCGGTATATATTTATAAGTTGGAATAGGTTTACGAAACGGTTAATATAGGTATTTAGAGACCTAGAGGTATTAACTACAGCGGAATAGAAGCTTCAGAACCTAGCATAATGAACTTCAGTAATAGAGTATACAATACAGTTTTAGACACTAGCTATATAGGTTAAATGGAACGACAAGGCGCTTATGGTATAGTATAAATAAGAACTTAAGGCTAAAGTCTAGAATATAATCATTCTAATAGAAGATGCGGACACCCTAAGGGAATTAATTAATTAAGTAGTTAAGATCGATAATAGGATCTACCAAAGGGAGTAGGCTAAAAAAGGCTAGGATAGAGTTCCATAGTTATATAAGGCGTAGAGTACGCATTAATAGACACAGAGTTAAAAACTATAGAATAGCGTAGAGCTAATAGACCTAAGCGGTACTAAAGAGTTTAAGAGATAGATAAAGAAACTATGGAAACCTAGAGGTTAAGGATTAAGTAATTATAGGACCTAAGAGCAGAGGCCAAACTAGGGATCTTAGCAGTAGAAGACGTTTAGGCGGACTTTATAGTAAAGTTAGTGGTTTAGAGATGGAGCTTATATAAATTGTAGAAAATAAGATTATTTTGCTAGAGACTGCAGAGGTAGTTAAAGTAACTATACGGTAAAGGAAACAAGACTAGCAGACGGCACAAACATATAGAGGGACGACGGTGCGCTATAAGAAATAAAAGAGTGTTTAATTAACAGTTTTGCATTTTGTTATAACAATATATACCAAATTTATAAAAACGCTAAGTATGGCGTAAGCTATTAGCCGCAAGAGCTATTATTATCTAAGTTTAGAGAAACTAACAAACCAGCTTATAGATTAGACATTAAAGACAATAAGTTCGGCGTAGGTAAAGCATTTATTAACAATAAGGTAATAAAAGCAGCTTACTAGGAGTATATAAGCCTCGGAGAAGTTAAAATAGAAGTAGAAACTAAGACCACTATAGAATAGGGTTTAGTAATGGGTATTATAACACCATTAGATACGGCATTTATTACTTTATAAGATAAAAGGAGTAATATTAACAAAGGATTAAGCAGATAGATAACTATTAGTGCTAGCTCACCACTTAATAAAGGTAAAAGGCTATAGGTCTAAGATTCTTAAGAAAAGATAAGGAAAGCTCTAGACTTACAAGACGCAATAAAGATAGCCTAGGAACCCACAATAGACAAAAACCAATGGGAAAGGGCAGTAACTTAGTTTATAGATAAATAAATAAGTACAGGACGCAAGTTTAAGAACTATAAGTTTAGTAAACAAATAAGAACATTAATAGAAAGCCAAGATTTTAAAAAATAAATAAGGTCCACAGTAGTTCTAGGTAAACATAGTGTTTAGCCTAAAGATTAGAAAGTTAATACTAAGATTAAAAAGTAAGACAACTTTATAGATCTAGCTACAAGACACAGAAAACAAGAAACTATAGATAAGTTTAGGCAATAAATTATTATATAGTAAGAGTGAAAGCTAGACTAAAGGTTAGCTAAGCTAGGTTATATAAGGGACAGAGCACCTATATAAAGAGTTACTAATAGGCCTAGCGCAGGAACGCCAAGAGTAAAGTAGTTAGATAAACTAAAATAAGAAGAGGACCTAGATATCCTAGTTAGGTTTAAAAAAAGACATACTAAAGGATATTACAATGCAGTAATAATAAGGTACTTTCTTATAGACAGACTATATACACTAAACTAGTTATACGGAAAGTGGTATAGGCAATAACACAACAATAAATAGAAAGACTTTTATATATAGCTGGACGGAAAAGTTATTTAAGACTAACCTATTACGGAAAAACGCATAAGTTATATTAAAGGAGCGTTAGTTATAATGTTAAGGAACCTAAAGGAAGGATCTAGGGGCTAGAGAAGTAAGTAATAAATCTTAGTACCTATAGCAGAAATACTAGTAGTTAAGTTAACTAGGTATAGGTTTAAACTTAGGGAGAAAAATAAGCCTAGAGTTAACCTAAGTTACCTAGTGCATTATATACTATTATAGATAGCTTATATAGATAATGTATGTAATATATATAAAGTACTAAAAGATAAGAACCAGAAATACCTAGTAAGGATATATTAGGCACTAGAAGAAAGATAGTTTAGAGACGCTAAGTATATATATAAATAGCACCTAGTGTTATGGACGCTTTAAGTACGATGTTATGACTACTTAGGGAAGAGTTGTAGGAAGCTAGTTAGTTAATACAAGCACGGTCTAGGATGGATTTGGTGGAACTATGTGACAAGGAATAGTAAGCGAGTCACATAATGTTATACGCAGTGTACGAAGTATACGCAATATACGCTACGTATAATACGTATAACACATACCTTATATACAAGAGAGGATTTCTTAGGAGTATAGTTATGTATTTAAAGGACCTTAGTCCCTACTGTAGATAGTTCTCTCCTTGTAGTAAATCTTAAAATACAATTAGAGTTAATCTATTAGGCAACTACTCCACCAGTTATTATTATATTATTGTTTTGTTCTTACCTATATACCTAGCCTAATAACAGAACCCACTGTAGTCTAAGCTATAAGGTTCCGTTACACATTTACTATTAAGGTTACAGTATTAAATAAAATTAAATAATATGCCACTAAGAGCAGCACTAGTTATAACGGCGTTGACGGCAGCTATAACCTTAGGGCTAGGTAATACTAGTATAGATAAGGGGAATTATTAAGTGGTTACGCGAGGTTAGTTATAGAAAATGGTTAATTACTTACAAGATAATAATAGGATACTTAAAGAACGCATTAATGGAATTAGAGTAGCAAAGATTAAGTTACCTTTAATTAAACAATTCTTAGGAGAGAAGTTGAAGCTTAAAGGATTTCTTACGCAAATGCACTTTAAGGTAGTATAGAAAGGAGCGAAGTTAGTAATATTATTAGATTAAATAGCCTATACAGGATTATTCCTAACGGGGAGGGCACTTAAGTGGTTTAAGCCGTATCTTATAGAAATATAGGCTAATAGCATAACAACTACTAACCAAGATGTACGGTATATATTTACCAGTTAGAATGGGTTTATAGAGCAACTAACGCAGATATTTAGAGACCTAGAGGCTATAACCATAATAGAACAAAAGCTTTAAAACTTAGTATAACGCACGTTAGCAATTAAGTATATAATACAGTTTTAAACACTAGCTATATAGGTTAAGTGGAATAACAGGGCGCTTATAGTATAGTATAAATAGGGACTTAAGGCTAAAGTCTAGAACGTAATTATCCTAATAGAAGATATGGATACTCTAAGAGAGTTAATAGATTAGTTAATAAAGATTAATAATAGAATCTATTAAAGGGAACAAGCTAAAAGAGGGCAAGACAGAGTTTTATAGTTATATAAGGCGTAGAGTACGCAACAATAGACATAGAGTTAAAAACTATAGAATGGCGTAGAGCTAATAGACCTAAGCAGTACCAAAGAAACCTAAAGATGGGAAAAGAAACTATAGAAACCTAAAGGTTAAGAATTAAGTAATTAAAGGACCTAGGAATAGAGGCCAAACCAAGGATCTTAGCAGTAGAAGATATTTAGGCGGACTTTATAGCAAGAAAAATGGTTTAAAGATAGGGCTTATATAAATTGCGGAAAATAGGGTCATTTCGCTAAAGACTATAGAGGTAGTTAGAGTAACTATATAGTAAAGGGAACTAGACCAATAGACGGCATATACATATAGAGGGACGACGGTGCACTATAAGGAATAAAAGAATATTTAATTAACAGTTTTACGTATTATTACAATAACGCATGCCAAATTTATAAGGACGCTAAGTACGGCGCAAGCTATTAGCTATAGGAGTTATTATTATCTAAGTTTAAAAAAACCAATAAACCAGCTTATAGATTGGACATTAAAGATAATAAATTTAACAAAGGCGAAGCATTTACCAATAATAAGGCAATAAAGGTAGCTTACTAGAAGCTGTTAGATAATCTGTATTCTCTAAGGTGTAGGACACGTGCACGAGTCACGTGCATGGGGCACATGCATTGTAAATCTCTTTATAGAGCCCTAGGGGCCCTAGGTCAAAACATCGACATTAATTAACAATTAAGTCAAGATCATTAATCTATCAACCCATTTTATTAATGAACTGCTCTACACGAACTTTGTAACAGTTATAAGCCTAGTCCGCCAACTTAAGAAGCTAATTAGCTATTATTTAATTATTTGAAGAAATTCTACCTTATTGTTAGACTCTAACACCTTATCGTCAAGACGTAGACTCTAACAGAAATACTACCTCAATTATCACAGGACGAGATTCCACGAGATTCTACGAGATTCCACGAGATTCCACCTCAATCGTTAAAGGACGATTCTGATAACAAGGACGATCCTAACGACAAGGACAATCCTAACGACAAAATACCATCTCAATCCCTCCTTTGCCTATTAGTTAAATGACTCTATTAACGTCAAGCTCGTCGACGACGATCATCCTCAATAAGTTAGAAGACTGGGAGCAATAGCTATGGCAACTCCGAGCCCTTATAGATCAGCGAATTTGGGCCCACGTTGACCCAGATAGTACAGCACCTCAATGAGGTCTACTACAAGAACCAGCCTATCTAGAAGTTATAGATTTCAATGAGAATATAACCTTATATACGCAGCTCTTAACAAATTAATAGAAAGCGTACGAGAATAGTAGACGATACTATAACTAGGACATAAAGTATTTCCTAAGACAGGAAGATTATCTTTAACAGATCCGCACCTAGATTACGTCTACAGTATCAATTTAGAAGAAGCTACTGCTTAACCCTTCCTTAACAGTTAAAGAATGGCTATCTCGGCTAAAGGAGAACATAGAACCTACCTCGTCGTTTATTAGGAAGAAGGTATAATACCAGTACACGGAAGCCCTTAAGGGGTTTAAATAGTTGTCAAAATTAAACTAATAGCTAGATTAATGGGAACACGCAATATCCCTAGGAGAGAAGTACAAGATCCCTTAAATATCCAATAGTATCTGGCTTTAAGATTTGGTAGAAGTTATTTAACCTTTCAGCGACGCCTACTGTATAAAGTACACTACCGAGTTAAATAACCCTTAGAAGTCGAGATCTTCTAAATACTACAGAGTAGCAAAGGAGCTGTAAGAAGGACTTAGAACACCCTTAAAAAAAGCTAATGCTACTATAAGAGGCAGTACCTTTAATATAGACTTCGTAGAGCAAGCCACTAAGGATTACTCTAATACTACTAAAGGTTTACAAAGAGGAAAGACCTTAGCACGTAATAGACGCTTAAAGAGAGCCGGGATACTGGTAGATAAGGAGACGTCCTATAAGAAGCCAATGCCCAAGTGCTTAACGTGCGGAATACAAGGACACTCCCTATAGGACTATTAGTGTTTATTTAAAGATAAGAGACCTGTAGGAGTTATAATAGGAGATACGCGCATTAATAGGGCACTAAAGAAGGTAGAAAAGAATAAGAATCTTACTAACCAAGTTATAAAGATCAGACTTAAAGAACAAGAAGATAAGGCCTAATAACAACAGAACAAAAGCTAGGAAGTTAAGATTAAGGGAGAAGCTAATGCAATATTCCTAGAATTATATTATACCGGTTAAACCCATCCACTAAAGCTATTAACTATTCTTAACTTAGGAACTACTCTCCACATCTTTAATAACCTCTCTTGTTTTTACAATTTCAGGAAAGCTCTAAGATACAAATATATCACCGCCAGCAGCTCAGAAGTGCCCATACTAGGCTACGGCAATATTACTATCCAAATTATAAAACCAGACAAGAGCAAGGGAACCCTACGTCTTAAGGACGTTGCCTTTTATATAGACTTTAATACAAATCTAGTGTCGTTTTATCTGCTTTAAAAACGAGGGTTCTACTAGGACAATAAAGAAGACAACAATCTTCTAGTTTGGAAGGATGACACGATCCTATATTAAATAGAAGAACGTTACGGACAACAGACTATCAAATACGTCCGACTAGGAAGTTAATTAGCGTTCAATACAAGCCAACTGCTATGCCGCCAATAGAAGCGCAGAGCATCGTCAAGAGACGCTTATCTAGATTTGAAAGGTAATGTGTATCTATAGCATTTATGTCTAGGTCATCCAGGACCTATAAGCCTTTATTATTTAGGTCTTAACACCCTAGGAGTTAAGCTTTAAGGCCCAAAGACAACGGAATATTAATATTACAGTCTTGCTAAAATTAAGCGTTAGGTCTTAAGAAGGTTCTTAGAATAGAATATTAATAAACCTTATCTTGACCTCTATATTGACTGGACTAACCTTAAGGAAGCGTATACTGGATTTATACGAGTTATATTTATCCATAATACCTTCTTAGGGAGAACCTTCCCGTATTTTATAACAACACATAGCGAAGAGAAGGAGACACTATAAGTGCTTAAAGATTTTATCTAATAGATTCGTCTAAGGTATAACCTTAAGGTTAACACTATTAGATTAGACAACGAGCTAGGAAGAAGGAGAACCCTTAAATGGCTATAGACCCAAGGGATTACATTTAAGCCTTCGGCGCCTTATACCTAAGCTTAAAATGGTACCGCCGAACGCTTAGGGGGTGTAATTATTAAGAGAGCACGTGCAATAAGAATTGCTGCCAATCTACCACACAATCTATGGAAAGAGATAGTTAACTATATAGTCTACCTTCGAGATCGAACGCCACGGGAAATCAATGGTTGGAAATCACCCTATAAGAGGTTCTATACCTTCCTAGCTAATAGGTTAAGAAAGCTGTAACTAGCGCACCTAAAAGCCTACAGCTGTAGGGCGTATGCGATAACGTCAGACGCCTAGCTAAAGAAGAAAAGGCTAAGCAAGCTAGATCCGCGAGCCCATATTAGCTACCTTGTTAGCTATAACTCTACTAATATCTACAGGATCTAGATCCCACACAAAGGTATTGTTATCTCTACTAGGGACGTCATCTTTAACAAGAAGACGTTCTTTGACGGCAAGTAAATGGACATCTTAAAGGACCTACACGCTGAGTTAGACACGCTAATTAAGAAGATTTAACTCCCTAATACCCTAACTAAGAATGAGGTCCTTCTAGAAGATAATAAAGAAGTATTTAAACCGTTAATTTAAGAGGAAGATGACAATGTTAATAAGCCAGTTTAAACCTTTAATAAGTTAGCAGATCTTAAGCTTGCAAAAGCTCTTGAAGATGCATATTATACGCCACCTCTAATAGAAGAAGACGAAGAATCTCTATATACCTTTTACGTCGAGTATCCTACGAAGTCAGATATATAAGGTACTGATTAGGACATCGTTAGCTAAGTAGGAGACAGGTTTTATACTTAGGGGGTGTTTAACAACTCTATTAAGGACTTATTTAAGGAAGCCTGCGATAATAGGTTTAAAGACTTTATTACTAAAAGAATCACATTAGCCTATTACGGCGCCTTCTTAGCAGGAAGGAAGTTTAACCTTAATAGTTAACTCAATGACAGTAAGCTAAAATTAGGCAGAATACGCGATGTTAGATTATATAGGAAGAACTTACCTCTACTACCTTAGTTAATCCGCGACCTTAATACGCATCCTCTTTAAAATTAATTCTAAGAAGCTTAATAAGCTCACCTCCAATCCCATTATTAAATAAGGTCGTTTTAAGAAACAGATAAGAAGCACGCAAAGGGACAGCAGGTCCTTAGCTCAATATAGGTATTTATCTATAAGACAGACAAGCATAGATTTCTCCAGAAATATAAGGCACGATTAGTAGTCTATAGAAATTAATAGGCCCCAGGAGACCTACCTATGAGAGCTACTATATTAGCTAGTACAACCTTCTAAACACTTATAGCGATCACCGCAAAATTCGACCTGGAGACAATATAGATAGATACAGTTAATGCATTTGTCCATTGCGATCTTAATAAGGTCGTCTATATAAAGCTACCACCAGGGTTCAACAAAGGAAAGACAGACAAAGTACTGCGCTTAAGAAAAGCCCTATACGGACTATAACGATTACCACTGTTATGGTAGAAGAATCTCATAAGCTCGTTAAACAAATTGGGTTTTAAAGAGGTACCTTAGGAGCCGTGTATTATACTAAAAGGTGGAATAGTCGTCTTCTTCTACGTTAATAATATTGTCTTCTACTACCAAAAAACAGATAAAAAGAAAGCTTAAGAAGCAATTAAGGAGCTAAGCAAGGAATACCAGATAAGTACCCTTGGCGAGCTAAAATAGTTCCTAGGAATCCACGTGCTACGCAATTATAGCTAAAGGCTCCTATAGCTATCCTAGGAAGCCTATATCGAGAAGATAGCTAATTAGTATAAAATAGATCTTATAGGGCGTCTTCTGGACACTCCCATAGCAGAATCTAAACTCCTCCCTACTAATTACCGATCGATCCGTCCAACGCGTCCGTCCCCTAATATAGACCTATTAGTCCACCCTATATCCCTACCAGCCTCTACGATGCTATATCAGAGAAAATTGGGTTTAGTACTCTATATAGCCACTACAACGCGTCCGGATATTGCGTTTGCAGTATTAAGGCTAGTAAGGTTTAATCAGGACCTAAGCCAAGAGCATTATTAAGCGGTAAACAGAGTCATCCAATACCTATATAGTATAAGAAGCAGAGCAATCTGCTATAGAGGAGATAAGAAAGGAATAAACAGTAGAGGGAGAGACAAAGGAATACGCGACAAAGGACAAGACAATAGAAGAGACAGTAGAGGTAAAGCGCAATCATTTATCTATACTAGCGATGCATCATTCGCGGACAACTCCGTCGACAGAAAGAGCTCGCAAGGATACATTATAAAGCTATTTAGGGGGCTGATTGCCTAGAGAGCAAATAAGTAGGGTACAGTTATAACATCAAGCACAGAAGCCAAGTTGTTAGCCCTATTATAAATAGCAAAGGAAGCTATCTTTACCAGCAGGCTGTTTAACGCAATGACGTTACGCCTAAACGAGCCCTTAATTATTAAATATAATAACACCCAGACGCTCCAACTGATTATAGAAGACACGGCAAAGCTGATCACGAAGCTCCAATACGTTAATATCTATTGATACTAACTACGTTAGGAATACGCAATGAGATAAGTATAATTTCAATAGATAGCAACAAAGGAGATGATTGCTAATAGACTTATAAAGGCCCTACCCAAGCAGAGGTTTTAAAGTTTCGTTAATATAATTGGGATAGTAGATATCAAGGAGTAGCTAGATAAGGAGAAGTAACTAGAGGACCTAAGGGACGGTATTAAAGCAAGATAAAAGGATTTAGATAAGATTACGGTTTAATTAACTTATTAATAGACACAAGAAGGTGGCTAGCTGTGACCTTAAAGAGCTTAAAGCTAAGGGGGTGTGTTAGATAATCTGTATTCTCTAAGGCGTGGGACACATGCACGAGTCACGTGCACGGGGCATATATATCGTAAATCTCTTCATAGAGCCCTAGGGGCCCTAGGTCAAAACATTAACATCAATTAACAATTAAGTCAAGATCATCAATCTATCAACCCATTTCATTAATGAACTGCTCTATATAAACTTCGTGACAGAAGCATACAAACCTTAGAAAAGTTAAAATAGAAGTAGAGACTAAAACTACTATAAAATAAGAATTAGTAACGGGTATTACAACACCATTAGATACAATTTCCATCGCTTTATAAGATAATAGGAGTAACATTTAAAAGAAACTAAGTAAGTAGATAACTGCTAGTGCTAGCTTATCACTTAATAAAGGCAAAAGGCCACAGGCTTAAGATTCTTAAGAAGAGATAAAAGAAGCTTAAGATTCTTAAAGTGAGATAAGATACACCTAAGGACCCACAACGGACGAAAACTAATAGGAAAGGGTAGTAACTTAGTTTAGTAACAAACAAATAAGTATAGGACGTAAGTTTAAGAACTACAAGTTTAGAGAATAAATAAGAACGTCAGTAATCCTAAATAAACGCAGTGTTTAGCCTAAAGATTAAACAGTTAATACTAGGATTAAAAAGCAAGACAACTATAAAGATCTAGCTATAAGACGCAAAAAACAAGAAACTATGGATAAGTTTAGGACGAGAATTATTATATAGTAAGAGCAAAAGCTAAACAAGAGGTTAGCTATACTAGGTTATATAAAGGACAGAGCACCTATATAAAGAGTTATTAATAGGCCAAGTGCAGGAACATCTAAGGTAAAATGGTTAGATAAACTAGAACAAGAAGAGGATCTAGATATTCTAACTAGGTTTAAAGAAAGATATACCAAAGGATATTATAATATAGCAATAATAAGGTACTTTCTAACGGATAAACTATACACACTAAACCAGTTATACGGAAAGTGGTATAGGCAACGACATAATAATAAATAGGAAGACTTTTATATATAGCTAGATAAAAAAGTTATCCAAGACTAACCTATTACGGAAAAACGCATAAGTCACATTAAAGGAGCATTAATTATGATGTTAAGGAACCTAAAAGAGGGATCTAGGGACTAGAGAAGTAAGCAATAAATCTTAATACCTATAGCAGAGATACCAGTAGTTAGGTTAACTAGGTATAGGTTTAAACTTAAAAATAAAGACAAACTAAGAGTTAACCTAAAACATGCAGCGTATTATACACTATTGTAGATAGCTTATATGGATAATATGTGTAATATGCATAAAGTATCTAAAGATAAGAACCGGAAGTACCTAGCTAGAATATATTAGGCACTAAAGGAAAAGAGGTTTAGGAATGCTAAGTATATATATAGTTAGCACCCAGTAGAAGTATAAGGTTAAGGAGACTTAATACTTTAACTAGGAAGATTCCTTACGGAAGAATGCCTAGACGGACAATAGTAGTAGGAGTGCTTAAAGAACACTTGTCTATAGCATATAGAGGAAAAGAAACAAACTAAGTATTGGCTAAAGTTGGACTAAGTATAAGTAGGATTAAGCAGCCAATAGTTAGGAAAAGGGGAGGCGTATAGGACTAGAGGGAATTAGTATTAGAGCCTTAAACCCTTAAAGGAATTTAAGGATAACACCTAAATTTATAAGTTAAATAGCAAGATCAGCAGTTTAAAGCGTTAGTAGATAGTGGAGTAACTAGGAACCACATATCACCAAAGGTAGTAGAAAGGATAGGGTTACTATATAAACAAAAGGAATACCCGTATCCACTTATAACGATTTTAGGAGATTAGATAGCCTATAGAGGAGGTATTATTAATCTTAAAATAGGACCTATTTAGATAACTATTAAAGGGAGACCAGTTAGAATGTCTTTTAATATCCTACTATTAGGACAGGACGAGGCGATACTAGAAATGCCTTAGTTATAGGAGTATAATCTAAAGATTAATTAGGTTATAGGTTAGGTTAATATTAAGAATACTTAACGGCGTAAGGTGCGACAGTAAACTAAGTTAGTATAGTACTAAGTTAGAGCGATATATAAAGAGACTAAGTAAGGCTTAAGTTATATACCAAAGAGATACCATAAGTATGGTAAAAAGTTATAGTTACTAGAAAGTAAAAAGCTGTTAGAGCATGCAGCATAGGACTATAAGATAGAATTAGAAAAGGGAATAAGTCTAAAGTTCTTTCCAATCTATAAGCTTATTAAAATAGAGTTAATAGCGCTTAAGGAGTTTATCTAGGAGAACTTATAAAAGGGATATATTAGACCATTATAGTTATTAGCAGAATATCCAGTACTATTTATCCTAAAGAAAAACGGAAAACTTAGGATGTATATAGACTATAGATAGTTAAACAGCATTACTAGAAAGGATAGGTATCCTTTACCCTTAATTAGCGAAATCCAAGATAGGATAGGCAACGTAAAGATCTTTATAAAGATAGATCTAAGATAGGTATACCATTAGATTAGAATTAAGGAAGGCAATAAATAAAAGGCAGCCTTTAGGTTAAAGGAAGGACTATATAAGCTATTAGTTATATAATTTGGGCTTATAAACGCACTAGTAATATTCCAGAAGCGAATTAATAGTGTATTAGAAGAACACCTAGATAAATTTATTATAGTATACCTTAACGACATTATTATCTACTTAGAGAATGAGGAAGAACATAGAGAACACGTTAAATAGGTCTTAAAGAGACTATAAGAAGAACAGATGCTAGTAGCAATTAAGAAATACAAGTTCTTTACCTAGAAGACTGATTTTGTTAGATTTATTATTAAACCAGGCCAACTTAGTATAGATCCAAAGAAGATTAAGGCTATAGTGAATTAGCAAAAACTAGAGAATGTTATATAGTTAAGATCGTTCCTAGGGGTTTGCAATTATTGTAGAAGGTTTATAGCATAATAGTTATAGGATATTAAGCCATTTACGCAGTTAACAAAGAAAGAAGAACTATAGGCATAGGGAAAGAAGTAATAAGAACTGTTTAAGAGAATTAAAAAGTTATTTACCTAAAAGCCAGTTCTTAAGATCTATTAACCAGGTCTAGAGACGGTTATAGAAACAAATATATTAGACTTTACACTAGGGGCATACTTTATACAGAAATATTAAAATAGATGGCACCTAGTGGCATACTATAGTCGAAAGATAATACTACTAGAGTTGAACTATGACATCTATAATAAGGAGTTATTAGGAATAGTCGCAGCACTTAAGGAATAGAGAGCATTCTTACAAGGCATAGAGAAACCATTTATGGTTAAGACGGACTATAAGAACCTTACAGGATTTCTAACAATAAAGGAACTTAACTAAAGACAGGTTAAATAGGCGGAAATGCTTATAGAATACCATTTCGAAATTTAGTATACTAAGGGTATAGATAATGCACAAGCAGACGCGTTAAGCAGAAAGGCTAAACTATAAAGTAATAAAAAGCTATCGGGAGCTTTATTGCAAAAGGATTAAGACGGATTAATTAGGTATAATTATCTAAAAATTATAGCAACTAAGGAAAGTCAGATCTATAAATTACTAGAGAGTAATTGGATATAGAAGATCTAAAAAGTATAGGTAGAGGATCTAGACTTAGAGTAATATAAAAATAGAGAAGTAACATATATGCCTAAGTCTATTGCAGAAGAATTTATTAAGGAATTCTATAAGGGAATGACATAAGGACACAACGGAGCTATAGGCTTAGTGTTAAAACTTTAAAAGGAGTATATTATTTAAGGAATCTGGGGACTAGTAAGATAAGTTATAAAGAAATATCTAGATTGCCAAAGGAATAAACCAACGAGGTATAAGCTATATAGAGGGCTATAACCTATTAAGACACCAGGAAGACTATAGGAGGTTATATTATAGGACTTTATTATTAAGTTACTAAAGTTAAGAGATCCTATTATAGGACAAGATTATAACGCGATTTTAGTAATAGTGGACAAGCTAACAAAGTGGGGATACTTTATAGCATACACTAAAGAGATATTAGTAGAAGATGTCGCTAGAATCTATATAAAGGAAGTATTCGCAAGATATAGAGCACTAGATAAGATTATATTAGATAGAGATCTAAGATTTATAGTAGTATTTTAGGAAGTGTTTCTAGTAGAACAAGGAGTTCGCGTAGTAATATCTATAGCGTATTATCCGCAGATGGACGGATAAATGGAAAGACTAAACTAGACACTAGAGCAGTATCTAAGGCACTATATTAATTACGCATAGAATAATTGGGTATCGTTATTACTAGTTATATAGTTTATATACAATACAACACTATAAGAAGGAATAGGGACATTACTATTTAAGGCGAATTATGGATACAAGCTAAGGACATCATTATTACCACGTTAAGTAAAAAGGACGAGTAGCATAGCTAAGTAAAGAATAGAGACGTTAATAAATCTTTATATAGACCTTAAAGAAACAGCTAAACTAGTACAAGAACGAATAAAAAGGTACTATAATACTAAGAGATCTAAGGGACCAGATCTTAAGGAGGGGGATAAAGTATAGCTACTACACAAAAATTTTAAGAGTTGACAACTAAGCAAAAAGTTAAACTATGTTAGACTAGGACCTTTTAAAGTTAAGTAAAGAATTTTATTAGTTACGTATAAGTTAAACCTACTAGCTAAAATGAAAATCTACCCTATACAACACGTTGCAATGCTAGAGCTAGCACACGGGAATATTAAGCCACTAGTCTATAAGGCAGACATGTATAGAGGATAAAAGGAAGACAAATAGCAAGTTTCGAAGATTATTAGTTATAAGGACGTAGATAACGAAACGTAGTATAAAGTAAAGTAGATAGGCTATAGTGAGACTACCTAGGAACCACTAAGCAACTTAGGGAACGCTATAGGAAAGGTACGGGAGTATTAGAAGAAAGTAGGTTAGGTAATATTAACAAAGAAGGATTGCCAAAGAATAAGTTACCTAAGGGGGACCTAAAAGGAGCAATTACTAAGCTACTTGGAGTTATTTCCCTTGTAGGAAAAAAGCCAGTCCTTTTGTCACCTAGTTTAGACAAACCCTATTAAACAAGTTTCTATTCCTTAAAACGAACCTTCTTACGCACTTTCTTAAGACGAAGAAGACGGGCAGAGGCCGATAAACAGGCTTTAAGGGTACGCTATTAAGTAGCTATAGCCTCCTACTCTGCTTCCCGCGAACAACGAAGCTTATCTAAGGCGCTTAAGAGCTTACCGTTAAGCTTTATAGTGGTAGATTAAACATAAGACCCTATAATAAGTTACTTAGGGAACTTAAAGACTATTAAAAGTTATAGGACGCGTATACTTAGCGTTAGAGATAGAGCGAACATCACAGGACAATTAAACGTTTGCTTTAGTATACTCTAAGCAAAATAAGGGTTGTCGAGACGAGGGACTTGCTATCGCAATATATACTAACCCCGCTTTTGTACAACAAGAATATAAAGACAATATTATCTCACTAAGCGACAGTATGGCAGCCACGGTGCGAGCACAACGTTGCGCTTATAAAGAAGAAGAAGCTTTAGGTATAATAAGCAAGGATATTAACTAGACTAATTAAACGGACATTACACCTCTAGTAGATGACTTAGAGATATTAGGAATCTTTAAGGACGAAGATAAAGAGGAGGGAGGTAGTATTACGGACGCTTTAAGTACAATGTTACGACTACTTGGGGAAGAGTTGTAGGAAGCTAGTTGGTTAATACAAGTACGGTCTAGGATGGATCCGGTAGAACTATATAACAAGGAATAGTAAGCAAGTCACATGATATTATACGCAGTATATAAAGTATACGTAGTGTACGCTATATATAACACGTATAACACGTACCTCACGTACAAGAGAGGATTTCTTAGGAGTATGGTTGTGTATTTAAAGGACCTTAGTCCCTACTGTAGATAGTTCTCTCCTTGTAGTGAATCTTAGAATACAATTGGAGTTAATCTGTTGGGCAACTACTCCACCAGTTGTTATTACGTTGTTGTTTTGTTCTTACCTATATACCTAGCCTAATAACAGAACCCACCGTAGTCTAAGCTATAAGGTTCCGTTACACCTAGTAGAAGTATAGAGTTAGGGGGACTTAATATTTTAACCAGGAAGATTCCTTATAGAAGAATGCCTAGAGGGATAATATTAGTAGGATTACCTAGAGAACATTTATCTATAGCATATAGAGGGAAAAAAGTAAACTAAGTATTAGCCTAGGTTAGACCAAGTATAAATAGGATTTAGTAGCTAATAGTTAGGAAAAGGGGAGGCCTATAAAACTAGAGGGAACTAGTAGTAAAGCCTTAGACCCTTAAAGAAATTTAAAAACAATACCTAAATTTACATACTAAGTGGCAAGGTTAGTAGTTTAAAGCACTAGTAGATAGTAGAGTAATAAGGAACTATATATTACTAGTAGTAGTAGAAAGAATAGGGTTACTACACAGATAAAAAGAATACTTATATCCACTTATAACAATTTTAGGAGATTAGATAGCCTATAGAGGAGGTATTATTAATCTTAAAATAGGACCTATTTAGTTAACTATTAAAGGGATACTAGTTAGAGTATCTTTTAATATCTTACTATTAGGATAAAATAAGGTAATACTAGGCATACCTTAGTTATAGAAATATAATCTAAAGATTAATTGGGTTATAGGTTAAGTTAATATTAAAGATACTTAACAACGTAAAGTATAATAGTAAATTAAGTTAGTATAGTACTAAGTTAGAGCAATGTATAAAGAGACTAAGTAAGGCTTAAGTTATATACTAAAGAGATACCATAAGTATAGTAAAAGGTTATAGTCGTCAGAAAGTAAAAAGCTATTAGAATATATAGTATAGGACTATAAAATAGAGTTAGAACTAGAAATAAGTCTAAGGTTTTTTCTAATCTATAAGCTTACTAAAACCAAGTTAGTAGCGCTTAAGGAGTTTATCTAGGAGAACTTATAAAAGGGATATATTAGACCGTTATAGTTATTAGTAGGATATTTAGTACTGTTTATCCTAAAGAAAAACAGAAAACTTAGGATATGTATAGACTATAGATAGTTAAACAGCATTACTAGAAAGAATAGGTATCCTTTACCCTTAATTAGCAAAATCTAAAATAGGATAGGTAACGCAAAGATCTTTATAAAGATAGATCTAAGGTAGGCGTACTATTAGATCTAGATTAAGGAAGGCAATAAATAAAAGGTAGCCTTTAGGTTAAAGGAAGAACTATATAAGCCATTAGTTATGCAATTCGGACTTATAAATATACTAGCAATATTCTAGAAATAAATTAATAGTATATTAGGAGAACACCTTAATAAATTTGTTATAGTATATCTTAATATTATTATTATCTACTTAATAAGCAAGGAAGAATATAAAGAATATATTAAGTGGGTCTTAAAGAAACTATAAGAAGAATAGATACTAGTAGTAATTAAGAAATATAAGTTCTTTACCAGAAAAACTAATTTTATAGGATTTATTATTAAACTAGGAAAAATTAGTATGGACCTAAAGAAAGTTAAAGCTATAGTAAGTTAGTAAGAACTAGAAAACGTTATGTAGTTAAAATTGTTTTTAGGGGTTTACAACTACTATAGGAGGTTTATTATATAGTAGTTAAAGAATATTAAGCCGTTTATAAGGCTTACAAAAAAAGAGAAACTATAGGTATAGGCTAATAAGTAAAGGAAGTTATTTAAGGAACTTAAAGAGTTGTTTACCTAGGAACTAATCCTTAAGATCTACTAACTAAGGTTAGAGACAGTTATTAAGACAGACGTATTAAACTTCGTACTAAAAGTATATTTGCTATAGAAGTACCAGAATATATAGCATCTAGTAGCGTACTATAGTTAAAAGATAATACTACTAGAACTAAACTATAATATCTATAACAAGAAGTTATTAGGTATAGTTATAGCGTTAAAGAAATAGAGAGCATTCTTATAAGGTATAGAGAAACCATTTATAGTTAAGACAGACTATAAGAACCTTATAAAATTCCTAATAATAAAGGAACTTAACTAAAGATAGGTTAGATAGGCGGAAATGCTTATAGAATACCATTTTGAAATCTAGTATACTAGGGGCATAGATAACGCATAAGCAGATACTTTAAGTAGAAAAGTAAAACTATAAAACAATAAGAAACTATTAGGGGCTATATTACAAAAAGATAAAGACGGGTTAATTAGGTATAATTATCCTAAAGTAGCGGCAATATAAGAAAGCTAAATCTATAAATTACTTAAGAGTAATTAGATATAGAAGATCTAAGAGGCATAGGTAAAGGATCTAGACTTAAAGTAATATAAGAATAGAGAAGCTATATATATTCTAAAGACAGTTATAGAAGAGTTTATAAAAGAGTTTTATAAGGAAATAATATAAGGATATAACAGGGCTATAGGCTTAGTGTTAAGACTTTAAAAGGAGTATATTATTTAAGGAATCTAGGAACTAGTAAGATAAGTTATAAGAGAATATCTAAATTGCTAAAGGAATAAACCAATAAGGTATAAGCTGTATGGAGGGCTATAACCTGTTAAAATACTAGAAAAACTGTAAGAAGTTATATTATAGGACTTTATTATTAAGTTACTAAAGTTAAGAGATCCTATTATAGGGCAAGATTATAACGTAATCTTAGTAATAGTAGATAAGTGTTAGCGACTCAGTTAATCGAGGCACGAGTACGGCATGAGGGACGCGCAAGCCTGTACAATTAGTAGTTTATAAACGAGGATCCAAAGCTAGAGAAAGGAAGGGAGAAAAATAGCAGCGCCGTGTGAAGTTTTATGCGGTCCTCTAGTCACGTGGACTTATGTAACTTGACGTCTACCATAACGTCTACCATAATCCACCGTTTTCCACTAGCGCCATAACATTACCCCCCCCTCTAAAAAAGCCTGCCCTTAGGCTTTATATGTCCGTATTATGTCCATAGGGTGTTCTTATCTATATGCTTAACAGGTAGCTTATTATCTTCGCTATACTAGCACTCTATCTACTTGTTTAGATACTTCGGGGGTCCTAGCTTGTTAGGGTATTGGTTATAGAATTCTTTAAGCTTCTAGGGGCAACCTATAAAGTTCTAGGCGGGGCACTAGGTTAGGTCTAGATTGTAACCTTTCTATTAGACACGGTATTTTAGCGTTCCTTATACTAGTTTATAGGCTAGTATTTTATTAACTTCCCATTTATCGTCGCCATTAACTTAAATTGGTAGTAGAGGCTTATTCTTTTATCCAGGTAGTGGGTTATTTACAGCTTTCCGTAGCTTATCTGGTAAGAAAACAGGGTGGACTTTAATTAAGTCTGGGAGTTTAACCTTATATAAGTTGCCTTCTTTATTAAGGATCTTATACGGTCCTACTATCTTATAGTCTAGCTTACGGCTAGGCTATTCTGTCTTCTAGTTCTTTATTATAACCCAGACCTTATCATCTATGGTAAAGTCGGGCTTGCGCCTGTGCTTATTTACCTGCTGTTCTATTGATTTCTAGGCCTTCTCTAGGTTTTTATAGGTTACCGTCTATACTTCTTCTAAGTGTCTAGCATACTGCTATGCTTCCTTATAAAATAGTTTTTCGCGTATAGTCTGTGGTCCTTCTGGTCTCTTCCAGTTAAAGCTTATATAGGGTAAGTATCCTGTTTTTAGCTAAATAGGTACAAACCCTATAGAGTTATAGGGTAGAGTTGCCTAGGCGTAGTCTATTATAGGTAGTAGTCCGCTCTAGTTGTCCTAAAAGTAGTTAATAAAGGGCCGGAGTCTCTAGTCTAAGTACTAATTTACAATCTCCGTCTAACCGTCTATCTGGGGGTGGTATGCTGTAGAGAGCTTTAGCCTAATACCTAGGATCTAGGTGAACTTGTTCTAGAAGGCCGATATAAACTATGGCCTGTGGTTGGATATAATAGTATCTAGTAGTCTGTAAATTTGGTAGACATAGTAGATATATAGTTAGGCCGCCTCTTTAGTATTAATATTCTTATAACAGGGGATTAAGAACGGGCGCTTACTAAAGCGGTTAACTAGGATTATAACTATATTATATCCGTCGCGGTCTGTAGGTAACTTATGGAAGTCTATAAAGATATGCTACTAGGCGTTCTAGTATCAGGAGTGGCTTTAATAGCCCTAAGGTTTTATCTCGTGGAGTTGTAGACCTATAGCAGTTGTCGCAGTTCTGTACATAGCGGTTAATATCCATAACCATTCCGGGCCAGTAGTAGCGGTCGCCAATAATTCTACGGGTCTTATTTTTTCTGGGGTGGGCTGTAGAGACCTAAATATGTACTTTGGCGATAAGCCAAGTCTATAAATTCTGTTCCTCTACCACTACTAGCCGTTCCCAGTGCTTAAGTAGTCCGTTTTTGAGGGACCATGGGCTAGTAGTATCCTTTACCTTTTCACGGCACTCCTGTAGAGAAGGGGCCGTACGGTTTACCTACAGCAGTTTATTAATAAGGTTAAGTTCTGTGGAGTTAACGGGGCATATTTTAGCGTCTAAAGGGTCCGTATTTAGTTCTGCCTGTATTTAGGGGTTAAGGTGCTCTGGTTATAGTAGTGCCTAGGTCCGTAATAAGATCTTCACAGCTACCTGGTTACTTAGGTCCTGTTTACGCCTTATAAGAGCATCCGCACGGTTTATAGCGCCTAGTCTATACATAATTAAGAAGTTAAACTAAGATAGGATATCCGCCCAGCGTGCCTAGCGGGCCGTAATGGCCTTAGTTGTTATAAAGTATTCCAGGGCCTTATAATCCGAAACTACCTTAATGGGCTTAGGGGTCCCCTCTAGCTATGCACGCCAGTGCTAAAAGCTAGAGATAATAGCCAGCATTTCTTTATTATGGATATAGTAGTTCAGCTTAGTATCTATTATAGTCTTTAAATAGTATGCAATAGGGTGCTATTCTCCGTCCAGTTGCTTCTAGGAAAAAACACTAGCTATTACACTGTCTAAGGCATTAGTTTTTAGCATTAAGGGCCATTCTAGGTTAAAGTGGGTAAGTAGGGGAGCCAATACCAGCCGCTTTTTAAGCTTATTAAAGGCCTGCATATATATGGCGTCAAAGTGGAATGGCTAGTCTTTCCTAATAAGGTGGTTAAGAGGCCAGGCGATTCTGCTGTAGTTCTTAATAAAGCGTTAGTAGAAGTTATAGAAACCTAAAAATGATTATACCCCCTTTATGGTCCATAGGGGTGTCCACTGGTCAATTATAGCCGTTTTCTCTGGGTTGGCCTTAATTCCGTCTGTACTAATAATAAAACCTAGGTATTTTATACGCTTAACACTAAATTCTAACTTCTTAATATTGGCCTGGAGACTAGCCTTGCGGAGCTGTTATAGGACTTTATAGACGTACTCCTTGTGTTCTAGCTCGTTCTTAGAGTAAATTATAATATTATCTAGGTAGGCCGTATAGAAGTCGTTAAGGTAGTTAAAGAGTACATTATTTATGTACCGCTGGTACGTAGCTGGTCCGTTGGTTAGTCTAAAAGGGAGTACCTTGCATTTGTACGTTCTGTAATAGGTTTAAAATATAGTAAGCTCTTTAGACCTAGGGTCTATTCTAATTTGGTAGAAGGCCTAGCAGATATTAAGCTTTGTAAAGACCCTAGCTCTACTTATTTAGGCAAGAGTCTTATTAAGTAAGGGTAGTAGATAGCGGTCCTTGCGGGTTATATTATTTAGCTTATAGTAGTTAATGCAGAAGCGCAGTCCTCTATTTAGTTTTTTGGCAAAGAG